>Ga0123353_10005602_pt1 | contig 16528 bp, 6 predicted proteins | sample TergutLab28metaG_3_FD_92763 | JGI IMG/M metagenome (GOLD analysis project Ga0123353, IMG submission 92763) | Labiotermes labralis P3 segment gut microbial communities from Petit-Saut dam, French Guiana - Lab288 P3 | ecosystem: Host-associated > Arthropoda: Insects > Digestive system > Gut ...
CGAGGTCTTTAATGGCGCTGGCGGACTTGTCCCTTGCGACATAACCTTCGAGTACGAGGGCATCCGCTGGTGGTTGGCGATCGAGCCGACCGGGGGCGTGTGGGCACCCGATAACTACACGCTCGTCATCGACGGGGACCTTCGCGGTAACAACGGGCAGCCTATAAGCCTTCCTGATGGTGTCGACGCGATCGTTCAAAATTTCACGGTGTTTGGTGTTTCAGAGTAGTGCCGCGCAAGGGCACGAAGAGGGCAAGCCAGATAGCCAGATAAGCTAACAACCGTCCCCTGCCCTGACTTTTGGGGCAGGGGACTCACTGGTCAGGGGACCTACTCAGAAGAAGGAGAGAGGCCAGCATGGGTCAAGAGCGGGCTTTGGGACAACCACGGTCTTTTAAGAGATGTCCAAGAAATAGGGTCAGTCCAATAGGCAGGGTCAGCAAGGGAAGGTGGATGGGAGCATGGCGGGCGCGCCTCTCTGTGCTGCTCTGCCTGGCCCTTGTCCTTGGTGCCATGCCGGCTCAAGCGTTCGCTGATGACCCCGTAGCCCCTGGCGCTGCAGGAGTTTTGGCAGCATCAGGGACCGCCTCTTTGTTGTCTGATCCGTTTGCCGAGTGGACGACGGTTGCTGCAGGAGGCAACTACTCCCTTGGGCTCAGGAGCGACGGCACGCTCTGGGCGTGGGGGGACAACACCCAAAGCCAGCTCGGCGACGGTACTACGGGGGCGGCCAACAGCAAGAACGTCCCCACGAGGATCGGGGTCGATGACGACTGGGCAGAGGTCGCCGCAGGGTGGGGGCACACGCTTGCACTCAAGTCCGACGGCACGCTCTGGGCATGGGGGCTTAACACGTCAAGCCAGCTCGGCGACGGCACGACGGTTGCCAAGAACGTCCCCACGAAGGTCGGGACGGACGACGACTGGGCAGAGGTCGCCGCAGGGCAGTACCACAGCTTTGCCCTCAAGGACGACGGCTCGCTCTGGGCGTGGGGGCAGAACACGAACGGCAAGCTTGGTGACGGCACGACGGTTGCCAAGAACGTCCCGACCAAGATCGGGGCTGACACGGACTGGGTGGCGGTTGACGGGGGGATCCAACACTCCCTTGCTATCAAGTCCGACGGCACGCTCTGGGCATGGGGGCTTAACACGTCAGGCCAGCTCGGCGACGGCACGACGGTTGCCAAGAACGTCCCGACCTGCATCGGCACCGATGACGACTGGGAGACGATCGCCGCAAAGAACCTCCACTCCCTTGCTATCAAGTCCGACGGCACGCTCTGGGCGTGGGGGCGCAACGTAGAAGGCCAGATCGGCGACGGCACGGTGGTGAACAAGACCGTCCCCACCCTTGGGGTGCTCGATTCTGACTGGGAGGCGATCGCCGCAGGGGACTACTACTCCCTCGGCATCAAGTCCGACGGCTCGCTCTGGGCATGGGGGCAGAACACGCTCGGCCAGCTCGGCGACGGTACGACCAGCCCGGACGGCTCCCGTAGCGTTCCTGCCCGCATTGGGAGCGATTCTGACTGGGACGTGACCGCTGCAGGGAGCAGTCACTCCCTTGGGATAAAGACGGACGGCACGCTCTGGACGTGGGGGAGCAATGCGTATGGCCAGCTCGGCGACGGCAGGACGGGTTCGGATAACGACAGGAACGTCCCTACCTGCATCAGTGCTCCTGGGCCAGACACCACACCCCCGGTATCGGTGTCCGACGCTGAGCCGCGCTATATCGGCCCAGCCACGGTCACCATCACTGCCGCTGACGAGCCGAGCGGCTCCGGGATCGGCTCTATCACCTACCGCGTGAACGGGAGCGCGCCTGAGACGGTCACCGGTGGCATTGCAACGCTCACCGTCTCGGAGGAGGGCACCCACACGATCGAGTTCTGGGCGACTGACATCGCCGGGAACGAGGAGGTGCCGCATAACACGGCCGTCTTCACGGTCGTCCCCGCACCGCCCGCCCAGCAGTTTGTGAGGTGGACGGCCATAAGCGGAGGCGGCCACAGGCTTGCGCTCAAAGAGGACGGCACGCTCTGGGGCTGGGGGGGTAACGCGCAAGGGCAGCTCGGCGACGGCACGACGGTTTTGAAGAGCGCCCCTGTCCGCATCGGGGGCGGTGCCGCCTGGGCAGCGGTCAGCGCACAGGGTACCTACTCCGTTGCTCTTAAGAGCGACGGCTCGCTCTGGGCGTGGGGGGCCAACACCCGCGGCCAGCTCGGCGACGGCACGTTTTCGCGAAAGACCATCCCTACCCGCATCGGCACGGGCACCGACTGGAAGGCCGTGAGCGCGGGTGCCGACCACTCCCTCGCGCTCAAGCAAGACGGCTCGCTCTGGGCGTGGGGGTACAACAACAACGGGCAGCTCGGCGACGGCACGACGGTGGACAGGAACGTCCCCACCCGCATCGGCACAGACTCCGACTGGAAGGCCGTGAGCACGGGTAGCAACCACTCCCTTGCGCTTAAGTCCGACGGCACGCTCTGGGCATGGGGGGCCCAACACCGGCCAGCTCGGCGACGGCACGACAGGCGCGGGCAACCAGACGGCAGTCCCCACCCAGGTCGGGACGGACACCGACTGGGAGACGGCCTATGCAGGTGGCTCGATCTCCCACGCCATCAAGCAAGACGGCATGCGTTGGGCGTGGGGGTACAACAACTATGGCCAGCACGGTGACGGCACGGTGTCGCCCAAGGACGTCCCCACCAAGATCGGGACAGATAACGATTGGGAGACCCTCAGCACGGGCGGCAACCACACCCTTGCGCTTAAGTCCGACGGCACCCTTTGGGCGTGGGGGTATAACAACAACGGCCAGATCGGCGACGGCACGAACAGCACGACCGCCCACAAGACCAGCCCTGTCCGCATCGGGACGGACACCGATTGGGAAGTGGTTAGCGCAGGAACCAACTCGCATGCCATCAAGAGCGACGGCTCGCTCTGGGCGTGGGGGAGCGGCAACACGCTTGGTGACGGCACGACGACCGGAATGAAGAGCTCCCCGATCTTGATCGATGGGCCGGTGCCGGACACGACACCGCCGGTGTCGTCCTCTGACGCGGTCGCCTTCTACCCGTCCGCGCCTGCGACCGTGACGGTCACGGCGACCGATGAGGCAGGGGGCTCAGGGGTGGCGGCGATCTACTACTGCTTGGACGGCGGCACCACACAGACCGTGTCCGTGCCCTCCGGCCCTGCCCTCTACACCTTTGCCGCAGACATCGGCATCTCGGACGAGGGCACCCACACGCTTGAGTTCTGGGCTGAGGACAATGCCGGCAACGTAGAGGATCCGGCAAACTCCGTGACGTTCCGGGTGGGGCTCTACCCCGATATGACACCGCCGGTCTCAAGCTCTGACGCGACATCGAGCTACACCGCCTCTGCCACGATCATCATCACCGCGACAGACGACGGGCCTGCAGACGAGGCATCAAGCGGTGTCGCGCACATCACCTACATCCTGAACGGGAGCGAGCCTGTGGCGGTCACAGGTGGCGTGGCGACGGTCGTCGCCCCGGCACCCGGCTCCTACATCCTCGAGTTCTGGGCGACGGACGTGGCCGGGAACGAGGAAGTGCCGCACAACACGGTGTCGTTCGTGGTCGTGGCACCGGACACCACGCCCCCGGTGTCGTCCTCTGACGCAATCGCCTTCTACCCCTCTGCCCCGGCAACCGTGACGGTCACGGCGACCGACGAGGCAGAGGGCTCAGGGGTGGCGGCGCTCTATTACAAGGTCGATGGCGGCGCGGTAGAGACCGTGACGCCTGAGGGCACCTCGCCTGTCTACACGCTCAGCGTGCCTGTGGGCATCTCAAGCGAGGGCACTCACACAATCGGGTTCTGGGCTGAGGACAACGCCGGCAACATCGAAGACCCGTCAAACTCCGTGACGTTCCGGGTGGGCCCCTACCCTGATATGACGCCTCCGGTGTCGTCCTCTGACGCGACATCGAGCTACACCGCCTCTGCCACCATCATCATCACCGCGACAGACGACGGGCCTGCAGACGAGGCGGTAAGCGGTGTCGCACACATCACCTACATCTTGAACGGGAGCGCGCCTGTGACGGTCACAGGCGACGTGGCGACGGTCGTCGCCCCGGCACCAGGCTCCTACATCCTCGAGTTCTGGGCGACGGACGCGGCAGGCAACGTCGAGTTCCCGCACAACACGGTGTCGTTCGTGGTGGGGCTCGCGCCTGACGTGACACCTCCGGTGTCCTCTGTCGCAGGCGCGGTGAGCGACCCGATGCCTGGCGCTGTCGCAAACATCACCATCACAGCGACCGACACGGCAGGGTCTGCACATGAGGAGTCGAGCGGGGTCAAAGAGATCACCTACAGCGTGAACGGGGGCGGCCCGACGGTGACGGCAAGCGACACGGCCGCCTTTACCGTCTCCGGCACCGGGATATACACGCTCGAGTACTTCGCGACGGATGTCGCTGGCAACACCGAGGCCACAAGGACGGCGAACTTCTACCTAGGCCCTGTGATGGACAAGACGCCTCCGGTCTCCAGCACGGATGCGACATCGAGCTACACGGTTACTGCCACGGTCAACATCACGGCGGCTGACGAGGCTGGCGGGTCAGGGGTAGATTCCATCACATACACCGTGGATGGCACCACGCCGGTTGTCGTCCCAGGTACCACGGCAGCTGTTACCGTCACGATACCCGGCAGGGACGCACGCACCTACACGCTCGCGTACTTCGCGACAGACATCGCAGGGAACCAGGAGGCGACGCAGACAGTCACTTTCACCGTAAACCCCGCGCCTGACGTGACGCCGCCGGTGTCTGTCGCAGACACGGTGTCAAGCTACGACACGTCTGCGACGATCACGATCACAGCCACAGACGACGGGCCCGCGCACGAGGAGTTAAGCGGGGTCAAAGAGATTACCTACATACTTGACGGCGGCACGCCGGTCACCACTGCTGGCGACACAGCGGCCGTCACCGTCGAGGAGACAGGCGACTACACGCTCTCGTTCTTCGCGACGGACAACGCAGGGAACCAAGAGGCCACCCAGACGGCCACCTTCACAGTACGTGACGTGACGCCTCCGGTGTCCTCCACGGACGTGAAGGCGAGCTACACGGCCTCTGCCACCGTAAACATCACAGCGACCGATGATGCAGGCGGCTCAGGGGTGGACTCCATCACCTACACGCTCGACGGCGGCACGCCGGTTGTCGTCCCAGGCACCACTGCGGCAGTCAGCGTCTCTATACCCGGCTCCGTTGCGCACGCCTACACGCTCGAGTTCTGGGCTGTTGACATGGCAGGGAACATCGAGGCCACGCAAAGCGTCACCTTCACCATCGACCCCGCGTCTGACAAGACACCGCCGGTGTCGGGCTCGGATGCGAAGTCAAGCTACGACACGTCTGCCACCATCACGATCACGGCGGAAGACGCAGTCGTCGTCGGCGAGGCGACAAGCGGGGTCAAAGAGGTCACCTACACGCTTGACGGAGGCACGCCGGTCACCACTGCAGGCTCCACGGCGGTCGTCACCGTCGGGAAGTCCGGCGACTACACGCTCTCCTTCTTCGCGACAGATGTCGAGGGGAACCAAGAGGCCACGCAGACAGTTACCTTCACAGTGCGTGATGTCACGGCTCCGCTATCCTCCTCGGACGCGGCCGACGTGTACGCGTCCGCGCCTGCGACGGTCACCATAACGGCGACCGACGAGGCGGGCGGGTCCGGCCTGGCTGCGCTTTACTATAGGGTCGACGGCGGCGCGGTGGAGACCGTGACGCCTGTCGGCAGCGCGCCTGTCTATACGTTTGCCGCATCGGTCGTTATCACAGGCGACGGCACCTACACGCTCGAGTTCTGGGCAGAGGACAATGCCGGTAACGTCGGGGCAGTGGGCACGGCCACGTTCCGTGTCGGGCCTCTGCCTGACAAGACCGCGCCGGTGTCAAGCTCGGACGCGACTTCCACTTACGCGTCAGCACCCGCCACGGTCACCATCACCGCGACCGACGACGGCCCTGACGGCGAGAAGTCAAGCGGGGTCGCATACATCACCTACCGCGTGAACGGGAGTGTGCCTGAGACGGTCGCAGGCGACGTGGCGGCTGTCGTCATAGACGAGGACGGCTCATACATCCTCGAGTTCTGGGCGACGGACGCGGCAGGCAACATCGAGGCTCCGGCAAAGGCCGCTACCTTCCGTGTCGGGCCGGCACCCGACAAGACGCCGCCGGTGTCAAGCTCTGACGCGAGGTCAAGCTACATCGAGTCGGCCACCATCATCATCACCGCGACCGACGACGGCCCTGACGGCGAGAAGTCAAGCGGGGTCGCATACATCATCTACCGTGTGAACGCAAGCACGCCTGAGACGGTCGCAGGCGACGTGGCGGCTGTCGTCATAGACAAGCAGGACTCCTACACGCTCGAGTTCTGGGCGACGGACGTGGCAGGCAACGTGGAAGCGAGCCATCTCGTCGGCTTCACGGTAGGCCCGGCGCCTGACGAGACGCCTCCGGTGTCGTCATCGGACGCGAGTGCCACCTATGCGTCCGCGCCTGCGACCGTCACGATCACGGCGACCGACGAGGAGGGCGGGTCCGGCCTGGCGGCGCTTTACTACAGGCTCGGCGAGGGCACGGTAGAGACCGTGACACCTGAGGGCAGCGCGCCTGTCTACACGCTCAGCGTACCGGTCACCGTCACAGACGACGGCACCTACACGCTCGAGTTCTGGGCGGCCGACAACGCGGGCAACCAAGAGGCCACGCAAAGCGTCACCTTCCGTGTCGGGCCCGCGCCTGACCTGACGCTGCCGGTGTCTTCGACAGACGCGACATCGAGCTACGTCGGCACGGCGACGGTCACCATAACAGCAACCGACCCCGCAGGGCCGGAAGGCTCCTTCGTGAGCGGCGTGAGAGAGGTCACCTACGCATTGGGCGACGAACCGTCCGTCGTGGTCACCGGTAGCGTGGCGGTCGTCACCACCTCAGAGGAAGGCACCCACACGCTCTCGTTCTTCGCGACCGACAACGCGGGCAACCAAGAGGCCACCCAGACCGTCACCTTCACGGTCACTGCCGCAGGCGCGCCGGACAGGCCGATCACGGCGACAGTGAAGGACAAGCACGGCAAGGCGGCGCACGGCTACAGCGCAAGCGACACCGTCTCCTGCATCGGCTGCCATGCCGCCAAGGGCTACATGTCCTGCACGGACGCGGGCTGCCACCGTGTGGCCGCCGCCCGCGACCTTGCGCCAGGCGAGCTGGACGGGCCGGTGCCCGATAACCACGACTACATAAGGCCGGACACCTACGGCTGCGAGGGCTGCCACAAGGTCTCGGCCCTGCCTGGAGGCACGATCGAGCGCATATCAGGCGCAGACCGCTTCGCGACCGCCATTGCGGTGAGCAAGAAGAACTTCGAGTCTGCCGACGCGGTCATCATAGCCACCGGCATGAACTACGCAGACGCGCTCTCCGCCTCCGCACTCGCAGGCGCGCTCAAGGCGCCGCTCCTGCTTACCCGCAAAGATGCCTTGGCCCCAGGCGTGCTTGACGAGATAGGGCGCCTCGGCGCAGGCGAGGCATGGATCATGGGCTCTGAGGCGGCGGTCTCTGCTGCAGTGGAGGACGCGCTTGGGAAGGCCGGGCTCGAAGTCTTCCGCCTTGAGGGCGAGGATCGCTACGAGACGAGCGCCGAGATCGCCTGGGCGGTCGCAGAGATCGAGGACGAGGGCGCAGGCTTTTCCAAGAAGGCGTTCCTCGCCCGCGGTGACAACTTCGCCGACGGCCTTGCGGCATCGCCGCTTGCGTACCGCAACAAGATACCGGTCGTCCTCACCCGTCCGACGGAGCTATCCTGGGACGCGGCAGACATCATCGAGTTCCTAGAGATCAATGACATCACCATACTCGGCTCGACGGCTGCCATCTCAGCCGGTGTCGAGGCCGAGGTGCGTGCCCTCGACACAAAGCCTGCGGTCAGGCGCTTAGGCGGCACGGACCGCTATGCGACCGCACAAGAGATCGCGAAGCACGCGTTCGAGAACTCTCTTGCGACCAAGGGCTTCATCGGCGTGGCCACAGGCCTGGACTTCCCCGACGCGCTTGCAGGCGGGGTGGCCGCAGGCGAGCGTGGAGGCATCATCATCCTCACCGCGCCTGCTGCGCTCTCGGCGAACTGGGTGGGCTACCTGCCTGGTGCGTATGGGAGCACCAAGCCCGACATCCAGCTCTACGGCGGGAATAACGTGTTGTCCGACAACGTCATGAACAAGCTGAAGGAGATGCTCATCGACTAGGCATACCCAAGGCATTCCCCACATGCCTTGCGCACGCTAGTGCGCCAACGGCCATATCGAGGCAGATGAGGCCGGCAAAGTGGGCTGCGATCCCGGTGATAGGTCGCAGCCCACACCCCCCTCCAACAGAGGGGGGCGCCGCTTGCTCTTTGGGCGGTAATGTCACATGCGCGTGATATACTTTCCCAAGATGATAAAGAGAAACTTAGTACAGAGGTTTGGTGTTCAGCGTAACCGGAACCGGGCGCTTTCTCCTTTCTCGGGTTGCTCGGTTCCGTTTACACCTTCACGGTCTTTGACACGGGGGCGGTACAGATGAGGTCGGCACGCAAAAAAACACGTCTTTTAAGCTGCCTTCTGGCGGCGGTTTTGGCCTTCGGGCTTCTTCCGCACCAGGCGTTTGCCGCAGAAGGCGGGTCACAGGCTGCCCTGCAGGAGGAGTTGGCACCTGAGTCTGCGTCGGCCGGTGCTTCTGCCAAGGAGTCTGCCCCAGAGAAGCCGCCCGCGAAAGAACCGGCCCCAGAGAAGTCGACGGAAAAGCCGGTCGCAAAAGAGCCGACAGACCAAAAGCCGCCCCAGGAGCCAGGTGCCTCCCAGCAGGCAGGTCCGGACACCGGGCAGGCAGGCAGCACCGACGGCACCAGCGGCGGCAGCGACAGCAGCGACAAGAACGACAGCGGCGACGACGACGACGACGACGACGAGAATGCCCCTGTCGGCGGGTCAGGCCCTGCAGGCTCGGCTGGCTTAGACCCTGGGCTCCCGGGCTCGGGGCAGGCTGTGTCCTCTTCTGAGGTCACGATATCCCCAAGCGTGGCCTCAGAAGAGGACACCCGGACGATCGAAGAGGACACCGGCTCGCTACCCGTCGGTGCCATCTTTGCCGTAGGCGGCCTGCGCTACAAGGTGCTAGGCCCAGGTGAGGTGGAGGTGTGTGGGAGCGATGGGGGCGCGCCTTCAGGCGCACTCGTGCTTCCCGGCACCATCACCGACCCGGCAGGCGGCACGCATCGTGTGACCACGATCGGCCAGGCTGCGTTCGAGAACAGCACGGCGCTTACCGCGCTCACGATCCCAGGCACCGTCACGACGATCGCGAACCAGGCGTTCCGCGGCTGCTCCCGCCTTGCCCAGGTGTCGCTGCCCAGCTCGCTCGTGTCGATCGGCAACCACGCGTTCGCGAGTACGGCGCTTAGAAGCATCATACTGCCCGGCTCCCTGCAGTCGATAGGCAACCAGGCATTCCGGGACTGCGCGCTCACTGCGATCACCATACCGGCCTCGGTCACCCGTATCGGGATCGATGCCTTCATCGGCAACCAGTCGCTCCGGCAGGCGGTGTTCGTGGGCAAGCGGGTCGCCTACCAGTTCGCCTGGAACACGACCGTGTATCTCACGGTCACGTTCAGGACACAGAGCGCCTCGGTCGCACGCACGGTGCCTGAGGGCACGCCGGTCATCGCAGAGGCGATATCGGTGCCGTCTATCCCGCCGCTTTCAGGGCAAAGCGGCTACTGGCAGGAAGAGGAGGGCTTCTCCTTATACGGGCCTGCGCGTGACAGCTTCTCCCTGCACGCGGTCTACACGTCAGAAGCGATCGTCGATATCAGCGAGGCGGTCCTCGTGCCTATCGGCTCCCAGGCATACACGGCACAGGAGGTGTGCCCGCCTGTCATCGCCGCCTATGGCGGCAGGGCCTTGCGCGAGGGCACCGACTACGCGCTCACGTACACGAATAACATCGAGGTCGGCGACAGGGCGACCGTCACGGTCTGGGGGCGGGGCACCTTTAAAGGCAAGGCCACGCTCACTTTCAGCATCTACCGGGACCCGGGCCTTGTGATCGACATAGGCTCGCTTGCGCGCATCGAGCCGATACCGCCCCAGGGCTTCCTTGGGCGCCCCATAGAGCCGGTACCGGTGGTGCGTCTTGGCACAAACGTGCTCGTGCGAGGCCGCGATTACACCGTCGCGTACGCGGACAACCACTGGGTGGGCACGGCGACCATCGTCGTGACCGGGGCCGGCGGCTACAGCGGCACCCTCACCTCGGCGTTTAAGGTGACCACGGACGCGAGCACGCCGAACGGGCTGGTGAGCCTCGCCACGATCGATGCGGTCATAGCTTTGGCAGAAGGGGTCGACCCCACGCTCTACACGAGCCGCAGCATCTCCCTTATGAACACCTTCTTGGAGGGTGCACGCGTGCTGAGGGCGCGTGCCGTCGCCGAGAACTGGACATTCCTCGATGCGCACCAGAACCTCATCGACGAGGCAGCGCGGCTCTTGTACGTGGGTTACATGAACCTCGAGACGAGGACCGGCGGGCTTGTCACGGTGATCGTCTGGGCACCGGACGCGATGCTTTACACCGCGCCTTTTGACGGCGGGTCTGTGCCTATCCGTGTGCTTGCGCCCGGGGAGACGTTTTTTGCACGGCTCGACTACGAGGCGGTCGACGCGTTCTGGTACGTGGTCGAGGGTGTGGGCTACGTGCGGGCGGCAGATGTGTTCACCCACCCGGTCGAAGGCGTGGGCGACCCTTACGATGTGGTCTGCTTAGCAGAGAGCGTCGTCTCGCGGGTCTATCCCTTCGATTGGGCTGACGAGGCCGGTTCCTACGAGAAGCAGACCGTGCTCACGGTGCGTACGGTCTCCGACGAGTGGCTGCGCGTGCTCGACGCGTCAGGGGATGCAGGCATACCCGCCACCTTGGAGGTCTCAGGCACCCCGGCCGCACCAGGGGCACCAGGCATCCCGACCGCCTACTCCTATATACGAGCGCGGGACGTGAGGCCGGTCGATGGCTCGTTCCCGCCGCCTGGCTCGCCTGGGAACCCGCTGCCGCCCGGCGGCGGTGACGACCCCAACAAGGCAGACTCGAACAAGCACAACCCCGAGGAGCGCTCCCCGGAGACCCCCGGCCATGGTGTCGGCGGCACAGGAGGGGACCCGAGGGGCCTTCTGCCCATCGACTGGTGGCCGGCCTCGAACTCCACCGGGATCAGCCGCTTCGCACGGTTCTGGGTCAAGTTCCCGAACAACATATCGGATCCGGGCGACTCGGCGGTCAACGTGACCAAGGTCGGGCTCTTCAAGGCAGATGGCACGCGGGTGCCTGCCCGCGTCTACACTTTGAACCGGGACCTCTATCCCGACTCCCGGCGCTACATCCATATAGAGCCCGTGCAGCCGCTCGACTGGGGCACCCGGTACTACATCGAGGTGCTGCCGGGGTTCCAGGCGAGGAACGGCAGCGTGTCCACTATGACGCTTACCATCTGGTTCTCCACCCAGATGTACCCCCATGCGCGAGGCGAGGGGGATGCCCCTCCGCCCACGCTTGCGCCGAGCGGCAACGGCATCGGCTTCTGGACCGACCCAGGCCCTGTTGACCCAGATCCTCCTGTGGATCCGGATCCTCCTGTGGACCCTGATCCTCCAGTAGACCCTGACCCTGACCCTGGTCCTGGCCCCAAAGACAGGATCGGCAAGATCTTCGGCGGCATCGGTGGCAAGGGTTTCAATGGCAACAACAACAGGCCGACGCTTCCAGGGGACACTGGGCCACCGGACGGGTACGGCCCGGCACCAGGCCCTGGCTACTCGGTGGCAGGCACCGCCCTGGGCACCATGGCGAACGCCCTTACGCAGGTTGCGAGGAACAACCAGGCGGAGTTCAGGGGGCTTGTGCCCGCTATCAACACGCCCCGCGCCCCGCGGCCGTTCTCGCCTGCCCCGCAGGCCGGCTCAGGCACGGCTGCGGCAAGGCTTGACGGTGCCGAGGGCGGCGACACCATGCCGCCGGCTGCCTCGGGGGTCCTCAGCGGGGTGGCGCTTGCGGTGGCCGCCAGTGTCGCATGGGTCTTTTTCTCACGGCGGAAGCGGGCTGCTTGATCATGCCTTATGCTGCCACTTTTTGCGGCCTTCCCTATGCCACCCATCGGTAGAGCAGCTCGCCTGCGGCCCGGCATACCCAGAGCGGGGACTGTTTGATGGCCCAGCGCGAAAAGCGGTCGCCCGACGCGGTGGCGGTCTGTTGCTTGGGTGCGCGCTCGGACAGGTGCGTGTAGACGAGCGGGGCCTCCTGGGCACCGAGGCCGTTCTTGTAGCGCCTGAGGCCCTCGGCATCAAGGTCGGTGCGCCCGAGGTCGAGGACCGTATGCCCCTCCGCGCATGACCGCAAGGCAACTTCCCAATCGAGGAGGACCCCTGCCCCTTGGTCGCGGTGATCCGGATGTGATGCGCCGAACTTGGCGACAACCACCCGGTTGTGCTTGAGGTAGATGCCTGATGCGAGTATCTCGCCATCAAGGAGGGCGTGCGCGACGAACCCGTGCCCCTCGGCGATCAGCCCCTCGGCGATCAGTTGGAAGAACCGCCGCGGCTGCACCGGGACCCCAAGCCGTTGACGGGTCAGGGCGTGCAGCCGGTAGTAGGCCCCGACATCGGCTGCGCTCTCGCCGAGTGTGACGGTGATCCCATCGCGCTGGGCGCGGTTCCGGAGGTTTCGCATCGACTTGCGTATGCGCAGCGCAGACGAGTCGTCGGGAAGCCCGATGGTGTGCTGGTACCCGACGGTGACCGGGTGCAGTCCGGGCAGCTCCGGCAGCGGGGAGCGCACCACGCACTCGCGTATGCCGCTTTTGTCAAGGAAGCGCTGGCACGCTTGGGCGACCTCGGCGGTATCGACCCCACTTCGGGCAAGGAGGGCGCAGGAGTCCGTGAAGGGCAGCGATACCCAGCGCCGAGTGCCAAAGGGCGGGCGTATCGGGATGATCGGGATGCCCGCAAGCAGCTCTCCACTTTTGCCGAGTGCGGCAAGGATGAAGGAGTCAAAGCCGTAGCAGTCGGCGATGACCGACATCCACTGTGGCAGGTGGAAGGGGGTTGCATCCGGGTGCGCGCCCACGAACTCCGCCCACAGCGGGCTTCGGGCCCTGATCGTCTCAATCCTCATCTGTCGTCCTCGTCAAATGCGGGCAGTTCTGTGCGACGGGCTGCTCTGTGCGCGCTGTTGCGAGCGTATGCTGTTGCGGGCACAGGCCATTGCGGATGCATGCCGTTGCTAGCGCACGCCCTTTTCTCGCGTGTCTCAAAAGGAGTCCTATCCCTAAAAATAACGCCGTTGCCACGATGCCGGTAGTAGGGTTCCACCAGATGTCACCGCTTTTTGTAAAGGCGATGAAGCCGCCCGCTACTAAAAGCGTAGGAAATACGTCCTCGACCGTGTGCATGAGCACGCATGGCCACACCGAGCCTGTGAGCTGGTATATCTCGACATACATGACAGTCCAACACGGCACTATCAGGCAGGTGATCAAAAGGAAAGCAGCCCTTGGCATAGACTGAAAATGAATATCTGGAAGAAACACAAGATAATACGCTGCGTGCCATAACGCCCATACCAGGCCGACGGTGGCGTATAAAGACCAGTCGTTGAGCTTTAGCTCGATGAGCTTTGGCGTTAAGTAACCGCGCCATGCGAACTCTTCAAAGATGTTTTTTATGAGTCCGCCGCCAACAGAAACCGCTATCAATGGGAAAAACGCACGTGTCTCAAAGCCAGAGATATCGACGCTTCCCAAGGCCGCAGCAAAGCCGATCGTTATTGCCGTTACAGACAGGTACGCTACTGCCGAGAGCGAGTACCACTTCACGTTCCCTTTGAAGTTAGGCTTGATACCTGTGTTTTTTCCGTCTCGGCTGATCAGCCGTAGGGCTATCGACGCGAAAAAAGGCAGCACCAGCCATAAGCCCATGCCTAGCGAATTGCCGTCTGGTTGCTCGGCTAGGGCCATGTCAAGCAGAGCGCCAAGCCAACCGCTTGCCAGCACGACAGCGATGAAGATGATTACGTCCCGTTTGGTTTTATTAAGAGCCATGTCCAGCCGTTCAGCTAGAAGCCGTTCTCGTGCACGCAACGTAAAAAGCATATGGAAAGCATAGTCAAACGACTGAGGTTAAAATAGCCCCAGGTAACACATTGTGGTGAGATGAGTGTTATAAAAGCGCCTGGAAAACCTGTGGTAGTTGCATAGAATACTTGCATGAACGCGTGTTGCTTGCAAACTTTGCAAGCGCTGAGCAAGTACTGGGCTTTTTCCAGCTGCCGAAAGCGGGGGAAAGCGCGCCGCAAAAGCGTTTACATATGCGGAGGAAAGCGGGGGCAAAAGCGTTTACATATTTACATAAATAGTAAGACAGGATATTATTTATGTATGTTTGATATGTGCGACAGGGAAGACTCAACTGTTTTGAGTGGCAGGTACACAGCACGTCAGGCGGCTGGTGTGCTGGGGGTTTCTGCCCATCAGGTTGTACAGTTGATTCATGCCGGTGAACTGAAGGCTGTACGCACCGCGGGTGGCGTTTTTTTGGTCGATGCTGTCTCTGTGGCTAGCTACGCACACTTAAGGAAGGGCAGAGGGCGTCCTTTTTCCGCAGGTGTTGCTTGGGCCTCGTTGTGGCTGTTGTCTGGTCTTGAGGTTGATTGGTTATCCTACCAGCAGCGCAGACGCTTGTTGCTTAAGCTTTGCGAGGTGAGCGCTGATGAACTGGCATGGCTTGCGCGAAGACGGGCACGGCTGTTGCGCTTGTGCGTGGATGAATCATTTTTCGAGGTGGCGCAAATGCGCCTAGTGCTGTCCGGGGTGAGTTCTAAATCTATGCTCAACCTGGGGCTTACCATGAGCTCAAACCGTATCGAAGGATATGTTTCTGAACGGGATCTGGATGCATTCATGTGCGATTGTTTCGCTGTTGCAGGTGAGAATGCGAACATTATCCTGCGGGCCGTCAGTGACGAGATGCCCGTTGATTTGCCTGCCCGTGCAGAAATGCCTATGGCAGTAGTAGGAGTGGACCTAGCGGCTTCAGCGGTTGAGAGAGAGCGGATTGCAGGTATTCGGATGCTGGAAGAGCTGTTAAGTGAGTGGCGTAACTAAATACCAAGCGAGAAACGTAAGGCGGCGAAAGTCGGACGCTCACCTTTGCGGATACTGGGAAGCTAAAATGCCAGTCACTCTTATATCGCACAAAAACATGAGCAGGCGGTGCCCCGCCATGCTTCGGCGTTCTATCATGCCCGGGTATCCGCACCCAGATGTTCCACGTCAACGCTTGCACCTGCGTTTGCACCCGCACCCGCTGGTCGCGTCGCCCATCTTTCGCCGGATCTGCTCGGCAGGACTCATCTTGGCGGTCCTCGCCTTGACGACCCTCTCGCTCGGCATGTCGGGCTGTAGCAAGCTGTTTCCCGCAAAAAGGAGTTCGACCCCTGCGGTCTGCTATGTCGCCTCGGACGGCTCGGATACCATGGGGGACGGGAGCGCGGAGAGGCCCTGGGCATCGATCCAGAAGGCTGCCGACCGCGTGGCACCCGGAAGCACCGTCAATGTCAGACCTGGCACTTACAATGAGCGGGTCACCATCGCGGTGCCTTTGCCCGGAAGCGCCGAGGCCGTGACCCGTTTCGTCGCCGATAACGGCGGCAGTGCCGGTGGCGGCATCGGCGGTGGCGAGGGAGTCGTGGTGGTCGAGGGGTTTGTGGTCGAGGGCGACTACACCGAGATCGCTGGCTTTGCGATAACCGGTGGTGCCGATACCGGCGATGAGCGCATCGGCCAGATCGACATCGCCGGAAGTCACAACAGCGTGACCGGTGTGGTGTTGCGTGATGTCAAGGGCAGCGCGATATCCCTGCGCGTGGGAGCCTCGGGAAATGTGATCGAGGACTTTGAGATCGAAGGTGTCGAGGCTTATGCGATCACCACCAGCGATACCTATGACGCGGGAAGTGATCACACCACCATCAGGAATGGGACGATCAAAGCGTACGGCGGCTGGTGTGCGATCGAGGTGACGGGCGATGACCACACGGTAGAGGGCATCACCATCTCCGGGCCGAGCGGTTCGGGCTCTCCGGTGGCCGACGGCGACGGCATCCGGGTGAACCATGCCAAGCGCACGACCATCCAGGACACGGTGATTTCGGACATATGGGAGATGTGTCACGAGGACCAGCACACGGATGCCATCCAGCTTTGGACCGAGGTGGAGGGCCTCACCATAGACAGCTGTGTGCTCGGCACCTGGCAGCCTGGCGGGCATCAAGATGAGATCGGCCCCACGCAGTGCATCATGGCGGGGACGGTCCCTCATGGGTCGGGCATCGAGTTCACGGTGCAAAACACGCTTTTCCTC
>Ga0123353_10005603_pt1 | contig 16524 bp, 15 predicted proteins | sample TergutLab28metaG_3_FD_92763 | JGI IMG/M metagenome (GOLD analysis project Ga0123353, IMG submission 92763) | Labiotermes labralis P3 segment gut microbial communities from Petit-Saut dam, French Guiana - Lab288 P3 | ecosystem: Host-associated > Arthropoda: Insects > Digestive system > Gut ...
CACTCCGTTCAGTTTATTGATTCTTGCAAAACCAATTTTACTGATTTTTTGTGTGCAAGGGAAGCGGATAATACCGTTTCCCTGTTCTTTTTGCCAATTATTATTTTACACTAAGCAGTAAATACTTTATATTACATTTTAATTTGCTTAAATATCTTATTATGAGAATATTAGATGAACAAGGGTGACAGATAATGACAATTTCCCGGAACATAAAAAACAAGCTGTATGATAAAGGGGCGTCGCTTGTCGGCTTTGCCGATTTGAGATCACTGCCCGCCAATGTTCGTGAAAACTTCGATTTCGGCATAGCGATTTTGCTGGCATACACCAAAGAAGCCATGAGCGACAACCTCAGCGGCGACATGTCGCGGTATCATCGCGAATGGGCAGGTGTCAACATGAAGCTGGCCGAGCTGGGCGCGTTTGCCGCCGGGTTGCTGACGTCGGCGGGATATAAGGCGTGGGGCAAGACTCAGCCGACCGTGTTGCAGGATCAAAACATGAACACGGTTCTGCCGCACAAAACCGTAGGAACCCTGTCCGGCATAGGCTGGATAGGGAAAAACGCGGCTCTTGTAACACGGGAATTCGGCGGGGCGTTTCGCATGGTCACGGTGCTTACCAACGCGCCGCTGGAATGCGGAGTTCCGGAGACCGAATCATTATGCGACCCGGATTGCCGGATATGCGCTTCGGTCTGCCCCGGACAGGCGGTGCTCGGCGGTCAGTGGCGCGTCGGCACACCGCGCGGAGAGTTTTTTGACGCCTTCGCCTGCAAACCGGCGGCCAGGGCGCGGGCGAAGCAGCTGCTGGACATGGACGAAACGCTGTGCGCGCTGTGCATATCCCATTGCCCCTGGACGCGAAAAGCGCTGGGGTATTGATAATGCTCTTGATTATTACGGCCATTTGAAATATACTGTAATTAATAAATTACGAGTCAGGAGGTTTCCGGTATGCTCGGTTATTTTCAAAACATCATCACGCAATTTAACTTTGCGGGCAAGCCCATCTATATCGAACGCTTCGGGCAGGGGCATATCAACGACACCTACGCGCTGTACTGCGCGCATGAATTCGAGCCTCCGGTGCGGTACATACTGCAAAAAATCAACCTGAGCGTGTTCAAAAACCCGGCGGGGCTGATGGAGAACATCTTGCTCGTGACCGGGCACATCAGGAAAAAATTGATTTTGCAGGGCAAAGACCCCGAGCGCGGCGGCATGACGCTGATCGGCACCGGGGACGGTCAAAGCTATCTGACCCAAAACGGCGAATGCTGGCGAGCGTATGTTTTTGTGGATTCGGCGACGTCCTGGCAATCGGCGGACAAGCCCGAAAAGCTGCACCAGTCTGGGCGGGCGTTCGGCAGGTTTCAGAATCTGCTTGCCGACTTTGACGCTGCCCGGCTGAGCGAAACCATTCCGGATTTTCACAATACTGCGGCACGGCTCAAAAACCTCAAGTCCGCGATCAAAAATGATGTCCGCGGTCGTGTCATTGATGTGAAAGATGATATTGACTTCGTACTGGCGCGGGAGGGCGACTGCGCGGTTCTTACCGATTTGCTGGATAGCGGTCAGTTGCCCCTGCGCGTCACCCACAACGACACGAAGCTCAACAACGTGTTGATCGACAACAAAACCGGTGAGGGGCTTTGCGTGATCGATCTTGACACGGTCATGCCCGGGCTTTCGCTGTATGACTTCGGCGACAGCATTCGTTTTGGTGCCAACACTGCGGCGGAGGACGAACGCGATATGTCCAAAGTCGGAATTGACATGGCCTTGTTTGAGGCGTTCGCGTCCGGCTTTTTGAGCGAGACGGGGGGTGTTCTCACCCCGCTTGAAAAGCGATATCTGGCCTTCAGCGCAAAGCTCATGACGCTGGAATGCGGCATCAGGTTCCTGACCGATTATCTGAACGGAGATGTTTATTTCAAAACCCACCGCCCGGGGCATAATCTGGACAGAGCGCGGTGCCAGTTCGCGCTGGTGACGGATATGGAGAACCGGATGGATGAGATGGATGATGTTTTGCGGGAGCTGCTCGCGGATTAATATATGCAGAATATCAAACGCATAAAAGCCCCACAACCACGGCGAAATTGCCAAGATTGTGGGACTTTGGTTTATAGCCGATCAACTCGAAACAATCAAGGTATTTGCGCTACGATTTTCGCAGTTTCCTAAAAAAATCGCTCAGCATTCCCGCGCATTCGTCCGCCAGCACGCCGCCGACCAGCTCGGGTTTGTGGTTATAAGGCAACTCAAAGAGATTGACCACCGAGCCGCAGGAGCCGGCCTTCGGGTCATACGCACCGAAAACCACCCGGCGGATGCGCGAATTAATGATAGCCCCCGCGCACATGGCGCAAGGCTCAAGTGTCACGAACATCTCACAATCCAGCAGCCTCCAGCTTGAGAGAGCTGAACAGGCGTTGTGTATAGCTTCAATCTCGGCGTGGTGCAGGGCGTTTTGGCCGGTTTCGCGCCAGTTTTTTCCGGTTGAGATTATTTCTCCCTGCCGGACGATCACCGCGCCCACCGGAACCTCGCCAGCGTCGCGGCTCTGCCCGGCAAGCTCCATCGCCCGCCGCATCATTTGCTCGCAGTACTCACAATCCGCACTCATAGCATATCCCGTGTAAGCATATCCAGCCATTCCTGCATATACGGTTCCAGGTAGGTCAGCAACGTGAAACAGACCACGACGATGGTCATGATAACCGCGCCCACCGAGCCCCAAAAGGTTTTGAAGCAGGCTGAGGGAGATAAAACCGAACGGTGAGGCTCAAGCTTCCAGAATCCGCGTTTTTTCATGTCAATATAAAACATGGCGAGAAGTCCTGCCAAGATAAAAATAATTATCATACAAAAAAAGTAAAGCTCGAGGTCCCGCTCAGGGACAATCTTTGGCAAAAACCATTCAACCAGCAGCGAAAACGCGTTGTTGGCGGCGTGGACGATCATGGGGATGATTAACGATTCTGTGCGCACCGCGATGTAACCCAGCGCGATCCCGACCATCATGGCGAAGGGAATTTGGGCAAGGTTCATGTGAATAAGCCCGAATATTATCGATGACACCAAAATGGCGAAACCGTCGCCGTATCTGCGCAGCCATTGCAGGATGACACCGCGGCATATCACCTCTTCGACAATACCGGGGAAAACGCTGATGCCGATCAGCATGATGATTTTTTCAGGTATTCCGGCTGCTTCCGGAAGTGGAAATTCCGGCTCCTTCAGGCCGATCCCCGACATGCCGACGGTTATGAGCATCGACACAAGCTGCGCAAACATACACGCCCCGAACCCGAAAACGACCAGCGAAAGCGACGCGCCGCCTTTTGGCTTGCTCAGCGGCATGTAAAACGCCGTGGGGATTTTCATGATCTTGGCCATGATCAAAAACGGCGGCGCGGCTGTCAGCACCGAGTTGAGCAGATACAGCAGCAGCTCGACGGCGGGGTCAAGCTTGCCGCTTGCCAGAATGTCCGCAGCCGGCGAAACCGCCATGGACAGCAAGCTGAACACAATCGCGGCGACAAACGACAATCCGACAAAACCCAGAACCGCCAGGCTGATTGCGTTGCTGTCGCGCCGGAGCAGCCTTTTCTGTTTCATTTCCGGGGACTCATAAAACGGCTGATAACTGTAGTTGTAATTATAATTAGGATACATCTTTTCGTCCTTTCGCTGTTCAATGGGGAAATAATCATATTATTAACAACAATACCATAAAGCTTGCTATTAGTCAATCAAATTGGTTTTTTAGTTTCCATATATAACCGCAGGGCTTTCTTTTATTATTCCGCGCCAAAAAATGCCTGCGAATATCTTTTGACATTTCCCGGGAAAGCGTGGTATAATAGTCTCCATATGATTCGCACCGGAAAGGATCCTTGGTTTGAGCAATATCATTGACGCGCACTCTCATATTTTCCCCGATAAAATCAGCCTGAAAGCGTCGCAGAGCATCGGCGAGTTTTATGACATCACCATGGCCTGCGAGGGCAGTCTTGCAAATTTGCTGGCTCAGCAGGAACGCGCCGGGATCGATCTGTCGGTCATATGCTCTGTCGCGACCGTGCCCGAACAGGCGCAAAGTATCAATAATTTCATCGCGTCCTGCGCGTCTGAGCACCCCGGCAGACTGCTGGGCTTCGGCTCGCTTCATCCTTTTATGGAACATCCCGGCGATGAAGTCGAACGGATTATCTCTCTTGGGCTGAAAGGCATAAAGCTCCACCCGGATTTTCAGCGGTTTCATATCGACGACCCCAAGGCGTATCCCCTCTATGAAGCGGCGGCGGGGCGGCTGCCCGTATTGTTCCACACCGGCGACTGCCGTTATGAATATTCCCACCCCGCGCGGCTCAAAAAAGTGCTGTCGGATTTCCCCGCGCTTACCGCTATCGCCGCGCATTTCGGCGGCTGGTCTGTCTGGGAGGACGGCGCGGATTATCTTGCGGATTTGGAAAATGTATATGTCGACACATGCAGCTCGCTTTACAGCATTTCGCCGCAGACCGCGCTGAAGCTTATTGACCGGTTCGGAGCGCAGCGGGTTCTGTTCGGGACGGATTTCCCGATGTGGAATCCTGGGGAGGAGCTTGAGCGGTTTGATAAAATCCCGCTGAGTGAAGAGCAACGGAGGATGATTCTCCATGAAAACGCCCGGCGATTGTTGAATATTTAATATTTGTTTACAAATCAATAGATTTATTTTGTTATGATTTGACGAGCGGTACTGTATCCAATGTAGGGGCGGCCTGTAGCCGTCCGCAGTTGCAAGAGCATGTAGGGGGCGGCTCACATCCGCCCGCGTTAATATAGATTCGTGCAAAAAGAGAGGAGCAATTTATATGATCGAGGTCAACGGCCTCACAAAGAGGTACGGGAAACATCTGGCGGTCAACGACATTTCGTTTTCGGTCAAAGCAGGGGAGATACTGGGCTTTTTGGGACCCAACGGTGCCGGAAAGTCCACCACCATGAACATCATCACCGGGTACCTGTCGCCCACAGAAGGGACGGCGTCCATCGCGGGCATCGACGTGATGGAAAACCCCATCGGCGCAAAGAAGCATATCGGATTTTTGCCCGAGCATCCCCCGCTGTATCTGGACATGAAGGTGCGGGAATATTTGGGCTTTGTGTATGATTTGAAAAAGGTCGGCGGTTCCCTGCCCAAGGTCACGCATATTGAGGATATCTGCAGGCAGGTCAGGATCGACGACGTGATCAACCGGCCTATCCGCAATCTGTCAAAGGGCTACCGCCAGCGCGTCGGGATAGCTCAGGCCATGGTCGGCAACCCGCCCGTGCTGATTCTGGACGAGCCTACAGTCGGCCTTGATCCCAAGCAGATCATCGAGATACGCAACCTAATCCGCCATCTCGGCAGAAAGCACACGGTCATCCTCAGCTCGCATATCCTGTCGGAGGTTCAGGCGGTATGCGAGAGGATCATCGTCATCAACAAGGGCAGGATCGTCGCCGACGGAACCACGGCGCAGCTGTCCGCCACCCTGTCGGGCGACAACAGTCTGGCCGCCCGGATAATCGGTCCGCAGGACGATGTTCTGAAGCTTCTCAGGGAAATTCCCGGTGTGAAAAACGCGTCGCATCGGGGCGCGCGGGAAGCCGGGTCGTATGAATATGTCATTGAGCCGAAAGGCGAAACCGACGTTCGCCGCGAGCTGTTCGAGCGGCTTGCTGAGCGTGGCTGGCCGGTCATCATGTTAAAATCCAACGAGCTGACGCTGGAGGAGATTTTCCTCAAGCTGACCGACGAATCATACATGCGCACCAAGATGGCCGCGCTCAAGACAAAACCAAAACCCGGCAAAAAACCCAAGCCGGATAATACTGAGCAAACCGCAATAACAGATACCAACGATGAGGGGGATGACAAATAATGTTCGCGATCTATAAAAGAGAACTCAGGGCTTATTACGTGTCGCCGCTGGCTTATATTTATCTGGCGTTTATCTCCTTCTTTTCGGGATGGAGCTTTAGGTATATGCTCTATAACCAGACAAACAACATGGGCGGAATTTTCCGCGAGTTATTTTTGTTCGTCATGATCCTGATAGCTCTGCTTACCTCCCGGCTTTTCGCTGAAGACAAACGCCAGAAAACCGACCAGCTTCTGCTTACCTCGCCGATCTCCCTGTGGAGTCTGGTCTTCGGCAAATACCTGGCCGCGCTGACGCTGTTCTTCAACGGCATGTGCATCAATTTTCTATTCGCGATTATTCTGTGCTACTTCAAAGCACCGGACTGGATTTCCTTCACCTGCAACTTTTTGGGAACCCTGCTGCTGGGAGCCGCGCTTATCGCCATCGGCATTTTCATCTCAAGCCTGACCGAAAGCGTAATCGTCGCGGGCGTGTGCACCTTTGTTGTGTCAATCCTGATTTACCTGATGGACACGCTGGCCGACAATATCCCCGTCCAGTGGGTAACCGACACCATCCGGTATATTTCTTTTGGTTCGCATTACAACAGCTTTATGAACGGTATGCCAAACCTGACCGACCTTGTGTTTTTCGCAAGCTTTATCGGCGCGTTTTTGTTCTTTACGATAAGGGTGCTCGACCAGAAACGGTGGGCGTGAATCCCCCTGTCGTTGCGACGACATCCCCCGAATAACTTGGGGGACTGGGGAGTTAGGAAAGGAATTGTTATTAATCATGAAAGATAAAATCAGCAATATAACCGTAGATATTGACAACACGGAGGAGGTCGGCGTTTCCAAGAAATCCTTCAACGCTATTATGGCCATCGCCATGACGGCGGTGTTGGTGGTGGGAATCGTTCTGGTCAACATAGCCACCGGCATGGTCAACGCCCGTTACCCGATCCGTCTGGACATGACCGGCAATCAGTCGTACACCCTCACCCCGCAAAACGCCGAGATCATAAGGGAAGTATCTCAGGACGTCATTGTAACAGTGCTGACCACAAGGGACGGCTTCCTGGGCTCGGCTTATTTGTCGCCGAACCGCATCATTGACGAAACCAATGTCGGATACGGCGGCGGCTGGTCGGCGCAGGGCAACGCGTTGCTTGAGAATTACAGCGCGGTCAACCCCCGCGTTCAAATCAGGTACGTTGACAGCCAGTCCCCGGACTTTCAGCCCTACAAGGCAAAGTACCCCAACGACACAATCAACCCCGGAGATGTGCTGGTGGAATGCGGAGATCGTCACAAGCTGCTGGATGTATACGACATGCTGGAAATTTCCTCCGCTCCCAGCCAGAATTCCGGCGCGTATGTGGTCATGGGCTCCAACCTTGAGTCATCCCTGACCTCGGCCATCATCAACATGACCGCCCAAAAGCCCTATTATGTCACCATTCTGGGCGGGCACGGAACCGCCGACATAAGTTCCTTTACCATGGCACTGAGCAGGAACAACTACGACGTCAATACGGTCGACAGTCTGGTGGTCAGTTCAATCCCCGAAAACACCGATTATCTTATAATCGCCGCGCCGACCCACGATTTTTCCGAATCGGAGCTTAAGGCTATCGACGCGTTCCTGAAAAACGACGGCAAGTACGGTAAGCACATGCTTTACATCGCCGGTTCAAATCAGCCGTTTTTGCCCAACATGGATGCCTTCCTAAAGGAATGGGGCATCAAAGTCCTGCCGGGCATCGTGTTCGAAACCGATACCGAAAGAATCGCACCCGGTATAAACACCTTCACCTATGCGGAATTTGACAGCTCGGATTACTCCCAGCAGGCGCAGGCAAACGGGCTGCGCTGCCTGACCTACAACAACATGGCCATTCAGATGGTCTTTGAGAAGCACGGCTACATTGAAGTCACGCCGATTCTCTACTTCCCCGAAAGCACCATTCTGCGCCCCACCGATGTGACCGGCGACGACGAGACCTGGCGGGCGACCGCCGAACCGGGCCCCTTCAAGGGCGCGGTAATCTCCCGCGACGTCACCCCAAACCCCGAAAGCGACGAGGAAATCGTCTCCACCGTCGCGGTGTTTGGCTCGCTGGAATTCTTCGGCGAGGCTTTCGGCGAATACATCTTCCTCAACCCGGAAGCGGCCAACGCCAGCATCGTGTTCAACATGATGGATATGGAGATGAAACGCGACAACCAGGGAATATTCTTCATCCCGAAACCCCTAACCGGCGAATCGTACATGATCAATCAGCTTCAGGCCGATATCCTGTCGACCTATCTGTTTATCGTAACCGTTCCGCTGCTGCTGATCGCCGCAGGTATTATCGTCTGGGCGCGCAGGAGATCGCTGTAATTTTTATGCGTTCGGGGGGATTCTACCGCAACCGCCAATAAAAACATTTTTGGAGGCCGAAAAAAATGGGAATATGGGACGAAGCGAATACCATGCACCAAAATGAGCTGAACGCACAACGCAAGCAACAGATGTGGGCATCAGTCGGCGCGTCAGAAAATGATCCAATCGCCGCAAAGCATTCGGCTAATCAAAAAAAATTAATCGCCGAGTTTATTGGCTCGGTTCCTGAGATTTGCTGGCATAAAAACTATAGATTTTGCATCCGTAGCAAATACAATGATATTAAGTATTATCGTTATGTTGTAAAGTATCAAGCACCTGACGGAACAATTCGTTTGTATTACGACGAGGGCAAACCTCATTGCACCTCCTACGGTAATCATGAATTTCTTGTAGGGTATTTAGAAATGAATTATATAGGTCCACCTATCGTAATTTATAGAGATGGTTATTTATTTGCGAAAATCGGAGATGAGGATGACGAACGTTATCGTAGAGAGGTAAGTGAATACCTTAACAAATTCATTCTGATATCTTTGGCAAAGGGGCAATTAGATAAGGCAGCAGAAGCGAGATACTTAATGTCACAAGGGAAATGCATTTATTGCGGAAAGCAATTAGGTGCATTGCAATGCGAATGTCAAACTTTTTGAGTGAAATCTGAGGGAGCTTTGTAGGGGCGATAGCCAGTCGCCCGCAGATTCAGCAACCGCCAATCGCTTTAGAAATTCAAAAAAGGAATGTATGCGTATGAAAGCAATCGTATTAGGCGCGGGCAAAGGCAAACGCCTGCAAAGCGAGAAATTCAACCTGCCGAAAGTTGCGCGGCAGGCAAACGGCAAGGCTCTGATTGAGTATGTGCTGGACGGTATGCGCTTTGTGGACAAAAGCGACACCGTCATCGTGGTCGGATACATGAAGGAAAAGGTCATGGAGCTGCTGGGTGCGGAGTATAATTACGCGGTGCAGAGCGAACAGCTGGGCACAGGCCACGCCGTGGCACAGGCTAAACATCTGCTGGCGGATTACGACGGGCCGGTGCTGGTGTGCTACGGGGATATGCCGCTGTTCAAAGAGGAAACCTACAGGAGCCTGTTCGCGCAGCATATATCACAGCAAAACGCCTGCACGCTGCTCAGCGCACTCAGCGAGCAAGCGTTGCCCTACGGGCGGGTTGTGCGCGACGGGGAGGGGCGTTTTGTCGGCGTGGTGGAGCAAAAGGACTGCACGCCGGAGCAAAAGCTCATCAAAGAGCTTAACGTCGGGATATATGTTTTCGACTGCCAGGTCATGCTTAATGCGTTGGGCAAGCTGAAAAACAACAACGCGCAGGGGGAATATTACCTGACCGACCTCCCGGCGCAGATCATGCAATCCGGCGGGCGGGTGGATGTTTGCGCGATATCTGATGACAGCCAGATTTTGGGCGTAAACACCGCAGAGGATTTGGAGCAGGCGGAGCGGCTGCTGATGGCGTACCGTCCCGACTGATCGCGTCCATATAAAAAACAAAGGCTCAAACCGGCTGAAATATGCCGTCTTGAGCCTTTTATAATGCTGTTTTCTATGGCGCGATTGAATAGTTAGGCGACTCCTTGGTGATTTGGATGTCGTGGGGGTGGCTTTCCTTCAGCCCGGCGTTGGTGATGCGCATAAACTGCGAGTTTTGCTGAAGCTCGTCGATGTTCTCGCAGCCGCAGTAGCCCATGCCGGAGCGCAGGCCGCCCATCAGCTGGAACACGGTGTCGGCCAGGGGGCCTTTGTAGGGCACGCGGCCTTCCACGCCTTCGGGTACCAGCTTTTTATTGTCCTCCTGAAAGTACCTGTCTTTGCTGCCGCGATTCATGGCACCCATTGAACCCATTCCGCGGTAGACCTTGAACTGCCTGCCCTGATAGATTTCGGTGTCGCCGGGAGCTTCGGCGCACCCGGCAAACAGCGAACCCGCCATGATAACATTTGCCCCGGCGGCTATCGCCTTGACGACATCGCCGGAATATTTTATACCTCCGTCGGCTATGACCGGAATCTGCTTGGGAGCGGCTACGGAAGCCACATCATAAATTGCGGTGATTTGCGGTACGCCGATGCCCGCGACCACGCGCGTAGTGCAAATTGAGCCGGGGCCCATGCCGACCTTGAGTGCGTCGGCTCCGGCTTCGATCAACTCCCGGGCGGCGGCGGCGGTGGCGATGTTGCCCACAATAAGCTGAATATCGGGGAATTTTTCCTTGACCTTGTGCACACTGTCAATAATATTCTGGGAGTGCCCGTGAGCGGAATCCAGCACCAGCACATCGGCCTGAGTTTCAGCCAGCGCACCGGCGCGATCCAGCACATCAGCCGTTGCCCCGATCGCCGCGCCGCACAGCAGACGGCTTTTTTGATCGCGAGCGGAATTCGGATAGCGCACGGCCTTTTCGATGTCCTTGATGGTGATAAGCCCTTTAAGGTTGCCGCGCCCGTCGACCAGGGGTAGTTTTTCGATCTTGTGCAGACGGAGAATCTCCTGCGCCTGCTCAAGGGTGGTGCCCACCGGGGCGGTCACCAGATTGTCTTTGGTCATGACTTCGGAAATTTTGATGTTGAAATCGGTCAAAAACCGCAGGTCGCGGTTGGTCAATATGCCGACAAGCTTGTTTTTTTCGCAGATCGGTACGCCGGATATCTTGTATTTTGCCATAAGATCATTGGCGTCATACACAAAATGCCCGGGCGAGAGGAAAAACGGATTGGCGATTACCCCGTTTTCGGAGCGTTTCACCTTGTCAACCTCTTCGGCCTGGCGTTCGATAGACATGTTTTTGTGGATGATGCCAATGCCGCCTTCGCGAGCCGCTGCGATCGCCATATTCGCTTCTGTGACGGTGTCCATGGCGGCGGTCATAACGGGGGTGTTGAGCGCGATGCTGGCGGTAAGCCTGGTACGGACGTCGATGTCCTTGGGTAGAACCTTAGATTTGGCCGGGATCAGCAGCACATCGTCAAAGGTCAGCCCCTCCTTGAGGAATTTTTCTTCGCGGTTTGTGTTAAGCATAAAACCCTCCTAACTGCTCATTGAAAATATACGTACGGCGGTTTGCACGAAAAGTATTATCTTTAATAATAGCACTTTTTAGGAGGGCTTGTCAAGAAAAATATAAAAGAAAATTCCTGTAAAATTTTATGAAAAAATTATACAGGGTTAAATATATTCGGGACCCGCGTCGCATTGCACAAAAATAGTGAAGTACATGCAAATATATTATAATATTTGATGATAGTTCCAATAGTAAAATATATCCGCAGTCTGGCTTGGTATAATTAAGCTGCTTATTTGGTCGACTATATTCGGGCAAAACAAAAATTTTGAGAGGAGAATTCTTATGAAAAGGAAAGTTTTGGCGTTTCTGCTCGCGTTGGTGCTATCATTGACGGTTATCCCGTTTGCGGTGTCCGCCTCGCCGGGAAATTCGCCGTCGGGCGCAACGGACATTAGCCTGGTAAAAAGCGACACGTTTTCCCGGCCGGGCGATGGCATTGTCAGTTGGTATAAGTTTAGAATTACGCAGGCCAGCAAGGTTGTTATTACCATCAAGTCGGATAACTTCAATCCGTCCTATTCAGAAGGTGCGATTCTTTTTCTTTATGATCATGCCAATGATTCCTCCGAGGGGGAAATGATGTGGGGCTATATCGGAGAAACCGGAACACCGCTTCGTGGAACAGAATATCTCGGAAATATGCAAATATACGTTTCCGAACCGTCGCAAACAGGAGCATACTATCTGGACGCAAACAAGACAAATGATTATTATTATATCAGGGTATCTTCAGATTTGGTATCCGGCACCAATATAACGGTGAGCATCGACTCGATTGACCCGCTTTCCAATACCGGTTCGCTGAACAAAGCAAGTGCCGCGACCGTAAACCCTGACGGAGGAATTGTAAAGCAACACTCTTTTACGATAGAAGATAAAGATAACAGAGCCAGTTACTGGTATAAATTCACCATCTCTTCCGCCTCAAAGGTTACTATAAAACAAACCAGAGCAAATGTAGTCAGCGATGCCGGAAACACTTCCATGCTTTTGCTGTGTGATCAGAAAGACGAATATTTATGGGGAACATCAGGCGGGGACGATGTTGATTCCCTCGGCCTGCAGGACAGCGGAGCGGCTACCTTGTCGAAATCAATCACCTACAGATTGCCAAAAGGCACCTATTATGTACGATTGGATCTTCATGGCTCAATAGAAGGCGTGGAGCACACGCTGGCGTTTACCCAGCAAATAGTTCCGGCAACAAAATCCCAGATGACCTGCAGCCTGACGGCAAAGACCTTCAACGGAAAGGCTCAGGGCGTCACCGCAACTCCAAAAACCGGAGTGGGAAAGGTTACGGTCTACTATACCGGAACGGGCGGCACCACCTACGCGAAGTCGACCTCCAAACCGAAAACCGCCGGTTCTTATGCCGTGACAGCGGATGTGGCTGAGGGCGCGTTGTACGCCGCCGCGACCAACATCGCCTTGGGCACCTTCACCATCAAGAAAGCCGACATCTCCAAAGCAAAAGTAGCGGCCATAGCCAATAAAACGTGGACGGGCAAGCAGATCAAACCGAGCGTTACCTCCTTTAAGTTCAACGGGTTTGACTTTAAAACCGGCGACGACGCGGCAGTGAGCTACGGGACAAACAAGGCGATCGGCAAGGGTGCGGTCAAGCTGACGGGCAAAGGTAATTTCACCGGTACCAAAACGGTTTCTTTCAAGATAAACCCAAAGAAAAACGCCGTCTCCAAGATTGAGGCAGGATCCAGGCAGATGAAAGTCACCTGGAGCAGACCGGATCGGACGGCTCAGGGTATCACCAAATATCAGATGCGCTACCGAGTCAAAGGCGCGACATCGTGGAAGTCGGTCAAGACCTACTCGGCGAGCACATCTTCCGCCACCGTCAAAAGTCTGACCAAAGGCAAGCAGTATCAAGTACAGGTGCGCAGCTATAAAACAGTGTCGGGCGTGAAATATTACAGCGCGTGGAGCGCGGCCAAGACCGGCGCGAAGATCAAGTAGTCTGTCTCCCACCAAATTGCAGCGTAACATGTGTAACATGTGCGCAATTCACTGGTCAGGATCATTCCCGAAGACAAAAGGCTCCGAAGGAGTTTTGGGAAAGCTGCCGGGACAACGACGTTTCGGTGCGCATCTCGCGTTACCCGATCAAGCTTGATCTTGATAAGATAAGAGCTGCGGGGGAACTGTTCGGTGTCGTGCCCGATTATATCGGCGGTGACGAGGAGCCGGTCAAGAAAATGTGGAAATACCCGCGAAGTCACCGAGCACGACGTTCTGGATATCCACAAAGTGCAAAGCCTGGATGAGATCATCGAGTTTTTGTATACGCCAAAGCCGTTCTGCAGGTATTGCAACCGCAGAGGGGTTGAGCTGGGGATTCCCTACGGGATATCGAAAAAGGAAATCTCGGAGTGGGCTTAGTGTCCCATCCTGCGAGAAAGCAACGGGGCGACAATCCCCGGCCGCCCCGTTGTTTATGCGCACATCAAAAGCCGCATTACTGCTCCACTTTTTTCATGACAACCAGCGGGTCGGCATATCTGCCGTCCTTTTTCATTTCAAAATGAAAATGCGGCGGGTCGTTGGCTTCGCTTGGTGTGTCCGCGATGCTGCCGATTGTCGTTCCGGGTTCCAGCGCGTCGCCTTTTTTGACCGCGGGCGTCTTGTTCATGCCGCAGTAAAACCCTTCGATGCCCTCGCCGTGATCCGCAACGACGATCACTCCCAGCATGACGTCCTCATAAATCTCCTTGACGGTGCCCGACGCGCAGGATTTGACGGGAGAACCTTTTTCGGCTTTGATATCAATGCCGTTGTGCACGCGCCAGTCGGAAAACGTTTCGGAATACATAAGCTCGCCTCCCGAAAAAGGCTTGACCACATCGCCGCCTATCGGCATGACAAAAAACGCGGCGGCGTTGGCGCGTTTGACCGGTTCGGTAACCGGCGGCGGGGGTGCGGCTTGCTCCTGCCGCGCCCCCGTTGTTGTGACGGCGGCGGTCGTAACAGCGGGCTGCGTGGGGATTGCCGGAACGCCTGTGACGGGGGTGTTGGCTTTTTCCGCGTCGCTGGTTTGGGGCACCATTGAAGAGTTGTTTTCCATTTGCAGGGTGCCCAAACGGTCCAGCGTGCCGAAGGTTGCTATGCTGACGGCGATCAGACATATGCCCAGGGCAATGTAAAAGCCCTTTTGCTTGAAAAATCTTTGTAACTTTGTTTCCTCAAAATGCAGTTTACTCATAGTTTTAGGCCGAGCTCTTTGGCACGGCGCGCCTCCTTTGGTTTTTTCTGGGGTAAGCTCTGTGTATATTTTTGCCTGGTTTTTTGGTTTTATGCTTTTAATTTTTTTAAGTGTTGTTTTTTCAGCGAAACTATGGCATAATTTAGAAAAATAAAATTACCCTAAAGGGAGATGCTTTTCATGGAAAACAGAATCGAAACACTGCGACGTTATATTGACAATATCATTATAAATAAAGAACGGGGGAAATTCTGGTTTGTCGAACGGCACATGCACGCTGTCTCGAAATTCTCCGCCATGCTTGCCATAAAGCGAAACCTGAATCCCGAAACCGCGACGATTATCGGACTTTTGCACGATATCCACACGCTGATAACCGACGACCATATCGACCACGCGGCACTCGGTGCCATAAAAGCGGCGGAAATTCTCGGCGAGCTGAGCATCGCCGACGCCGAAGAATCGGCAGTCATCTGCACCGCCATAAAAAACCACAGCACAAAAAGCACCGTTGACGACGCTTACAGCGAATTGGTAAAGGACGCGGATGTGCTGACCCATTACTTTTTTAATGTTTCTCTGCCGGTCGCGGACTGGGAAAAAGCGCGGCTTGAAAGTCTGCTTGCGGAGCTTAGCCTAAGCACAGATTTGTAGGGGCGGCCTTTGGCCGTTTGCAAAACGATGCATTTCGCAATTGCATATAAAAAATTATAAAAAACCAGGAGCACGTTATGAAACACATCATTATTCTTTGCGACGGAATGTCGGACTATACCTACGACTGCTTCGGCGGCAAATCCCCCATGTCAGCGGCGGACAAGCCAAACATGAACCGTCTGGCGAGGTTCGGCAAAACCGGCCTGTGCCGCACGGTCGCCCGGGATATGAAACCCGGCAGCGACGTTGCCAACCTGTCGGTGATGGGTTACGACCCGGCAGAATGTTATTCCGGCCGCTCACCGCTGGAAGCTGCCAGCATCGGCGTGGAGCTTGAGCCTTCGGATTTGGCTTTGCGCTGCAATCTTGTCACGCTGAGCGAGGGCGAGCCGTACGAGCAAAAACGGCTGGCGGATTACTGCGCCGACGACATTTCCACGGCAGAAGCCGACGTGCTGATCAAATTTCTGGATTCCCGATTGGGGACGGATTTGAGTAAATTCTACACCGGCACAAGCTACCGGCATTGCCTGATTCTGAAAAACTCGCCCGATCTTGCCTATTCACCCACGCCGCCGCACGATATCACCGGCAGGGTTATAATGCAGAATGCAGAATGCAGAAATGAGAATTTGCTCGATTTGCAAAAAGCGTCGTATGATTTGCTCAAAGACCATCCGGTCAATCTTGAACGGGTCAAAAACGGCAAGCGTCCGGCTAATTCCATCTGGCTGTGGGGAGAAGGGCGCAAGCCGCGTATCGGGAATTTTTTTGAGAAATACGGCAAAAAGGTGTCGGTCGTGTCCGCGGTCGATCTGATAAAAGGCATCGGCATCTGCGCCGGGATGAGCGTGTGTGAGGTGCCGGGGGCGACCGGGTATATTGACACGAATTTCGAGGGCAAGGCACAGGCCGCGCTGGACGAATTGCGCCGGGGGCAGGATTTGGTCTATGTGCACATCGAAGCCCCGGACGAGTGCAGCCACCGGTTCGAGACGCAAAACAAACGCCTGGCGATCGAGCTGATCGACAAGCGTGTGATTGAACCTGTTTTGAACGGTCTGAGCGGCTATGACGATTACAAAATCCTGGTCATGCCCGACCACGCGACGCCCCTGCGGGAGAAAACCCACACAAGCGACCCGGTGCCGTTTTTGATCTATCAAAGATCCCGCGAATTTGATTCGGGCATTCCGGTATTCGATGAGCTTTCCGCGAAAGACAGCGGCTGGTTTATTGAAGAGGGACATAAAATTATGGGG
>Ga0123353_10005604_pt1 | contig 16521 bp, 3 predicted proteins | sample TergutLab28metaG_3_FD_92763 | JGI IMG/M metagenome (GOLD analysis project Ga0123353, IMG submission 92763) | Labiotermes labralis P3 segment gut microbial communities from Petit-Saut dam, French Guiana - Lab288 P3 | ecosystem: Host-associated > Arthropoda: Insects > Digestive system > Gut ...
GAACAGGAGAATGAACATCAGCCAGTTCCAAATATTCGACTCAAATCTCGTGGTGAAGATATATTTTTTCGAGGAAGAACCGCCATTGCCGCCGCCATTATTGCCGCCGCCGCCGTTGCTGCGTTCGGCAATCGCGCCCACGGCAATCGTGAAGGTGGTGGTGTTGCCCCTGGCGTCCGTCACCGTGATGGTGGCTGTGGTCGCCGGGCTGGGCCCCGTGGGCGTGCCGGTAATGATGCCGGTCACCGGGTCGATCGACAGCCAGGCCGGGCCAGCGATGCTGTAGGTGTAGGGCGCATAGCCGCCGGATACCCAGCCGGAGGCGTCCACTGGGGCGATGGCCGCGCCGTCCGTGCCCCCCGGGATGCCGGCGCCGGTTGGTGCGGCGGCGCTTATCGGCGGGGGCGCGGGGGCCACGGTGCCCACGCTGATCGTGATCGTTGTGCTGGCGCCCGCCTTGTCAGTTACTGTGACGGCGGCGGTCGCGGCGCCCGTGGCTGACGTGGGCGCGCCGGTGATCACGCCGGTGGCCGGGTCGATCGACAGCCAGGCCGGGCCTGCTATGCTGAAGGTGTACGGCGCAGTCCCGCCATACGCCCCGCCGGACACATCCACCGGGGCGATGCCTGTGCCGGCCTCGCTGCCCGGGATATCAAAGCCGGTGAGCTTGAGATAACTCAGCGGCAGCGGCGCGGGGGGGGCCGCCACGGCGCCGATGCTGATCGTGATGCCCTTGGTGGCGCCCGCGCTGTCCCGCACCGTGATGGTGGCTTGTGTTTGTGCCCATACCGCCGTCGGTGTGCCGGTGATGACGCCGGCGGCCGTGATCGACAGCCAGGCCGGGCCTGCCATGCTGAAGGTGTACGGCGCGGTTCCGCCGCCTGCCCCGCCGGAGACATTCATCGGGGCAATGGCCGTGCCGACTGTGCTCGCCGGGATGTCGAAGCCGTAGTTGTAGAAGACCAGCGGCTGCGGTACGGAGGGGGGGTCCACGCGGCCCACGCTGAGCGTGAGGTTCCTGCTGACAGGGGGGCTTGCGCTGTCGGTGACGGTGATAACAATCGTGGTCGCCGATGGCGCCAGGCTCATCGGCGTGCCCGTGATGACGCCGGTTGCCGGGTTGATGCTCAGCCAGGCCGGGCCGCTGGTGATGCTGAAGGTGTATGGCAGCACCCCGCCGTTGGCGAAGTCGCCCGCGTACACGGGCGTGATGGGCATGCCCTGCGTGCTTGGCGGGATACTCACCCCGAGGGCGTTGATCAAGGTCAGCGGCATGGTCACGGCGCCCACGGTAATGGTGATGCTTTTGCTGACAGGGGTGCCCGCGCTGTCGGTAACGGTGATGGTGGCTGTGGCCGCCGCAGGCGAAGCCGTCTTCGGCGTGCCGGCGATCACCCCGGTCCCCGGGTCGATGCTCAGCCACGCCGGGCCGGTGATGCTGAACGTGTAGGGCTCGAAGCCGCCGTCAACGCTGTCATAGACGCTCACGGGCTTGATAGCGATATCCCTCGTGCCCGCCGGAATATCATAGCCGGCCAGCTTGGTGAAGCTCAGCGGCGTTTTCACGGCGCCCACGTAGACGGTGACGTCCGCGGTGCGGCTTGCGCTGTCGGTGACCTTGATCGTGGCGGTGGTCGCCGCTGCCGGGGCCGTCGGCGCGCCGGTGACAAGGCCGCCCGCGCTGACATTCAGCCAGGCCGGGCCGGCGGTTTTATCGAAGGTGTAGGGCCCTGTGCCGCCGGTGACGTCGCCGGCGGCGTTCAAAGGCGCGATGGCCTCGTTGATCACACGCGCCGGGATGTCATAGCTCGCCACGGTGAAACGCAGTATCGAGATACCGCTTACAGCCCCGACAGTGATCGTGATGGATTCGGTCAGGCCCGCGGCGTCCGTCACGGTGACGGTGGCGGTGGCGGTTGCCGCATTGTCCAGGGGCATACCGGAAATCACGCCGGCGCCCGTGCCGGTGGCCGTGACCGACAGCCAGGCCGGGCCGGCAATGCTGAACGTGTAGGGCGCGGTGCCGCCGGTGACGCCGCTTGTGACATTCACCGGGGTAATGGCCGTGCCGGCCCCGCTTGCCGGGATATTGAACCCATTGTTGGTGAACACCAGCGGCGCGGGGGCCACAGCCTCCACGGCGATGATGATCTCCCGCCAGGCGCCCGCGCTGTCGGTCACCCGGATGGTGGCGGTGGTCGGGTTGGCCGCGCCCGTGGGCGTGCCGGCCAGGATGCCGGTCCCCGGCAGGAAATTCAGCCAGGCCGGGCCGTCTGTTTTGCTGAAGGTATACGGCGCGGCGCCGTCCAGCACACCGCTGGTGACATCCATATTGACAATGGCCACGCCGGTCACGCTTGCCGGGATATCGAATCCCTTGTTGGTGAAGGTCAGCGGCAAGGGCACCGTCACGGCCCCCACGGTGATTGTGATGCTCGCGCTGGCGGTCTGCCCCGCGCTGTCGGTGACAATGATCACGGCGGTCCGTGCCGAATCCGCGTTCTGGGGCGTACCGGTGATCCTGCCGGCGTTTACGCCGGTGGCCACGATCGACAGCCAGGTCGGGCCGACGATGCTGAAGGTGTAGGGCGTCACGCCACCGGAAACCCCCGGCGCGGCAAGCACCGGGTTGATGGCCTTGCCCACCATACCCGGGGGAATATCATAGCCCAGATTGTTGAAGGTCAGTGGCGCGATGTTGGTTGCCACGGGGCCCACCGTGATGGTGATGCTCCTGCTGGCGGGCGGCGCCGCGCTGTCTGTCACCGTGATGGTCACGGAAATGGCCGCGGAGCTGGCCGTGGGCTGGCCGGTGATGACGCCGGTGCCCGGGTCGATGCTCAGCCACGCCGGGCCCACCATGCTGAAGGTATAGTCCTCTATGCCGCCGGAAACCCCGCCGCTCACGTCCATCAGGGTGATGGCCGTGCCCACTACGCCCGCCGGGATGTCGAACCCATTGTTGACGAAGCTCAGTAGCTGGGCGGCGCTGGCGGTCATGGCGCCCACGTAGACGATGATGCTCTTGCTGGCGCCTATGCTGTCCGTCACCGTGACGATGATGAAGGTCATGGCGGCCGCGCCCGTGGGCATGCCGGCCAAGGTGCCGGTGCCGGGGATCAAATCCAGCCAGGCCGGGCCAGCGGAGGTGGTGAAGGTATAGGGCCCTGTCCCGCCGGAAACGCCGCCGGTCACATCCACCGGGGTGATGGCCGTGCCGGCCGTGCCCGGCGGGATATCGAACCCATCGTTGATGAAGGTCAGGGGCGTGGCGGCCACGGTGGTCACGGCGCCGATGCTGATTGTGACGCTCTTGCTGGCGCCCATGCTGTCGTATACCGTGATGGTGGCGGAGGCGGCGCCAGCCGCCGCGGGCGGGCGCGGGCCGGTGATCATGCCGCCCGCGCTGACGTTCAGCCATGCCGGGCCGGTGGTTCTGTCGAAGGTGTAAGGCCCCGTGCCGCCGGAAACCCAGCCGCTCATATCCACCGGGCCGAAAGACGTGTTCACGGCCCCCGCCGGGATACTGAACCCGGCCGGCTTGGTGAACACCAGCGGCGAGGGGTTGACGGCCACGGCCCCGATGTCGATGACGATGCTCCTGCTTTCGGGCGGGCTCGCGCTGTCGGTGACCACGATATAGGCTGTCGTGGCCGCAACAGCGGTTGTCGGCGTGCCGGTGATCACGCCGCTGGCCTCGTCGATGCTCAGCCACACCGGGCCGCCCAGGGCAAAGGAATAGGGCTGTGTCCCGCCGGTGACCCCGCCGTACACGTCCACCGGGGCGATAGCCATGTCAGCCATGCCCGCCGGAATATCAAAATCGGGGCTTTTGGTGAAGGCCAGCGGCCAGGGCGCGCCGGTGACCGCGCCCACCGTGATGGTGGCGGTGGCGGTGTTGGACGGGCTCGCGCTGTCGGTGACCGTCACGGTGGCGAAGGTCGCCCCCGCCGCGGTGGTGCGCAGGCCGGTGACAATGCCGGTCACCGGGTCGATTTTCAGCCAGGTGGAGCCGTCGTTGGTGGCTATGCTGTAGGTGTAGGGGTATATCCCGCCGTCGGTGACGCTGTCGATGTTGATCGGGTCAATGGGCACGCCCGTGATATCCGGGGGGATGACAAGGGGGCTGGCCGGATCGATTTTCAGCGGGTAGCTGTTGCCGCCCGGGTTGTTGCCGGTTACAGCCCCGATATAGATGGTGATGGCCACGGTGTTGCCCAGGCTGTCCGTGCACATGACCACCGCGGTGCTCGGCGGCCTCGGCCCGGGGAACGTGCCGAACAGATGGATGGTCGTGGCGTCGGTCGCCTCGAATTTCAGCCAGTTCGGGCCGATGATGTCGAAGGTGTAGGGCGCTGCCCCGCCGGAAACGCTGAAGTAATAGCCGTTCCCCAGGTTCGAGCCGCGCTGGCCGCCGTCGATCTCGATGTTGATGGCGGTCATGGTCAGCTTGGTGACATCGCCCACAACGATCACGATGCTCTGGCTTGCGCCCGCGTCGTCGGTGACCGTGACCACGGCGGTCCTGTTATAGTCCGGCTCCGTTGGCGTGCCGGTGATGATGCCGGTGGCGGGGCCGATATCCAGCCAGCCCGCCGCGCTGGCGATCGAGAAGGTATAGGGGGCCGTGCCGCCGGAAACGCCGGGGGTGACGTTGATCGGGGTGATGGCGTTATCCACCACGGTGCTCGGGATACTCCAGCCCAGGTTGACAAATTGCAGGGGCTCCGGCAGCCCGGCCACAGCGCCCACAGTGATGGTGATGCTCTCGCTTGCGCCCGCGCTGTCCATCACGGTGATCGTGGCGCTTGCGCCCGCAGAAGCCTCCACGGGCGTGCCGGTGATGATGCCGGTGATGGGGTCGATATCCAGCCAGGCGGGGCCGCTCATCGAAAAGGCGTAGGGGGCCCTGCCGCCAGTGACGCCGCCGGTCACGTCCACCGGGACAATGGGCGCGTCCACGGCGGAGCCCGGGATGTCGAAGCCGTTGTTGACGAAGACTAGGGGTACCCCGGTCACCGCCCCCACAGGGATGGTGATGCTCTTGGTATCGAAGGGGCTGGCGCTGTCCGTCACGGTGATCGTGGCGCTTGTTGCCGCATCCGCGAGGGTGGGCGTGCCGGTAATCACGCCGGTGGAGGGGTTGATTTGCAGCCAGGCCGGGCCGGCGGTGATGCTGAAGGAATAGGGGGCCGTGCCGCCGGAAACGCCCCCGTATACGTTCAGCGCAGTGATGGCCGTATCGACGTCGCTTTCAGGGATGGAATAGGTGTTGGCAAACGCCAGCGGAATCCCCGCAACCGCGCCCACGGGGATGGTGATGCTCGCGCTGTCGGGCTCTTTCGCGCAGTCCGTCACGGTGATGGTGACGGTGGTTGCCACGGCGGCCGCGGTGGGCGTGCCGGTGATCACGCCGGTTTTCGGGTCGATCGTCAGCCAGTCCGGGCCCGCCGTAATGCTGAATATATAGGGCTTCGTGCCGCCGGAAACGCCGGGAAGCACATCCACTGGGCCAATGGGCACGAAGATGGTGGAGCCTGGCACCGCATAGCCCTTGTCTTCAAATTTCAGCGGGTCTCCGTTGACCCTGCCCACGTCAATTTCGGCGATGACACTGTTTCTCGGGCCGCCGAACACCGCCGAGCCGTAGTCGCTGTCGGCCACGGTGATCATGGCCCTGCACGGCTCCGCCGGTGTGGTGGGCGTGCCGTAGAGGCTCCCGGGCGTGCCGGTGACCGAGCCGCTGGCGTCGAACTCCAGCCAATCCGGCCCGATGAGGGTGTAGGTGTAGGGCGCCAGGCCGCCGGAAACGCCGGCCGCAAAGTGGATGGGCGCAATCGGTTCGTCCACGTTGGAATCCGGCACCACGCAGGGGCTCGCCTTCAGGGCGGGCACGATATTCAGGCGTTTGAGATAATTTCCGTTGCCCATAGCCCAGCCTTTGTACAGGTCGGTGCCGAAGATGCCGGGGGAAAAGGTGATTTTCTCCAGGATGTTCATATCCACAACGACCAGGGAGGAGGCCGAGCCCTTGATGGTCTGGCCGCTGTCCTCCCAGGCGTATGGTTTCGGGCTGCCCCCGTTCCAGTCATATACCTGCCCGAGGATGCGGAAAGCGTTGCCTGTGTTGAATATATTGTTGCCCGTGGCGGCGAAGAGATAGTAATCCCCGTCGAAGTAGAGATTCGCGGGGCCGTCAAACAGCCTCGTGATGACGACCCCGTCCTCGTACGAGCCGTAGAAGGTCGTCCTCGCGCCGTTGCCGATATACACGTCCCCGAACAGGTTGCCGCCCTGGGCGCGGCCCGCGGTATAGAGTGTCCCGCCGTTCATGCGCAGGCAGAAGCCCACGTCGCCGGCGTAGTTGTCGGTGGTCCACAGGCCCCTGGTGCAGTTGCCGCCATTGTAGACGCCATCCGCGCGCAGGGAGCCGCCGTTGATCTCCAGCAGGCCGCAGCCCACCGCGGTGACAAAGATGCCCCGCTCCGTGCCGACGACGTTCACGTTGGTGGCCACGCCGTCGACCCGGATACGCCCGGGGATGACCAGGTTGCCGCCGTCGATGCGCAGGTCGGCCCCGTTGACGGCGGAAAGGCTGCTCCACGATTTCACGTCGGGGTTGGCGTCCACGATCTCCAGGGCGTTGGGCGCGGTGCTGTTGGCCAGCCTGTGGTTGATGGTCACCGCGCAGCCGTCAATGACGATGCTGCCGTCGAACTGGGTGATCCCCCAGCCGCAGTTCGCGGCGGCGGCAGTGAGCGTCAGGCTGCCGGTGCCCAGGATAGTCAGTGTGCCCCGCGCCGAGCTGCCGATACCGCTGCCGCCGTCCGCGCCGTAATTGACGATGTTGCGGCCCTCCAGCTCCAGGGTGACGTTTGGCTGGGCAAGCAGGATGGAGCCCGTGACGGTAAGATTGCGTAGGGTTAGGGTGCCGGCCTCCCAGTGGAAGCCGGAGTTCACCAGATCCGCTTCCTTATTGGCCGAGGGATACAGGGCCGGCGTGGCGCTATCGATTCGGATCGTGCCGCTGGAGGCCGCTCGGCCGGGTACGGCAGAAAACGGAATCAGGCTCAGCAGCAATCCCATGCTGAGCAATACGCTGATAAAGCGCTTCTTCATTTTGCTACCCCTTCCTTCAACTGAAGATGATACTAATTTAAGCATACCATATATATCCCGGAAATGCAAGAAGTATTTACAAATTTGCGTCGTTCTAACAATAAATTATATTCAATATTATCCTAATTTGGACCGTGCAATATCAAAAGGGGCCCCGGCATTGTTGCCGGAACCCCTTTTTTTAGCTGCCGTTTGTCATGAATTGCGCTTTCGCGCCTATGGTTTTAGTACCAGGCCCACCCGAACAGGAAGATGATGATGAGCCATTGCCAGAAGTTAGGCTTCACGTTCACCTGCGCGGTGGTCAGGACCGTGTCGCCATCCTTCACCGTGATGGTGGCGCTGGTGGTCCACTTGCCCTTCAGCGAGGTCACTTTCCCGTTTTCAACCTTGACCAGGCTGTTGCTGGAGGACCAGGTGTACCCCGCCGCGTTGGTGCCGGTGAAGGCCAGGTGGGCGCTGCCTCTGTACTTGAGCTTATACGCCTCGGCGCTGAACTTGATATTGGCCTTCGGCGTTTCGTCCCCGCTGGGGTCGCCCGCTTGCTCGGCTTCGTCTGCCTGGCCGGTTTCGCCGCCGGTATCACCGCCGGTTCCGCCGGTATCGCCACCGGCCTGCTCCGCTTCCTCCCCCACCGTGATGATGAACTGTACGCTGACGCTTCCGTGGTCATCATAGGTATACGTAGCGGTGATGACCGCTATGCCGGCGTCGAAGGTTTCCACCAGGCCTTCCTCATTCACCGTGGCAACACCGGGATTGTCGGTTTTCCAGGTGACATCCCTGTTGGCCACGCCCTCCATCAGGTCGGAGGCCTTCAGCTGGCGGGCTGCGTTTCCGCCCATTGATATCTCTTCCCTGTTCAGCACGATATCCGTGGTGTTGGCCGTCTTCGTGATCTCGCAGGTGGCGGTGAGCCCGTTATCCTCCGCTTCGACGTAGACGGTCGCGGAACCCACGCCGCCGATCTTGGTTTTCACGAAGCCGTTGTCGAATGAGAGTATGATCCCATCCGGGTCGTCGCATTTCCAGGTCACGTTCTGGTTGGTGGCGAAGTCGGGCTCGATGACGGCCCGCAGCTGGATGTAATCGTCGGCATCCGGCATGATATAGAACCAGCTTGAGATACGCAGGCTCACGCTTGTCACCGGGGCGGTCCACTCGGCGTACAGCGTTGTGGCCTCGTTGATGTCAAACGGGTCGCCCGGCTCGTAATCAATGACGCCGTTGGCGTTCAGCGACCAGCCGAGGAAGACGTAGCCGTTGCGTTCGGGGATATCCTCGGGGAGATACAGGGTGAAGGGATGCTCCTTGTATATGGGGTTGGGGTCGGGCATGCCGGTCACCGTGTCGTCGGTGCTGGGGTCGAAGGTGATCGCGTAGGTGATAACCTCCCACAGCGCGTACATGGTTGTATCGGCGTTGATCGTGATGGGGTCGCCCGGCGCGAACCGCTGGCCGTCCACGCTGCCCTTGGCCCAGGCCACGAAGTTATACCCCTCCCGGGTGACCTCGGTGAGCGTCACTACGAACTGCGGGTCGAGCGTCACCAGGGTGTTCATCATCGTGACCATGGCGCTGTTGGCGTATTGCTTGCCTGTCTCGGGGGCCGGGGCCGGGGCGCCGTCCATGGCGTTGTAAGACAGCGTCAGCGTCTTCTCATACAGGCCGAAGTACGTGATGTTCGCGCTGATGACGACAGGCCCGCCGGTGGGCGGAATCAGCACAGGCGCGTTCGGCCCCGTGGCCGTGCCCCAGCCGCGGTTGACCCAGGGGCTCATCGGGTACTGCGCGGGCGCGGTGATCGTCGCGGAGGTTTCCTTGTTGTAGATGGTCGCCTTCACAGTGCGGGTCATGCGCATCTGCTGGCCGATGAAGTTGATGTAATCGATGAAGGTGGCCGTGAGCTCCTTGCTGTAAATGGCGTACAGGGTCACGTCCTCGTCGGCCATATACAGCGGCGGGGCCAGGGCCACGGTGGCGTCCTTATCGGTGTTCCAGCCCACGTGCGTCCAGCCGCCGGCCTTGGAGGCTGTGGGGGTCAGGTCGATTTCGCGGGTTTCGCGTACATCGGCGGTGGTGTTCGGGCCTGCGCCGCCGTTCTCGGTGCGGTCGTAGGTGACGGTGCGTAGCGCCCTATCCCATTTCGCCACGAATACCGTATTCCTGGTGATCGTGACGACTGTGGACGCGGCGTGCTTCGTGCCTGTGTAGTCGTTCACCCAGCCGTCGAAGATGAAATCTGTAAGCGTGCACGCGGCGGGCAGGGTGACCGTGGCGTCGGTGATCACGCCAATGTCATAGCTGCTGGCCAACCGTTTGGCCGTATCCTGCGGCGGCTGCGGCGTGCCCCCGTTGACGACATAGTCAACCGTGTACGATGCCACCAAATACAGGCCGTAGTAGGTGGTATCCTCGGTGATGGGGAAGCTGGCCAGGGGCTCGGCGTCCGGCTCGGTCGCAGTCGACCAGCCAATGGGCGTCCAGCCGGTGTAGGTGTTCTGCACGGGCGGCACAGCCACGCCTGTCACCGCGCCCGCGGGGATGACCACGTCGAATTCGCGGGTGGTCTCGGTGGTGCCGGCGTAGTCGGTGAAGGTGGCCTTGACAGTTTTGGGCTTCAGCCCGGCGGGGTCGATCTTGATTACCGGGCGCACGCCCATGCGGCTGTCGGCCATGGACATCGACATAAAGGCGCCGCTGTAGTTTACAGCGTTTGTGTCCGTATTGGTTAGGAAGCACCCCATCATGGTCGCGCTGGTGGAATGAAGCCACCACTGGGCGGTGTTCGCGGACACATAGGCATTCGAGGCAATCGCGTATTCGGTCGGGCCGGCAACGCGGCTCAGGTTGTCCGTGAAGTCATACGCGGCGTTCGAGGCCTCGGCCTGCGTAAGCAGCGAAACATAGGTGCCGCCGGGGGTCAGCTGCAGGAATGCCGGGTCCAGCGCGCGGTCGGCGAACGGGCCGTTGAGCCACCCGCACAGCTTCGAGTCGTTGAACGGGAGCCCGTCGGCGCTGGCACCGTGCCAGGCCATGGCGTCAAGCACCTTTACCGCCACCAGGTAGGCGAAGCCCTCCTCGCTTTCCAGGACCTTCCACTCGATGGGGTCGTAGCGGAACCACCCGCCGCCGATGGGGTTGTAAGCGTACCGCGCGCCGTTGAAGGCCACGTCGTCGCCCCGCCCGATGGCTTCGAGCTGGTCAATCACTGCGGTATCCGTCACCTTGCTTTGCGGGTACGTGCCGTAGTAAACGGTGCCCTCCAGCGGGATGTACTCCCACAGGGCAAAGAGCGTCAGGTCGGCGTTGTCGCAGTAGGTGTTGCTGCCGCCCTTCGGGTAATCCGGCTCCGTGGCCGTGGAGCTGGTAGCCCAGCCGATGAACCTGTAGCCTTCGCGGGTGGGTTCGTCGGTGGTGAGCGTGATCGTCTCGCCGGTGGGCTTAGGCTGCGCCGCGGGGGCGTCGTCGCCGCCGTTGGCGTTGTAGGTCACCGTGTAGGTGGGCAGGGCGGCGGGGCTGATCCGGACTACCGGGCGCACGCCGTAGCGGGCGTCGGCGTAGATATCGGTTCCGGTCGTTATGGCGCCGGTGTAGTTCACGACCCTCTGCGGGATTCCTCCGGTGGGAAGGCCCGAACAGGGATCGGGGGGACCGGAATCAAGGTAATCAGTGTAGAGCCACCATTGGGCGCGGTTCGCGGAATTGTAGACCTGCGCCGCCACCGCGTATTCGGTGGGGGCGGCTATGCGGCTGGCGTCGCTTGTAAAGCCGTAGGCGGCGTTGGTGGCCTCCGCATACGTGAGCAGCGATACGGACTGCAGGGCCAGCGCCCCGAACGCGCGCGATTTGAATGTGCCGGTCAGCCATAAACATATGTCGGTGGATGAGAAGGGCCATTGCAGCCATGTGCCGGGGGGGACTGAGGGCAAAGTGTTCTGGAAAGCCTTGGCGTCAAGCACGCTTTCCGCCACCAGGACGACCGTGCCGGCGCTGCGCGAAAGGACCCGCCACACGATGGGGTCATAGCGGTACCAGCCGCCGTTCATGTAGGCGTAGCGCGTGCCGTTCAGCAGGCGGTCATCCGACGGCCCGCCGGCGTTGAGCTGGCTAAGCAGCGTGGCGTCCGTCACCTTGCTCTGGGGATATTCGCCGAGGTACACCGGCAGGTATTCCCATACGGCATAAAGCGTCGCGTCGCTGTCCTTTTTGTATTCATCGCCGGGCTGGTATGCCGGCACAGTGGCCGTGGCGCTGGCGGCCCAGCCGAGGAACTTGTAGTCCATGCGCGTCGGCTTGGCGGCGTCGAGGGTCAGCGGCATGTTGTGGTATTTCGTCTGCTGCGCCGGCGCGCCGGTGCCGCCGTTGGCGTCGTATTTCACGGTGTAGCTGTCGGCAGGCAGCAGGCACAGCCAATCCACGCCGGCGGGGCCCAGCACCTGCACGGGGGTCGGGCGGTTGGTGGTGGTGCCGTCGCCGATCTGGCCGGCGTTGTTATACCCGCAGGTCCAGACCATGCCGTCGCTGTCCATGGCCAGGGAGTGGTACATCCCCGCGGAAATGGCGAGGGATTCGTTCGGGTAAGATGCCTTCACGGGCGTTGTGCGCTGGGTGGTGGTGCCGTCACCCACCTGGCCGTAGCCGTTCTGCCCCCAGGCCCAGACATCGCCGTCGCCGTCCAGCGCGATGCTGAAGTAGTACCCCGCCGAAATGGCGGTAATATCGGTGGAGGTCTGCGTCTGTACGGGCAGATAGCTCGTCGTGGTGGTGCCGTCGCCCAGCTGGCCATAGGAATTGTACCCGCAGCCCCAGACATCGCCGTCGCCGTCCAGCGCAAGCGTGTGGTAGACCCCCGCCGTAATGGCGGTGATGTCCGCCAGGCCCTGCATCTGCACGGGCGACGGGCGCTGGGTTGCCGTGTTGTCGCCCAGCTGGCCGTAGTTATTGATGCCCCAGGCCCAGACGTCGCCGTTGCCGTCCAGCGCCAGGGAGTGGTAAGTGCCCGCCGCGATGGCGGTGATGCCGCTTAGGCCGGGCACCTTCGCGGGCGTCGCGCGGTTGGTCGTGGTGCCGTCGCCCAGCTGGCCGTAGGTATTCTGCCCGAAGGCCCAGACATAGCCGTCGCTGTCCAGCGCGAGGGTGTGGTAATAGCCCTGCGCTATGGCGGTGATTTCCCCCGGGATTTGCGCTTTCACAGGTGATGTGCGCTGGGTTGTGGTGCCGTCGCCCAACTGGCCGTAGGTGTTCTGTCCCCAGCCCCAGACCTGGCCTTCGCCATCCAGCGCGAGGGAGTTGTAGTATCCCTTGCCTACAGCGGTGATCTCCTCCAGGCCGGGCACCTGCGCGGGCCTGGTGCGGCTGGTGACGGTGCCGTCGCCCAGCTGCCCGTAGGAATTCATTCCCCAGGCCCAGACCGTGCCGTCGAACCGCAGCGCCAGGGAGTGGTACAGCCCCCCGCCGAGCATGGGTTCGGTGGTAAAGGGCTCCTCAGCCTGCGCGTTCATGATGCCCAGCGGCACAATGATACCCAGCAGCAGGCCTGACAGGATGATTGCGAGCAGCCGTTTGGTTTTTGTTTGCATAGCGTTATTCCTTTCTTCCATTCATTGCAGATCATTATCCGACGCCAGGCAGCCATGCCCCGCTTACATAGGTCATCATTCCTTCCTGGTTCGTGCGCCTGGGCCGTCCACACAACACATAGACGACGCGGCGCGCCGAAAGGGGTTAAATTTTAATATAAAATATGAAATTAATATGAAATCAATTCCATTGCGCCACATAGCTTACCGCCACAGGCTTCACGCTCGCGCCCGCGGCATAATTGACGCCGCCGCCGAGCCAGCCGCTGAAAGCGGCCCCCGCCTTCGAGGGCGCGGGGGGCATGGTGATGTCCGGATAGATATTGCTCCCGCCAGCCATGAGGCTGACGTAGCTGAGCGTGATACTCTGGTCCGGCGGGGCCGGCGCGCCGCCCTGCGCGTCGAACGTGACGGTGATATCCCGCTGGTAGATGCCGTAAAAGTTGGCGCCTTCCGTCAGGTGGATCGCCTGGCCGGGCAGGAATTCCACCTCCGCGCCCAGCGCCCCCGTTGTGGACCAGCCCATGGGCGTCCAGCCATTAATCGGGCGCAGGGCAGGCGTGGCCATAGTGGCGGCTTCGTTGTTGAACCGCCACAGGCGGCTGCTGCTGCCCCCATAGGAAAACGAGTTGTAGGCGGCGGGGTTGCCGCCCCCATAGGTATAATCGTGGAAGGTCGCGGCAATTTGTTTGCTGTAAATGGCGTACAGAACCGTGTCGTCGCTGACTTGCAGGGCATCGAGGCCCTCGTGCGCGTCGCCGTCGGTGTTCCAGCCCAGGAAATTCCACCCGGCTTTCTCCGCCGCCGGAGTCAGGTCCGCAGTTGCGCCGCGCTGCACGCTGTCGCTGGTTTTGGTGGCGGCCCCGCCGCCGTTGCGCGCGAAATTGTAGGTTACGCTCACGTAGGGGACCGCGGTTGTTGTGGTGGTCGTGGTGGTTGTAGTTGTGGCTGTAGTCGTAGTTGTGGTGGTGGTTGCGGCTTTGGTGGTTGCCGTAGTCGCTGTTGCCGTGGTCGTTTTTGCCGTGTAGGCGGCGATTGTAGTAACGGGTTTCGTTGTTGCCGGCGTTTTCTTGGCCGGGGCAGGGGACGTTGCGGCCTGTATCGGCGCGGGGGTGCTGGCAGCAAACGCGCGCGTTGTATTGTAGGGGGCCGGCGCGGCGAAGCTATTCTGCCGGGCATAGGTGGTGGATGTGCTCCGGCCGCCGGCAGGCAGGGGGGGGAAGCGCGGCGCGAAGGCTTCGTGGGCGGCCGCAGGCAGGGCGGGTTCGGTGGCCTCGGCTTCAGATAGAACGGCGAACGCGGCCCTGGCGTCCTCCCGGGGCTTGGGGCGCAGCCTCGTGGCGGCCGTGACCCCACCCGCCACGATGACCGCCGCCGACACGCCCGCCACAATTTTGGGCAGCGTAAGCGCCGCGATGATGCCGCCGGTCTTCGCCGCCGTCCCGGCCAGAATCGCGTAGGGGAGCTTCGTGCCGCTTTCGGCCAGGCCGTGCTTCAGGAACCAGGCCACCAGGGGGACCGGCGCCGCGCCGTACAGCTTCGTGCCCTTGCGCTCCAGATCCTCCACGCCGTCGCTGATTTTGCGCCTTGCGTAGCGCAGGCGGCTTTTCACGGTTTCGTAGGGCACCTCCAGCGCCGCGGCGATCTCGCGCAGGTCCAGGTCGTAGTAGTAGCGCATCAGCACGCACAGCCGCTGGTCCTCCGGCAGGTCGTCAACGATTCCCATGATCAGCCGGCGGGTTTCGGCGGTATCCATGGCCGTGTCCGGCACATAGCTGCCGTCCTTTTCCGGCTGCCAGGCCAGGGGGTCCCTGTCCTCGTCCGTGGGCTGGAACAGCTGGGGCCGGCGCTTTTTTACATAATCCTTCGAGCAGTTGCCCACGATCTGGTTCAGCCACGCGCCCACTGCCGCGTAAGATTCCAGCGAGCCGAGCTTGCCCCACGCCTTCAGGTAGCTGTCCTGCAGGATGTCGAAGGCGTCGTCCTCATTCTTCGTAATGGAAAACGCAACAAAATAAGCCCTGTCCCGCGTCAGGCGGTAAAGCTCGTTGAACGCGTTTTCATCGCCGTTTGCGGCCTGCCGCGCCAGCGTGGCCAGCCGCTGCTGCGCCTCAGAGGACGCCGCCATTTTTCACACCTGCCCCTGCGTGAGCTGATCGGATATCGCCGCCGCCCCATTTTAACCCTATAGACGACACGGGCAAGGGGACGGGGTTAAAAATTCAAAATTTTTCTAAAATATTGTAACATGTTCTTCCAGAAAAAGCAAGCATTTTAAAGGATTTAAAGGATGAAAATTTACGCCGCGAATATCTGCTTATTCCCATTGTTTTCCACAATTTACGGCGGTGGCAAAAGATGCGGGCACAAGCATAGAATAAAGGGGTGTTTATACCTCAAAAAGAAAGGGATGGTTGTATGCCCGGCCTGACCGGCAAGCGTTTCCTTATCACGCAGATCGCCTTCTGGAGCATCCGCGGCTCCGAAATGGTGACCCTCGAGCTGGCCGAATATCTGAAGGGCTGCGGCGCAAGCGTGCAGGTGTATACCCGCAGCCATTCGGGCCCCATAGCCGCGATGGCCAGGGAAAGCGGCCTGACAGTCATCACGAATCCCGGGCACCCGTTCCGCCTGAACGATTACGACTATATCTGGGTGCACCACCAGCTGCTGCCCCCGGCGCTCCTGGCGCAGCTGGCGGCCCCGCCCGCGGCAATGCCGGCGTTCATATTCCACCACATGTCCAGCCTGGACAGCAACAAAATGGAGCAGCCCTATATCGACGGCCTCGAGGCGCGGCTGGCAAGCCTTTCGCTGTTCATCAGCCAGGCGGCCAGGGATAAATGGCTGCCGATGATCAACGGGGCGCACCCCGCGGCGCTCTTCCCGAACCCCGCGCCTGCGGCGTTCGCGCAGTATACGCACCCGCCATATCCCGCCGTGCCGCGCCGCATACTGGTGGTCTCGAACCACCCGGCGCCCGCTATGCCCGCCCTGGAAAAGCTGGGCGCCGCCGTGCATGTCAGGGGCGTGGCGGGCGACAGTTACCGCCGCATTGTGCCCGAGGACTTCAGCGCCTATGACGCCGTGGTCACCATGGGCAAAACGGTGCAGTATTGCCTTTGCGCCGGGGTGCCCGTCTACCTCTATGGGCATTTTGGCGCCCCGGGCTACCTGACGCCGGACAACCTGACGCCGCTGGCCCGTTTCGCGTTCAGCGGCAGGGGCTTCGGGGGCCGCAAGAGCCACGAGGCCATCGCGGGGGAAATCAGGGATGATTTCGCGCGGGCGCTGGAATTCCAGACGGCGCGGCGGCAGGAATTCGCCGGGCAATATTCCATCGGCCGGGTGTTGCCGCCCCTGCTCGAGGCGCTTGCGCCGAGAAAAATTGAGCCTTTTCCGCCGGAATACCTGGCATATGTGGCGCAGGCAGGCAGGGCGGGGTAGGGCAAACGCCCCTGCCGTGAGTATTTTATATTTACCTCTTGCATTCCCCGGTGATTTGATGTATAATATGCTTCGATTTGCAGGGGAAAGGACTGATTTGATATGAACCAAAAACTGAAGCTCTACGGATTCAACAACCTGACGAAATCCTTGAGTTTCAATATATACGACGTGTGCTACGCCAAAAGCGCCAGGGAGCAGCACGACTACATCGAGTATATCGATGAGCAATACAACTCGGAGCGGCTGACCAACCTGCTGTACCGGGTCACCGAGATGATCGACGCCACGGTGCTCAACGTATCCAAGCAGGATTACGAGCCCCAGGGCGCCAGCGTCACCTTCCTCATCGCCGAAAAGCCCATGGAGGGGC
>Ga0123353_10005605_pt1 | contig 16518 bp, 7 predicted proteins | sample TergutLab28metaG_3_FD_92763 | JGI IMG/M metagenome (GOLD analysis project Ga0123353, IMG submission 92763) | Labiotermes labralis P3 segment gut microbial communities from Petit-Saut dam, French Guiana - Lab288 P3 | ecosystem: Host-associated > Arthropoda: Insects > Digestive system > Gut ...
AACAAAAATTAATTTTTGTTTTAATAAAAATAAAAAAAATTTCTTTTAAAAAAAATTAAATATAATAGGGGGAAAACAAATTTTTAAAAAAATTAACCTTTTTTTCCCCCCTTTCTCCCCCCCCCCCCCCCCCAAAAAAAAAATCCTAAATTAAGTAATCAGTTCTTGGTTATGGTAGAATGCTCTTCCAGCTGCATAGGTGGCATACATCATCATCATCATCATCTAGCTATCATGGAGTTGGGCCACTTGTTGACCCATTCTGGCACATCCAGAAGTCTCTTCAATGGTCTCCCCTGGTTCCTTCCGCCTTCTGGTTTGTAGTTTTTGTATCATCCTCAATAATCTGTTATGAGGCATCTGTTTACATGTTTACAATGAAATCATTGTAGTTATGCATTGGAATGGCTGTTGATGAGAGCAGTAGTGGCCTATTTTAGAGTATTATATGAATATTTTCTTGGAGGAACTGAGAAAACCAGGAAGAAACTGTGGCTAGACTATTGTGTTCAAGCTAAAGAGTCAAAGCTTGGATCCAATAACAATGAGGCCCCATACTACAATATTTGGTAAAATTCTAGGTATGGCCCTGGTGACAATGATATGTTTGTGCTTACTGTGCAAGTCAGTCATTTTTAAATTAATTGCACCTTGCTTTACTGCAGAATTCCATGGTTCACAGTTATTATAATAAGAATTTCCTTTTCACACAAGACATTGTTGCAAACTGACCTGCAAACAACTTAGAACTGTCAGTGAACTATGTAATCAAAACTTATTGCCTTAAATATTCATTCTGCATTTGTTCAGATGTTTTCAAATGTTTGGCATTGCACATTCACTGACAACTACAACTACTGCTGTCTACAAAGCCACACAAGATGTCATCAAAGAATTTGCAGATGACGGGGTCGTGTATCTTGAACTTCGGAGTACACCACGTGAAGTGCCAGGAATCATGTCCAAGGCTCAGTACATTCAAGCAATGGTGGATGCTATCCAGTAAGATGTGTATCTTTTTTCTGTCAATATATGTTCATTCAAGCAGCAAACTTGTCACATGCATAAAACTCTTCTTTTTGATAAAATCCCTTCAGTGCTGATACAATTGCACCATGATGGAAGAAACTGGAAGCACAAAAACACACATGAAAGTGAACAAATAATTTCTTATATGATACATGAAAAAGAAAATTAAAGTTTGCCTTACTTTTGAGCTCCGATCTGAATCTGGGACCTCCCAGATATGAAGCAGGAGTGCTACATTTGATCCTTTGCAGTTGCAGTAGTACCATTAAAACACTGAAAAATCACTCATGAAGCCTAGGGTTCTGTAGAACATTATGTATGCACTATCATGTAAGGAACACAACTTGAGATTTATGTGCAAGGAGAGAAGAGTTAAAGATCAACATATGTTCCCTTCCTGTCCTCTTACAAAATTAATATGGACATGCATCAATGTTTATACCAGCTTCTTTCATATCCCTGAACATGGCCTACCTACAATGAATCATTGTACAACACACTACATGTTTAGTAGGAAGAAATACAATTTTTATGTAACTTGGTGGATACTTGCATGATACTGGTTCATATTTTAATGTTGTTGTTTTCAAGAAGTAGCAAATGGTACAAGTAATTTTCATGCTAGTACTACTCTGGAAATAGTACATTGAATTTCATTTATAACTTCATTTTGTAAGAAAACTGTGTTGCACCAAACATTTCAAGGGATGTTTAACTCATAACCCCTGACTCTAAATGTGGACTTTTTTCTGAAACATGCTTCCAGAATGTTCCTGTGGAGTTTACTGATCGTAATAAAAATTTTTTCTACAGAGATGTCACAGGCAATCGAATTTGTGTAAAATTGATTGTGTCACTTGACCGTCAGCAAGGAAAAGGACCTGCAAGTGAAACACTTGATGTAATTCTAGCCGCACACTACCAAAATCCTAAAATTATTGTAGGTGTAGACCTGAGTGGAGATCCTGTGAAAGGATTGGTGACAGATTATCTACCAATTCTGGCTTGTGCTAGAAATGCAGGGTTGAAGATCTCTATCCACTGTGCAGAGGTTTGTATCTGTAACCAGTGTCACCTCATATGAAGGAAAACATATGATCAACAGTACAATGTTTATGAACACACAGTTTCACTTCAGTTCACTATATTGCATTACGTATGACTGAATAATCCAGATCTGCACAATGAAGTTACATACTGTGTATATGAAGGTGAAGAAGTTTGCAATTTCATGAAATTTTCTGAAGTTAAACTGTTAAAATTAGGAACATAAGATTCATCACTTATGTGATTAGTATAACATATATTTGTAGGGATTACCCAACACTATACCCACTGCTTCTTTAGTCCGTAGGATTTCATGTAAATGGATTGGCAGGTTAAAACTTGAATGTTGCAGTTTACTAGATATGAAACAAAGACTAGCAAAATATAACAGTGGCTTCTAAACAAATTGTAGAGGGCACACAGTCATAAAATTAAAGCCAGAAAACCTATAGTAGCTACATATTATCATCTAATTTTGGGGGTGGATATTATTAGAACTCACAACCCATTTCCCTTCCCCCCTCCCACAGCAATAGTCTTGGACTTTTGATAAATGGAGCTGTAAGATATCCCCCCCCCATCATCCATGTTTGGTGTATGTGGTTTGTAAGCTGTATACTTATTTCATTTTTATTATTCATTGAATCTGTTTCATACTTACAAAACCATGTATTATATACCCAAATTTGATAAGCAGAATGTATCTGTTACCGTTCCTATTGTGCATCTAATTAATTTTGACATCCCTTACATTGTACACTATGCTGGGAGAGGAAGAATGTTAGAGGGGAAAATAATTATGAAGCCTTTCTTTTCATGATACAGTGAAGTTCATGGCAATAGCTTGAGTAGTTCAGGATGTAATGTGTAAATTAAAAGTACAATAATTTTTTAAGATTACTTAGGATATTTAATTACTTACTGCTAAGCCTGCTCTTCTTAAACTCAGATAATTCATTGTATTCAAGATGGTATGTTCCTCTGCTTCCAGTTTCTAGTACAGGTTAGCCTATGTTATACAACAAATGCATCTTTACTTTGATCCCAGGTACCAAATCCAAATGAAACGGAAATGATCTTGGATTTCCGCCCTGATCGTGTAGGTCATTGTACTTGCATTCATCCATTCCATGGTGGGACTCAAGAATTATGGAATAAACTGTTAAACTCCTGCATTCCTGTTGGTAAGTACAAAGTTGTGTGGAAACATGGTGTTACGAATCATGGAATAATTTTATGCACAATGTACACAATGCGCATAAAATGAAGTCATAGCAGACACATCCCAGCTAATTAATGATCTGTCTCAAACATAGGGAGTTCCAGTACAATAGACATTTCTCCTGGAAGAATAATGAGAGCTATGAAGGCAGCAGTTGCATTCCTTGACTTGTCCTTGCGCTTCGAAAGCAGTCAGCCGAAGTTCACGGTTATTTTGCCTTGTTTAGGCAGGACATTCAAATATCACTTACTTCTTACTATCACTCCTTTTTATATTACTACCATGTTTATGTGAAATTAAACCTATGACATTTAATGCAAATATATCACATGGGAACACTATATACATTATGTGAACTACAAAAAGGAATGAATCTCCCATGTTAAAGGACACAGGGACTCCCTCAGTGAAATATAAAACATGTGAAAAAAGAAATCCAAGATAACTGTTACAGAAACAATAAGGCATTTGATGCCAAGAGGGTCAATAAATGGTTTAACTCCCTGACAGTTTGCTGATTGATATCTTACCTTGTTTTTCTGTTCCTTAGTATTGGTGACTGTAGCACAAAGTGCAGGGCCTAGCAGATAACATTGTCATTCAAAAATAGATGATTAAAACTCACTGACTTTGAAGTTCTGAGAATGATGTCCTATGACAAGCTCTTGTAAGCATGGCAATGAACCTGTGGGTTCTACAAGAGGCAGGAAATTTCACAACCAACTGGGTGACTATGACTGCAAGAACTCTGTTTCAAGAAGTCGGTCATAACTGTTGCTCCACTGTGCTCTGAATGAACAGGGTTTTACTGTGATACTCACATACTTGCACATTTGTGTAATAAGATTTTGTTCAATAAATACAAATTTTTACATTACTGACTTCCACAGCATATTTTGCATAACTGTATGAAATACCTCCTCAGCTGAGTACATCAATAAGGATACATTTATATATTGTTCTTGTAAAGGTATTTGAACCTCCAGGTTTTCATTCAGGAAGTGTCTACAGTCGCGGAGGGATCTGTGTGAAGACAAAGGTTATAACCACGTGGGATTGTGAAAAGCCACCTGGAATCTGTTCCAATAATTACGCTTCAGTCCCACTGTCCTGTGAATGCAAAGTACCAAAATGTTTGCTGAGAAAACAGAATTTAAATTATTTGATCAAAAACAGATGTGCACAGTATGTGAGTGAATGCAGCATACTTAACATTCAGCTTATTATGCAGACTTCTCTAACACTTTTATTCAAAACAGTTACATATATCTGAGGCCAATTAATAAATGCACTTCATTGTCCTCTGTACAAGGAACAAAGACAAAACACAAGACAGAGATAAAATTGAAAACCTCCATGTCAGACTGGAGTACACAATAAAATACTCTATAAACATCTGCAGAACACAGATTATGAAGCTGAATAAATACATCATGTCCCTTTTTGTTTTAAATTCACGTATACTGAAGCCTGAACAAATATGTCCTGTCTCTCTCTTTATTGTTAATTCACTCATACAGAAGTTCAGAAATATTCAGATCCACATACATCATAGTTGCTTAAAAAAAAAAAAATGAACAAGATGTAACATTGCAGGATTCCAGTGAATTTATTACACACTAACAAATCTGCTGCTCCCTCATCCACGGAAATGCTGAATTGTATGAATTATACATGTGAATTATGATACGTCTTCTTTTCTAGAGCTATGTTTAACATCTAATGTAAAATGTGGAACAGTAGAAAGCTACAAGAAACATCATTTTATTCATCTCTTCACTGCCAAACATCCTATTGTTTTAGCAGTAAGTATAGACAAAAGGAACAGTTACTCTGTATATGCCAGTCAATCAATTCCAGCCAGGTGTTCATGATAACCCTTCAGATTTTTGTCTCTGAATTCCATGTCCATTTAAGATCCATCAAATCCAAGTACCTTATTCTTATTTACCTTTAGTTTATATTTCTTTAATGTATACAATATTAATGATAATTACTTTTATTCTATACCACTTTACCTTGCAGCACAGAAAGCATTTTACAGACTTACTCACAACAAATCAGTCTCTCAGTGGATGCTACCCAGTGAAAGAGAATTTGGAAGTACTGTGTTGGTTATTAATCTGAAAATTTCATCAGATATTGGCACAATAGTGTCTATACTTCCTAGTATCTATGGTCTATCAATCTAAATGTAGGCTTCTTTGTATGAAATACCATTCTTTCATATACAGCACATACTTATTTAAGTATGTTTGCTCTTGTAGTATTACCATGAATACAAAGAGACAGAGAGAGAGAGAGAGAGAGATACAGGCAAAGAAAGATGTATGCCTACCCATGACTACAAGCTAGCAGATCCAAGAAAAAGCTTGGTGACATAACATACTGCACCCTTCCCTTTCCACTTATGGTTTTGCTTATTCCCAGGCAAGCACCCAACAATACATTATCAGAAATATTCTTTGAAAATTTAACCTGTGGAACCATCTTCATGCACTGAAACTGCTACAATATACATATGAGATTGCTCATGACCCAAAATTATGAATATAGTATGTGGTAAGTTAAAAATAAATATAATTTTTATTACATTGGGTTCAAATACCCTGTATGCATGCAGAGTGTTTATCAGGGTCCATGATGTCATTTTCAAATTTCACTATTTGTGATTTTCTCAGAAACATATCACATACGAATGGAAAGAGACAGGTGTACTTTGCTTGCTTGTCCCCCTCATAAATACCCTGACACCCACTCAGAAGGAATTATGCCTCTTCTATAGTTTCATGTAATGTCTTATGGTAGAGCTGGGTGGCAACTCAGTATCAGCATGTGGAGGGAAAATGTGGTTCTCTATATACAGGCCAGTTTGCTTGTGTTATTGATATTACTGATGGTCAACAGAAGGGGCCTTAAGTACCTATGTGTTAATTATCAAAGTGTGCTTTTCATGAATCATTAATCAAGTCTCATTAGTGTAAACAAACAGGTTGAATCATCATCATCATCATCCATCACGAGTTAGGCCTTTATTGACCTGCTTTGGACTTGTCTAATAATCTCTTCAAAGGTCTTCCAAGTTGTCTTCATCTATTTGGTCTATAATTCAGTATAATTTTTGGCATCCTGAGAGAATATAAAACTCATTTCATTTACTGGAACATTCCTAACAGATAACAACAGAATGTTGGGCACTGGGTGAAATTCAAGACTGCGGTATGTTTACACCAGTAACACCTTCTGTGAAAGTTCAGTATCAATAAAATAACTGTTGTTCCTGTTTGTATGGCTCTGGTATATAAGGAACCTACCATCTCCCATTCTGGTTTTCCTTTGTTTTATAGACCCTGTACTCCACAAAGTTCCATACAGCACAGAACATTCTGTGATATAGAATAAATTTATATGAGGCTACATGAGGTCTGACAAATAACTGGACTGATGTATCTGTGCTATGACTGACAACAGTGGTGACTTGGCACATGTTGGATGTGTAAGAAGTTTTACGTCAAACAATTGGAATTAGTTTTTTTTACAGTCCAATTGTTTTGTTTATTAAAGGCAATGGTGATACATCATAAAACGGAATAGTGCATCTTCCCCCCCATGTGGGGTTGATACTGAACATCATTTTTTATTGAAGTTGGGAGAAAAATGCCATCAGTATTTATAAATTGTTACAGGATGATTATGGAGAGGAACCCATAAGTACAGCATGAGTTTTTGTATGAGGTAATGGAGTTACAAACAGAAGGGAAGTCATTACAGATTACATCTGACAACTTCAAGAAGAAATCTAAATGTACAAAATGCACAGAGTCAAAGGGAAGATAGGGTATGAACCTCCCTAAATATCAAACATAGGACTTGCATTCTCCACATGCTCAGGAAATTATGCACAAAAGTAAAATGTGCATTTTTTGTTTGAATCTAACTTTATCAGTATAATTTAGTAGGAATTAAATTAAATAAATTTGCAAAACTTATCTCTAAGTACAACTCCAATTTGGTATATGGAAATGACAACATTTCCTGGCATCTGATAGTCTGACAGTTACTGATCTAATTGAAATTCTTAAACTGTTACATTAAATCACTGAATTATTTCACATTTACCTTATGCTACAACTCCTGTTTCCATAGAAACAACACAACCTTGTCCACCCTAACAATGTGTAAAATATATTGCGATCAACAGTGTCAAAAAGGGCTGAAATATATCCCCATCTTCTTCCATTGGCACTACAGCCTATTGTGGGCTTTGGCCTGTCAAACAATGTCCTTCCATTTTTTCCTATCTGCCACCAACTCTCTCCATCTTCTCACTCCCAGCACTTGAAGATCTCTTTCTACTTCCTCTTTCCATCTTTTCCTATATCCCCATCACATGTATATAAAGATGGTGTTGACAGGAAAAAGGGTGGGATCTCAGAGGAAATCTTCGTCTTTCTTTCTGGGCCTTTCTAAGATCTAATGCCTTCATTAGTCATGAGCAAGGGTTTTGTATAGAGATGTTCTCAGAGCCATTATATAAATATATATTACAAAATTGTGTGCTTGGTTGTTGACAGAATCTGTTTTCTCTCTAGACTGAAATCAAGTATACTGTGAAAACTGTCATGTCATAGTATCTTACAGAAAAATACAAAATTAGAAATTTTAATAAACAACATGACCATGTTTACTTTTTCATCCCTCTTTGAATCAGACAATTCTACCCAAGAAAAATTAATGTAATATTGAGAAATTATTATTCATTACCTGCTCTGAAGACACTACAAGAACAGAATATGAATACAGAATCTGTGAGATTGCTTCTGATGAAAAGACCTAGATATAAAAAGTCTGCCAAGTTGGTACTGACAGCAACAAAGGAAAAATCCATGAGCTTGTCAGAGTCATGTGGCAGTCAAATGGCAGCAGATATTGGAAAAGGGCACCATGTGGTCCAGGAGATGGTAGAAAGTCTGGAGTACCAGAAAGTTTGTGTCCACTGGGTTCCTCACTTGCTGACAGAGGAGCAAAACCTACAGTAAATCAAGTTTCCTCACAATGGCTAGAATGATAAGCTGCTGAAAGCTATGACTTCCTACACAGAATCATGACAGGTTGTGAAAAATGGTTTCATCACTTTGATCCAGAAACAGAACGACACAGCATGTAATGGTATTACACAACAGCCAAAGAAGGAGTTGACTACAATGTCCTTAGTCCATATGGCCACAGTAACTATCTTAGATGCTCAAAGATGTGTACTGGTCAAGTTTTTGCAGCAAGGGGAAACCATCAGTGCTGTTCATTACCTTCAGATGCTCCAGAAGCTTTGTCGTCCACTGCGTGAAAAATGTCCGGGGAAGAAGATGAATGTCCTACAATATGACAATGCAAGGCCCCACACTGCTCATGTGTGTATTGAGAGGATTCAGAAGAGTGGCTGGGAAGTTCTCCCCATCCATCCTATAGTCTGGACCTAGCCCCCTTGAACTACCATCTGTTCAAGTTTGTAAACTATCAGATGTGCAACCAATGACACAGACTGGGCAGCCATCTGTTGTCTTTTACAAACTGCTGTAACAGAGTTCTACAACATGGTAATCTTCATACTTCTATAGCAGTAGCAAAAACTCATTAATCAGCATGGTGCTTTGCAGAGAAGTGAATAAACTGCACAGATTTGACTGATGTAGTGCTTTCCTATTCATACCCTTATATGACTATGAAATTATTTGTTCATGACTTCTGGTACAGCCCTCATAATTTCTGACATGTAAGATGTCACTAATGTAAACCTTAATACTATATATCACAGTAAAACATATCTTTGAAGATGGTGTGATCAAACATGTCAGGCACATGAAAAACTTACAAAATTTGGCATATTCTGATGACTAATTAATTTTTAAATGGTCTTGTAGTTGAAGCCATTCTGAGCAATGTGATAACAGCACTGAAAGGACATTCAGAAAGCAAATTCCAGCCTTCTTTTTGGAGATTAGTAACAGCAAACTTTTTAAATTAGAACCAGTTCAGTTACATAACTGTCAGACCTCATAATTAACAAAGAATTCCAATACAAAAGTCCAAAAACTTTGGTTCCCATTTTTTTTAACATGAAGGTTATACATTATATATCTACCCCCTTTCTTTCCATTCTTTTTAAGAAAATATTAAAACTGGGAATAACCTAACCTACGAATTGATATGACAAAGCCTTTTTAAATACAGTAAAATTGTTTGTAATATCAAAAACGAAACGTTGTATTAATAATGTTTAGGCATTGATTTCTTGAATTGCTTTTGCTTTTACAGATAACAGAGATGAGCAGTTTTGTACAAAAAAAGAGTCACAAGTAAAGTGTAGCACTCATGAGAAAAATTATCCTTTCCAGACAGATGACAAGGGAGTTTTTGCTACCTCCCTATCTGAGGAATACATGGTGACAGCAGATAGCTACAACTTGTCCAGAGAACAGTTGTGGCAGATGGCCCTGTCTAGTATAGATTACACGTTTGCTTCGGAAGAAGAAAAGAAGAACTTGAAACAAATGTTTCTGCAGATCAAACAGCTGTCTGATGTTAACAAATAAAGCTTTCACACATACAACATTTTGTAAGGTTTACTTGTGTATTTTTGTCACTCGCTATTCATACAGCGAGGAATATAATACTTGAGATGTAAAGTCACACATCCCTCCCCCCTTTTTTTTTTTGCTAATCTATAAAATGTTTACACATACATACACACACACACACACACAAACACATATTAACATTTTGGCACTGCAAAAATTAAAGAAAATACAGGAAATAATACTTTTCATTTGATGTAAATCTCATACGAAATATTCCTGTTACATTACATTACTACAATTAGTATATTCCACTTGTCATTTATGACCAATGTACAAAATTCTGACCTATAAAACAGCACCACTTAAAACATGAAAAATTAAAAAAGACTGTTAAATCGTTTTTACAAACACTCTTTACTATGCTACATGAGTATACTGAATTCCTAGCAGTGATTAGACTGGGTATTAAAACAATTATGTACAACAAATAGCTTAATAAAATGTGTTGTAAAATATGTGCAAATGCAGTGCACTCCCAAATTATTTCTCCATGGGCCATCACATGTGATTTGGACCCTCCTGTGATGATTAAATATATCCTGTTTGGTATAAATAAAAGCTTCACATTTACAGGCAGTCTGTCTCTGAGCGACTTGTTACAAAGATGTGGCACAAGCCTTCACAGAACAGGAACGCTTTGCAGATGATGAAAACTAATACAATGCATAAAGAAACTGAAACTGGCAATAGGATTTTTCTTTATTTACTGAACCACTTCACTAGTGCCTCAAATGAAAATCATGCATGATGTGAACTTTAATAAAGAAAGTATATATGATGATAATTTCAACTGTACAATACCATCATGTATAATAATAATAATATGCAGTCACTTCAGATGGTTACATGTTTTGGCATGACTACCAACCTCAGACCTCATTTACATAACAAGACAGACAATGCACATATAACATTACATTGAGACAGGGTTGCATAACCATGTAAAAGCAGAAAGTATTACACATTCTGACTGTGTTTGTTGCCTTAGTTAACCAGCATGAAAATCACATGTACTGTATTGTCCTCTGTGGCCTGTCCTGCCCTACCATATTTTCCTTGTATATCTCAAACAGCACAATTTTTTTTAAAAAACGTTATTGAACATAAAATGTGTTTTTGATATTCTCTGCAGCTTTTGCTGAAACATTTCTCATTGTAAGAAGAATTCGGCAAGATGTTATCATAAACATACATGCATCTTCATGTGAAGTACCCGTTATTCTTGTCAGATCTTAATGAAACTTGAATTTTCTTGACATATTTTTGAAAAATACTCATATCAGATTTCACGAAAATCTGTCCAGTGGGAGCTGAATTGTTCCACGTTGATGGACGGACATGATGAAAGTAATAGTTGCTTTCGGCAATTTTGCAACTGCACCAAAAAGGGAAAAGGAACCATACTTTCATATACATATGAGCTCTCTGTGCTTCTGAGATATTGCACCATGTCACCGGGTGACTGGTGGCACCAATCATGCAGTTGAAGCGATGCAGTATCCTAGGAGCACAGGGATCTTACCTGCACTACTGGAAAGTCTACATACTCTCATATAATTGTTTCTATTCAATCTGATGGACCCTCATGTGTATGAATATGCACAGCAGGAACCATTCTTTCTATTCAAATTGTTACACATGCAAGGACTGGCAGTGTAATGACTGTGTTGAGATACTGCCTTCCCATACAAAGTAGTCCCAAGGGTTAAAATCAGTTCATACAAGTGACTGAAGATACGAGATTTCAGGTTGTCATGGTCATGACTATAAAGATTGCATTCTTCTGTGATGTGAAACAGTATAGTTTGGTAGTTATGTACTCATGTTCAGAAGGAAACTTCTTCTTTTATCGACCGTATATCTTGATAATAGGGGCAACAGGCTTCTTCAAAATTGATACCAATCTACCAAGACACATGGTGTCACATCAAAATCAACAGTACTGTATTTACTGAAATGCAAGATGACTTTTTTCCCTTAAATTTGGTGCTTAAATAAATAAGGTTCCCTTAAACTCTGCATATGAAGGGCAGAGCCAAACCAAGACCTTCATCAGCAAGTGTTGATAAAAGAGAGAATAGAGCATAAATAATGTTAACTGACACAATAATATTTCAGCAGACAGCTCCATTTCTATCTTCAGGCAAACAATCACCAAAAAAACCTGGTGAACCCCTAAGATTGAGCCATTCTTGGTAACTGGATACCAAACAAACAGTAAACTTTTAAGATATGCACCTGTGAACATATCTAGTTCATGGGTAGTAAGAGGAAAATAATGACTGAAAATTTAAAAATTAACTACAAGAGTCAAAAATAAAACCTGGACCAATCCACAAATTAAAAACCACAAAGAGCCATGACTAAGACTGATCAGACCACAGACACAACACAAACATTTAAAATTCTGAACACCACTAACACCATCTCTGGAGAAAATGGTGAATATTCTTAATGGGTTGAAGTAAGTTTATAAACCAAAAAATATAAATGTATTATGTAGTCAATGACGATCATAACAGCATGGCAGCACATCTCACCAGAAGAGATTTTGAAGGGTTTTTAAGAAGTGCTGTTTATCCAATGCAACAGATGAGACTGATGATGATGTACTGTGGAATGGCAGTGAAGAGGATGTGTATGTTAGGGATGTGTGTCCGGAAGATGAGGGCATAGACTGTGAAGTTGGAGACACTCACACTAACTTTTAAAGGTAGATATAATTTGACACGCTTGGTGTATTAAGTGTGTGAAATTAACAATAAAATATTTTTTTCTTAGCAGATGTTTTATTTTTGGGGGGGGAGTCTCAGATTAGAGTCATCTTGCATTCAGGTAAATATGGTACTCTGTCTGGCTAAAGAAGTTTACCATTCCGTAGTGCAATGCTATACAACGTAATGTCATGGAGTGTAAAGAAAAGCTTGAAAAAGGACCAGAAATGTAAACCATATAATATTCCTGGTGATACTTGTTTCCATTTACACAACCACGCTATAAACAGTTACTGATTCTGGGATTTGCAAAATACACGTGTCACTGGTGAAAATCCCTTGCATTCCCCAATGAATTATATTGTATTGTGTTCATTACAGTTTTCACATATTTGGATCACAGGTTACTGACTCCTTATTAACGTTTACCTTGGTGTTCAGAATAAATGTTTTCCTTTTTACTTGAACTATGGTGATACAAGGCTTCCTTGGTCAGTCATCATCCTACCTGATTTAAACCCACAATTATTTTGTACAGAAATACCTCAATCTTAAAATCCTACAAACCGTGACTTGCAAGAAGCTATACCAAAATATATGTATTCGGACTGTCATGAAATTACAAATGCCATACTCCACAGTGTAAGATTTTGGGCAGAACACATGACTTCAAAGACAAGGATGTACTAACTCGTTCATTATAAAATACAACCTTATGACAGTCAGTATTTCAATATAATTTGATGAGATGTAAATTTGATAATTTTATTCTATGCTGACTGGAAATGGTCTGGTGAATAAAGACTCACTCTGTAATAATATAACAATGTAAGGGTGTAAGACAGAAGGAAAAGCTCAACATCTCTATTTGAGCACCTGAAGTAACACCAATCCATGTCAAGTAAATCAGAGACAAACCACACAGAAAACTCATTTACACTAAGTTAATACTGATTAACTAAATACTATTTCATCATGATTTAACTTACCTAGAAATCTGTAAAATCCTACCAACCTCGCTTTTTTTCTGGCCCCTTCATTTTGAAGCATCTGTGATGGATATTCAGGGTGAATAATTACGCCGGCGTTTAAAGACAATGGTGAATATGGAACGGAGTCTGTGCCACCGACTAGTTTTATGAACTTTGCTGTTAGTGTGGTGACGTTCACGTTCCTTTAAACGGATCTCACGTACAAGTGTGTGAAAGGCATCATCCACATAGTGTCTCAGTGCTGCTGATGTCTCGTAGAATGGGCAGCCAAACTCTGAGGCCAGTGCACGTCCTTCATCTGGAGACACCTGATCAATTTATTTATACATCAATAACCAGTAGGAACACTTCTCTCTTCTTTTGTGTAAATGACTTCAATTCTAGTATGCATTATAGTTCAAAGGTCAAAAGTGCCAGGATACTCAACATTCCCACCAGACTTGGTTCCACAAACAGATGAGACAATGCCTTTCAATTTGCTCCAACATAAAGGCATTCATTTCAAGCAAGGAAACTTCCAAAGCTCCCCCTCCCCATAAGAAAGTTCAGGCTGTTGTAAAAAAAAAATTATGTGGTTCCAAAGCCGCATACTAAGACAGGCACTGAACTACAGAATGAAGAAAGATAAAGTTTATTCATATCACTTACGGCATACAATCCAGGAACATACCACAGAAATGCAACATTCCACAGGATAATACAAGACCACTTACCCTTGGGACAAAACAAATGGAACCCTTTGAACAGGAGGCCAGAGGGGCCTCACAGTCAGCCTGGATGCTTTGAAGAAGAGAAAAATCTCCTTCCAATGCCAGGACTTGAACCCTGGATCATTCAGCCTATAGCCTGATCACTACACCAACTACACTATGCAGGATTTTTCAGACACATGGCTCCTACAAAGATTCAAGTCTTAGGGGATGTTACACTGTGTAACTAGATAAGTGTTTCAAAGGATCACAGTGTCATCATCTTCAAGACAGAGCAGTCCAGCATTAAATCACTGCTTTGACCCTGAACATGAAGGCAGTAAGATCATTTGAAATGTCAGAACTGTTTACTCAATAACATCGAATAAAATCAAAGGACTTAGATCTTCAGCAGTACCACTGCAAGGACCTCAATTATTGCATATTGTACTACCTTGCTCTTACTGGCATAAACCTTACTGACATCAAATCATCTGACAATCCAACAATGATTTCTTCATTCAGCTGCATACTTATACCATCCACTGAAATAAAGCACCAATGTAGGTTTGCACTGTATATTTCTTCTCTTAAGAGTTTATCAAAAACGCTTTACTTGGTTTTATAAAAATCAATTGTGAAATTATAATTTAAATGATACAACAATAAATTCTGGTCTGTGTTTCTACACTGCTTTTGTTAAGATCCAACTAAACACACTTATTATGCAATATATACCCTGTTATTTTATCCTTACTATCTCCAACATCAGTGAGATGATCTGAAATGAAACATGTTGTAGATAATATAAAATAATATAAAATAACAGGGTATATCTGGTCAAGTAGTTAGATATTAATAAACAAAGTTCAACTATGTGTCTCTAACAAACAGCTATCACCAGATAACACAGATAATAAACATATTTCTTGATACCTTTCTTTGGTGTTGAAGATCAAATTTGTTTCCAACAAGGACTAATGGTATGTCTTCAGATGCTCTGACCTTTGTGATTAATTTACGATACTCCACAGCTTCTTGGAAGCTATGTCTGTCAGTAACAGAATAGCAAATCATGAAGCCTTCACCACAACGCATGTACTGTTCTCTCATGGCAGTGAATTCCACCTAGAACCAACAGAAGCAATACACATGACATATTCCACACTACTGCAACCCCCCTTCCACTATTGCAAGGTTACCACATTCACTTTGAACAACTGTGTATACCACTCATGAAAGCAGTTTGCTCACATAGGACATAACACTTCATGATGGCACACCTAGCTATCAAAATATGTTCATTGCCAACAGCTGACAAATTCTAACAAAATCTCACTGACTCTGAGGAATTAAAACATGTATTAATTTTTGGCATGTAATCATCAAAAAACTATTCTGAATGAAGGCATCATAATGTGCTTGAAAATCAATTAGTATTACACAAACATACGTCAGCACAATCTATTTATTCTAGAGTAAGGCTACATGTTTCGACTAAATGTTAGTCATCTTCAGGTAACGACATTGTATAGGGGCCTGAAGATGAATAACATTTAGTCGAAATATGTAGCCTTACTCTAGAATAAACAGATTGTGCTGACGTACGTTTGTGTAATACTAACTGATCATCAAAAAACTTGTTTTTCCAACTGAAACACAACTGTTGGTGTGTCTAGTCATGGTCACTTGTCCCACATATTCAAACCATTAAATTCAAAGTGCTGAATGTGTCAATCCAGTGGACAGCAACCTTTCTTTCTATCCCATAATGTTGAGTTACATTATAATGAAGAAAGTGTTATATTTTAGGTAACAACAGTAACTACATCTATTAATTTTGGGGTGCGAAGACTGGAAAAAGGGAGTGTGGCATGGCTTCTTCACCACCAATTCCTCAATATGGAGGGATTTACAATCTTAACATTTTTGGTCCTTGTTTATAAATTGTGCAAAACCTGAAAATATAAAACATAATAGGATGTTTGTCAGGTAGGACCAAAAATTATTATTAACACATTGCCGTCAGGCTGGTCTTTTAATTAAATACCCCCTGGTGACCGGACATTTTAAATGCTTTTAATGTTCATTCCCATAACATTTTGCAGGCTTATCGTTCTAAAATAAGGTTCAAGAGCGGTCTGTCTGCTTGTAACTTGAGATCCAAACATCCTGCATGTAGCTGACGAT
>Ga0123353_10005607_pt1 | contig 16516 bp, 12 predicted proteins | sample TergutLab28metaG_3_FD_92763 | JGI IMG/M metagenome (GOLD analysis project Ga0123353, IMG submission 92763) | Labiotermes labralis P3 segment gut microbial communities from Petit-Saut dam, French Guiana - Lab288 P3 | ecosystem: Host-associated > Arthropoda: Insects > Digestive system > Gut ...
CACGGTCTCAGCAACTCCGGACGTAAAGGTGATCTGAGTAGTACCAGCAGGCATGATATAGGCATGATAGGTCGGGCTTCCCGATACCAGCGATGGTGCGGTCACCATGACTGAGAAGCTAAATGGAGTCGTGACTGATGCATAATCACCACTGACCGTCTTTATAATGATAAGAGAGCTGTCATCAGGATCAGGCTCGGTTCCGGTTCCCTGCTTGATAAAAGTGTTCACGAACACCATCTCACTATCACCTGGGGTAGGATCGACCTTGGCACTGACCTCGTCGCCCGCATCATTATGGGTCTTTGTGGCGGTAATGTTATCGATATAGATCACATTGGGGGCAGCGCCATCATCTTTGACATACACCTTAAGGGTATAGGAAGCCAGTGAATAGTCCATCGTCTCACGAAAGGTACTCCAGGTACCGGCGGTTTCGGTGACGGTATACTCATAGACTCCTGCGCTGGTAAATGTCGTATCGGCAAAAATGCTTGGTGATTCTTTCACGACAGTTTTAACGTCACCAGAGATTATCCCCGTGTCTAAAGCATCAAAGTCAATGGTAAAGCTTCCACCAACTGCCGGCGGTTTGGTATCCTCATCCCCGTTGACGCTCACTCCGGTAACGGCAAACTTAAAACTTGCCGTCGGTGTCGTCGTACCGATGGGCATTTGCAGTGTCTTAGAGATGGCTGCTGCGGTCACCTCATCAGCTATCGCTATCGATGTGATGCTCAGGCACAGCACGACAGCAAGCACGAAGGCAACTGCCATCAATACTTTCTTTCTTTCTCGACTCATTGTCTTTCCTCCCGTTCCTTCTCTCCTGTTTTCTTTCTTACCTGTATAACTGCTTTTTCTTATCTATCTAAAGGCCTCTTCTCCGAAGTAGAGTAATTGCCGTTCCTTTCGTATTGTGTATATTGACTGGTCCATAGATACGGCTGTCGGTCGCGCCCTCGCGTGCATCGCCTAACACGAACACCTCATCTGCTCCTACGGTGAGTGGGAAGCTGACTCCCTCTTCCCACCGATAGGTTTCTTGAAAGATCGAACGTTCAAGTTGGAGGGCACCGTTGATCATCAACCCTTGCTCCGTAATATCGACCGTATCTCCTTCTCTTGCCACGACCCTTCGTACCTGGGTCTCTCCATCAATACTAAACACTGCTAGATCTCCTACGATGTAGTCTTTATCCCATCGATAGAACAACACGATGTCTCCATCCCTTACCAGTGGGTCCATACTCGAGTCGAGGTTGTAGTGCAAGCCATAAACAAAGGTGAAGAGCACCACCCCGATCAGGATTATCGCCCCGATCTTGAGACCAAGCATGCCCAGATCATAAAAGACCGTTCGCGGCTTGGTTTGCGCCTTTGCAGAAGATGCGGGATGGAGCTCCTCTGCCGGCGCAGGTCCATCAGCGGTCGGATCCCCCCTCTGATGATGCATCTCTTGAAACGTCCTCGTCATCTTCGTTACTCTTTTCTACTGAGCTGCGCTCAGACGTTTGGTTCGGTAAACCTGTACGGTGATCGCTCCTGCAAATGCCACAACAGCGAGAACGATAAAGGTCAGGTGAGTTGCGCTGAGATACGCGTCAGGGATCTGAATCCATTCGTTCGTAAAGTCGAACTGGCGATCTTCGCTCATCTCGAGCATGATTGCAGAGTTATTACTGCTTCCACCGGTATCATGATCCTCAACAACACTTGAGGGAGCCTCACTATCGATGAAAGACGTGTCGTAATTGATACGATCGTCGCTTGACAGGGATTCCACAATGCGAATGTATGCAGCAAGCGGTACCTCGTCAATGATGATCTTCTGACCGTGTGTGAGTTGGAAGGTGGCCGATCCGGTCGCGCCGGTACTGAGTGTGCCACTCCCAACCTGGGTAGAGCCCTCCATGATCTTATACTCAAAGTCCCTGATGGGTTCTCCCTGATCGTCTTCGATAGAGGCGGTAAACTCCCACATCTTATTTTTGTAGGCATAGGAACCTTCTACCGTTTTTGAAATAGTGAGGGTGGTATCCGCGGGCTTTCTCTCATTATAGATAGTGATCAATTGAGCGATCTGGCCATAGTAGCGATCCCACAAAGGTTCACCGATCTCATCTCTCTTGGTCTGTGAGATCGGGTCGAAACTAAAGAAGGTGATGGCATCATCACCGGTAGGTAACGAATGCGTCTTGGGAGCATCAAGTTCGACCAACGCGTAGAGATTATGCAGCGTGCGAACAATACCGTCGGAATCCTCAAAGGTGAACATGCCATTGGAATCCGTGGTGCCAACTCCCACATAATAAAAGGTCCTTGACCCAAAGGTCCGCGTCGCGTCGACCCCCGATGGTGGGGTTGGGTGCGCGTTGGGGTAATACCAGTCGACGTAGAGGGCAAAATAGGCCCCTTCAATAGGATCCTGATCGGGATCTGAGAGCTTTTGAAGATCGAGTGTGGTCCGGCCGGTACCTCCTGCGCCACCACCGATCGATTCGATCATGTAATCTCCTTCGATCGCTGATTCATAATCAGACCCAAGGATCGATACCGTGTTCTTGAGCGAGACCGTCTCTCCGACCGCGCCTTTGACCAGCGCTGAATAGCTTAATCTGAGCGAAACTCCATCGGGGACCTCCATAAAGATCTCATGGTCGTTGATACTGATAAGCGTATAGGTATTAGCATCGACTACGTCGCCCTTTGTCAGAGTGACCCAGCTATTGGAGCCGGGGCTCGTCTCTTTCTCAAGTTTGATCGTGCTGGTATAGAACGCCATGGATTCGGTCATCTCATCGATGACGTCATAGTAGCCTTCCTCGCCATTAAGTATGAGCCCTTGAGGGTTGATCCGTATGCTCCAGTTTGCGGTGTTGCCGTCAAGTTTCCCACCTGCCAACTGTTTCGTAACAGGGGAATTGCCCATAACGAGCGAGCAGTTCTGAGAATAATCCTCGCCATTGAGCCTGATGTTCGCGACATTATCGATGGTGTCCTCACCTAAGACAAAACCGGTCATGTCGACAACCTGCATACGATAGACGACCTCATAGACGCGACCGGGACGATAGATCGGATTCATGACAGCGGGATTCAGGAGATCCGCCGAGAATCGTTTGACCGCAGGATCTGAGGTTGTGGTGGTGTTCGCTGTGACCTTTATAGTATTGCAAGCTCCTCCGAGCACACCCCAGAATGGTTTGATATTTTGCGGTGGACCCCATTGCGCGATATTTGCGTAAGTGGGAGCGACGGATTTGTATCCAATATAGAGCGCGTCATCGACGAGTTTCAACCGAGAGTCGAACGTATCGGTCAGGATCGCTTCGGTGAGTGCGGAGAGATAGTAGGCATCAAGGCGAACGCGATACTCGATGATCTTCGCTCCACCGTCGACCCACACGGCATTTTTTTGAATCGGATAATAGTTAAACGTGTTGGAGCCGGCATTCTTACCCCCTTGGTTCCATAACTGATACCCAAAGTTATAGAGAACACCACCTGCTTGGTTGGCTGGAGTATTATTGTTCGCGATTTTCATATGGTCTTCGAGCGTCGCCGGACCTGAACCGCTGAGTGGTTTATCCAGTGGGACAGAATAGGTAATGGTAATGATCACATCATCATTAAATGGAAATACGCCATTCCTATAGTTTGCCGCAGTGGGGAAACTGCCGGTACCGTCAGGAAAATAAATGATCCACGCTGCACCAGTGCTTGTGGTTCTATAGTCAACATCTCTCGTTAAAGTGGTAGGGGTCCCCCCTGACTTTGATACCACGGTGACCACCAGATCGTTTGGTGGCAATGAAGCAAATTGAACGGTTCCGGCTGGTCCTTCAGCCCTGATCGTATCTTGGATGTAGTAGGAGTTGTTATACATCTGCTGAGGAGTATTGAGTACCAACGTGTACTCGATTATTCTCTCTTCCGGTATTAACAACGGGGTCTTGACCGTCGTGAGACCTTCAGGTGGCAGGCTACCCAAAACGGTATATTGTGGATCACCCGGAAAATCGATCTTCGCGACATTCGAGTATTCCCAAAGACTTCCGGAATCAGCGGTCGTCGTATACTCCAGATACACATAGTACACATCTGCACTACTGAGGTTGGGAATCTCGTAGGTGAAATCACCTGAGCTGATCGTCGTTGGCGACACTGATAGCACGTTGTAACCGGAGATGACACTGCCACGTTCCCACGTCGTCGTATCGCGATCGTACAACGTCACCTTCATGCTCCCCGCGACATAACCGGTAATACCTGCGCCATAGACATCGGTGATCGTTTTTCCGTTCAGGACATCACGCCCATTGCCGATCTCGATACACCAGGTCATGGTCGAGCTCGTATTGCTGATTCTTTTCTTGAGGATGAATGTCTCTTTAATGAGATCGGTCGATACTTCCTTCTCATCGACCAGATTCTTGGGTTGAATATCATCAAGGTAGGCCGAAATGATATTTTTCATCCAGAACGCATAGTTCATACCTTTGGTCTCCGGACGCGTCAGATTCCATGGTGCGAGCGTCGCGAACTGATTGATATCTATCGTGTAGGTGACAAGGATCGTATCTCCTCTATCATACGGTCCCGGAAATGTGAGATCGAAAACGCCGCCCCCACCAAGGGAGCCGTCGAGGGTGACCCACGTTGGTGCAATAGAGGTCGCTAATCCACCATTGACCGAATACTGAAGCGACCCATTTATCTGACTTCTCAAATAGGTCAGTGCGGTCCCACTGAACGCTCCGCTGGTGATGCCATCAGCGCTTTGAAACATGGTGTCCCTCAGCTTGATGTTCTCAACGTCGTCTTCAAGAATGTCCACCGCTACGGTGTAGGTCAAGCATTCGGTCTGCCTGTCATATGAATAGTTCTTACCCAGCTCTAGAGGGATCGGTGGTGGTGGCTCGAGATCGATTTCATAATCTCCGCCGTTGAAGGGAAACACCATTTTCCCGTCACCCTCGAAATGCGTCATCAGATCGAGATCGAAGCTCACCGCGATGGAGTATTTCGCGCGATACTCCGGTGAGAGGACCAGGGTCAGAAGCCCGTTGGTATCGATACTGAAAGCGATAGCCTCAGGAAGTTGTGGCGAACCGGACATGCTGGGGATGTAGCCCGAGTACGCTTCCGGGAAAGCCATCTCTGAAGGGAACTGATAGGTATAACTGACACCTGCATCCATCCGAGGAGAGAATGGTTCGGTCGATTCCTCGAAGTGCATCATGATGATGTAGGGTTTTCCTGAAATCAAGGGAAGCTGGGGGTCGACGGGATAGACCACCGTACCCACGTTGTCCGTGATCATGAGTGCCGACATGAAATCGGCAAGCTCATCAGCGGCGGCGATACCTATCGGCAGTGGCTCCTCGCTCGTTTTTTGAGTGCCGATCCATTCGGTCGCGAGCACTCCCTCTCCGTCGGCTCGCTGCAGTCCAGAAACACCCCTCGCGTCACCCAACGACTCCGTGTTCGGGTCAGCGGGTTCGCCAGTAAATGCCAAAGAACCAGATACGTTATCTGCGAGCATTGAGGAGATCGAGCTTGCATCGGCTGGAACCAGTGTCTCTCCGATCGCTGCAGAAGCTCCGAAAACCGGCAGAAGGATCGACGCGAATAGCAGTAGTGCACATGATAAGGAAAGCACTTCGTGTGTATTGACGCCTGCTGAATGCAGTCGCTTCATACTTTTCCTCTCAAACAAATCCATCTCACTACCTCTTTAGATGCACGAGTCTTTATTATTTAGTTGTAGTGCGAGCTCTTCCATTTTCTCGCAACCTTTTTACCGGCCAGCGAGTTTTTTTCATCTTCCTATCGTATCACCACTTCATCGCTTTATTGCATTTTGGTCATTCGTGATAATAACCATTGCCTTCCTTTGTGAATCGATAAGACTCCACCTGAATCATATTCATCGAGTTCTGTTCCTTTCCAAGCAGAACCAAAATTGATTCATTCATACACTTTAATCACTTGGGATGACGATTGCAAGCTATTTTATGAATGAATGCCCGAAGGGGCGTTCTCAGTACCTTAAGGCAGAAATGATGCTAAATGGGTTTAAGGATTTAGACACATAAAATGATCGCCTTTTGGTTGTGCACTGCGTTGATCTCCGTGAGTGGGTCTCACCCTTAGTATTTGGAGTATAAGAAAAAGGTCTCTTCTCGAGACCTTCTCTGACACTCCCTATATATATCAAACGCGGCGATGTGTGTCGCTACGTCATTAACGCTTTTCGCTGTGTGCCCATCTGATCGCGGCATCGTCTCGCAAAGGGACGATCGTCTGACGACGGGTCGCTACCAGCTCTTGTTTCTCAGACTCACGCTTGAGCCGTTCCAGCTCCTCGCGCAGATACTTCAACTCCGTGACCAAGGAATTGCGCTCATCCTCGAGCTCGAGGATGCGGATCACTCCGGCAAGGTTGATGCCTTCGTTCTGCGTCAGATCCTGGATCAGGCGAAGCCGCTCGATATCCGCCTCGCTGTACAGACGAGTGTTACCCCGCGTACGCTGTGGCTGCACCAAACGTTTCCTCTCATATATACGCAGCGTCTGCGGATGCACTCCTGCAAGATCGGCGGCTACACCAATCATATATACCGGACGCTGTCTATCTCTTTCTTCACTCATTACCTTCCTACCATTTCCTTACTTTGCCCGTAGTCGACTGGGCAAACTCTTTCAGCAGATCCTTTTGCTGCTGAGTCATGTCTTTCGGTACTACGATGCGCGCTTTGACCAATAGGTCTCCGTGTGCCGAGCCTTTCAGCTTCGGCGCGCCTTTTCCGCGCATGCGGAATATCTTTCCATTCTGCGTGCCTGCCGGGACCTTCAGGTTCGCCTTGGCTCCACCCGGTAGTGGGACCGTCACCGTGGTTCCGAGCGCCGCTTCATCGACGGTAAGTGGCATATCGAGACGCACATCGGCTCCATCACGCTTGAAGTACTGATGTGGTGATATACGCGTCTTTACGTACAGATCACCTTTGGGGCCGCCACGCTCACCGGCGCCGCCTCTCCCTTTGAAACGGAGCTTGCCGCCGTCGGTCGCGCCAGCCGGCACGTTGACGGTCATCTCCCCACCTGCGGGGGTCTTGACCTTGATCTTGGTTCCCTTGAACGCTTGATCAAAGCTGATGTTGGTCTCCAGCTCGTAGTCCTGACCGCGCGCCGGTCCTTGCTGACCACGCCCGAAACCTCCGAACTGACCTCCACGAGGACCAGCTCCACCGAAGAGACCGCCGAAGAGATCACCAAGGTCGATATCCTCCATGTTCACTTCCTGATATTGACCTCCACCCGGGAAGCCCCCACCGGGGAATCCTCCTCCAGGAAAGCCACCACCCGGATAACCGCCGCCCGGATAGCCACCGGCCGTGCGACCGGTACTACTACGACCAGAAGTGGTGCCACCCGCGTTCGGACCATAACCCGGCCCCGGTCCACTCGGACCGAAGTACTGACCGAACTGGTCGTACTCTTTACGCTTCTTGGCGTCGCTGAGCACCTCGTATGCTTCGTTGATCGCCTTGAACTTCTCTTCGTCACCACCCGCGTCGGGATGATGCTTGCGCGCCAGGTTGCGAAAGGCTTTCTTTATCTCAGCCTCGGTCGCATTCTTACTGACACCCAAGACATCATAGTAGTTTTGAGTAGCCATTATCTAGGCACCTTTTGACACGACGACCATTGCGGGACGCAGTGTCTTTCCTCCCAATCGGTATCCTTTTTGGATCACTTCAAGAACCGTATCGTCGGCGACATCATCGCTCTCTCTGACGCTGACCGCTTGCGCGACCTCGCTGTCGAAAGCCTGGCCGACCGGATCGATCACATCGACTCCTTCGCGCTCGAGCGCACCCATCAGCTTCGTGTGGATCGCCACAAGACCGTCCTTCATCTCGTTATCGGTCTCGCCGGCATGCGCCATCGCAAGTTCGATATCGTCGACGATCGGAATGATCGAAGTGATGACACGTGATCCCGCACGCTTGATCTCATCTTGAGAGCGGGCTTCGAGACGCTTGCGCGTGTTCTCGAACTCAGCCTGTGCACGACGAGCATAGTCTTTCCAGTGCTCGACTTCCGCTTTGAGCTCCTCTTCGACTCCCGGTACCGCTGCCTCGATGTCATCCTTGATTTCAGAGACGCCGGCATCGACGTCCTCCGTTTTGATGGACGCCGCCTCAGCAACGTCCTTCTTGATCGAAGACGCCGCCTCGGCAACGTCCTTCTCGACTGCGGAAGCCACGCCCGCGACATCCTCTGCTATTGCAGAGGATGTCTCGCGCGCGTCATCAACGACCTGCGATGCCGTATCACTGACCTCGTCGATGATCGCTTTTTCTTCTTTATTCATCGTCGACGACCTCGAAATCTCCGTCGACCACATCATCGCCACTCACGTCTTCTACGACAGGCTCGTCAACAACGACTTCCTCGGTCGATGCTTCTGGCGCCTGAGCGTCCTGATAGACGAACTCAGCAAGCTTGAAGCTCTTCTCCTGCAGCGCGTCGTGACGCGAGCGGATCAGCTCGGCATCCTCGCCCTCAAGCGCCTCGCGCAGATTGGCGATCGCACTCGTGATCTCACTCTTGAGACCGGAATCGACCTTGTCGCCCAGATCCGTCAGAGTCTTCTCAGTTGAGTAGGCGAGCGTATCAGCGTTGTTGCGAATACCGATCAGCTCTTTGATCTGCTTATCCGCCTCGGCATGCGTTGCCGCATCGCTGACCATCTGATCGACTTCGGAGTCAGAAAGCGTGGTCGAACCGGTGATAGTGATCTTTTGCTCTTGGCCGGTCCCACGATCCTTCGCGGTCACGTTGACGATACCGTTCGCGTCGATGTCGAAGGTGACCTCGATCTGCGGTACGCCACGTGGCGCTGAAGGGATACCGCTCAGCGTAAAGCGGCCGAGCGTCTTATTGTCTTTTGCCATTTCGCGTTCACCCTGCAGAACGTGGATGTCGACGCTAGGCTGACCGTCGACCGCGGTAGTGTAGACCTCGGTCTTGCGGGTCGGGATGGTCGTGTTGCGCTCGATCATGCGGGTCATGATGCCCCCCATGGTCTCGACGCCAAGGCTGAGCGGCGTCACGTCAAGAAGCAGGATATCGCCCTTGCCGAAGTCGCCACTGAGAACGCCACCCTGGACCGCCGCGCCCATTGCAACGACCTCGTCAGGGTTGACACCCATGTGCGGGTCCTTGCCGGTGATGGACTTGACGATCTCTTGTACCGCGGGCATACGGGTCGAACCACCGACGAGGATGACCTCGTCGAGATCGTCGGTCGATACGCCGGCGTCCTTGATAGCTTGCTCTACCGGACCGCGGGTGCGCTCCAGAAGACTGCTGGTGAGTTTCTCGAACTCACCGCGGGTCATCGTGTAGTCCAGATGTTTCGGACCTGAGCTGTCAGCGGTGATGAACGGAAGATTGATGTGTGCGCTTTCCGCGGTCGAAAGTTCTTTCTTCGCGCGCTCGGCACCTTCCTTGAGGCGCTGAAGCGCCATTTTGTCCTGACGAAGATCGACGCCCTGCTCGGTCTGGAACTTGTCAGCCAACCAGTCGATGATCATCTGATCCCAGTCGTCTCCACCCAATTGGTTGTCACCATTGGTCGCGAGTACCTCGACGACGTTGTCGCCAAGCTCGAGAATGGAGACGTCGAATGTTCCGCCACCAAGGTCGAAGATCAGGACCTTTTGCTCCTTGCCCTTCTTATCCAGACCATAAGCGAGTGCGGCTGCCGTCGGCTCGTTGACGATACGCTTCACATCGAGGCCCGCGATCTTTCCCGCGTCCTTGGTCGCTTGGCGTTGTGCGTCATTGAAGTATGCCGGTACGGTGATGACCGCCTCGGTGACAGGCTCGCCCAGATACTTCTCGGCGTCTGCCTTCAGTTTGGCGAGCGTCATCGCGGAGATCTGCTCCGGAGTGTTCACATCACCATCGATGTTGATCTCAACACGGCTGTTCTTACCGCTGACGACATCGTAGCCGACCGTTTTGCGCTCAGACTCGACTTCGTCGAATTTACGGCCCATGAAACGCTTCACACTCGAGATGGTGCCCTCAGGATTGGTAATGGCCTGATTCTTTGCCGGCTTACCTACCAGACGGTCGCCCTCTTTGCGAAACGCAACGACGGACGGAGTGGTGCGGTCGCCTTCAGCGTTAATGATGATCGTGGGCTCTCCACCCTCGATGACTGCCATTGCGCTGTTGGTCGTACCAAGATCGATTCCTAATACTTTTCCCATAATACTGTTCCTCCTAGACTCTTTCTTGTGTTCCTTCTCAACACGTTTTTCTCTTCTTTTCCTGCTTGTTTTCTTATCGATTGCTCTCTATTCGAATTGCAATTGCCGCTATACTAAAACTTGATAATAATACTGTCAAGTAATATGTGTTGTAGTTGTGAAGACAAGCTGAGCCCTTCACAAAAGCTACAAATCTAACATATCGTTGTCAGATTTTTCGTACTCCTGTCGCGCCGCGTCGATCGCGCTTTTTGTACCGTGCTGCTCACGCTTCTGTGCCGAGTCGTTCGCGTTTCTACGCTGTGTCATTCGCGTTCTTTGGGCTTAGTCGCTCGCGTTTTGCCCCGAACCAATCGCGCTCTTACCACTCCAGCCGATCCGTCGCTTGGGTCGAGACTCCTCGCTCTCGAACTCGCTGCTTCTAGTCACACCCTTCTTTTATATACCGGTTGCAACCTCTCATATATACCGGTTGCAGCCTCTCATGATCGAACCACATCGGTAAGAGACCGATCCTATTACTTCTTTTCTTCTTTCTTTCAGCAATAATCTCAGATAATTTTCCGGTATTATTCTAGCAAAATTTCCTAGTTTTCCCTGTTCAGAGGGGGGGCAACCAAAAGTTGCCGAAAATTCCAACTGAAATAGGTGGTCGAAAGATCGACGCAACCGCAAGATGGGAATTGAAGTACTATTAACACAAAGAGAAAGAGGACCATAATGAATGTAGAGATCGCAGACCGCCTTGCAAGTCGCAGAAAAGAAGCCGGGTATTCACAGGAAGAGCTCGCCATGCAGTTGGGAGTATCGCGCCAAGCGGTCTCCAAGTGGGAGCGCTCTGAATCATCGCCCGATACCAATAATCTGATCGCGCTCGCTAAACTCTATGATGTGTCACTCGATGATCTGCTCTATGTCGATGGCAGCATCGAAGACGATGTTGAGTTCGAGATACAAGATCGCGCGGCTGATTGGGACGATGATGATGCCGAGCCACTCGCAGATGAGATCGATGAGGACGACGCCGAGTTCGCGCAAGATCTCGAAGAGGAATACGACGAGGACGACGAGGGGATCGACGAGGACGAGAAGACCGGCTTTCTCTACAATGACGGCGAAGATTATGTCCACATCTCATGGCGTGACGGGATCAACGTCAAAGACAGCAAAAAGGGTGAACAGGTCCATGTGGGTTGGGACGGTGTCCATGTCGTTGACGCAGGGGATGATCCGACCAATATAACCTGGGCTGAAGGTGAGGGTGTCAATATCAACGGTGTTCACTATGAGAGTTGGCGCGAGGCGGCAGAGGCCTATGACCCGCGCAAGAATGTCTGGCTGACTTTTCCCTATCCTATTCTTGCCACATTGGTGTTCTTTTGGATCGGTTTCGCATACAGCCAGTGGGCGGTCGGCGCGCTGGTCTTCTTGACTATTCCGCTCTACTATATGTTGATCCAGGCATTCGTGAGAAGATCGTTTGATACCTTCCTGACCGCTCTGTATGCGATCGGCTCTACCGCGTGGTTCATCTGGGCGGGTCTGGCACAGGGCGTCTGGCATCCGAATTGGTTGATTTTCCTTACCATCCCGCTGTTCGGTTGGCTCTCTCACGCGCTGTTCGGTAAAAAGAAAAAGAAGAGTATTGAGCAATAGGCTCTCTCCAACATCGTAAATAGGTAGTCACCATTCCCAGAAGGATCGCATAATGGAAAGCACCGCCACGAAAAAACAGATCATATTGTGGGTCATCGGTACCTGGGTACTTCTCTGGCTCATGGCGATCCCTGTCCTTGCAGTCCTCACATTTGTGGGAGAAGGCTTCATCTTCCTATTGGTCTATGCGTCAGCTTCATGGTCTCCCACCATCGCGCTCATGCTCCTGTTCAAGAAGCTCTACCCTGATATCACCCGCAGAGAGTTCTTCCGGACCGTTTTCAGCCAGCGTCTCAATATCCCGCTGATACTGACGGTGACGATCGTCCAAGTGCTCATTTTCATCGCTTCTGTCACCCTGGTCTCACAGATCAGAGGAGTCTCGCTGATGAGCATGCTCAACCTTTCCGTCGCAAATCTCGGTATGTGCCTCTTCACCGCAATCACGCAAGGGGCCACCGGAGAAGAGTCCGGCTGGCGTGGATTCTTGCAGCCGACCCTTGAGCGAAGATTCACGGTGCTCACATCCGCTCTTATGGTCGGTCCGATCTGGTGGTTCTGGCATGTGCCGATGATGGTGTTCGATTCGGGACACCAAGGTTGGGCATGGATACAGTACGCCGTCATCTTCTTGGTCTTCTGTGCCTCACTCTCGGTCATCATAGCGGTCTGCTATAAGCGATGCCGCAATCTCTTCATACCGATGTGGATCCACTTCGTGTTCAATGTGACGATCCCGACCTTCATCGATTTTAACGAGGGAGCCGGTGAGTTGACGCTTCTCACCATCATCACCGCACTGTATTTCCTTGCAGCGCTTGGATATGTGATCTGGTACAAGAGAGTTGAAGCTACCGACCCCCAAGCATTACAAGAGCCGGCCTAGCATTCAGCTGGACCGGCTCTCAGGTGTTTCGATCTATCTTGCGAAGCTCGATACTGAGCGACGCTTGCACTATCGACTTACCCTATAAAGCAGCGTCATACTCCTAGTAGTTGCGTGCCAGAAGCTCGAACTCGGATTGCGGATCTCCGCATACCGGGCACTTCTCGGGAGCACTTTCACCAACATGGAGGTGTCCACAGTTGCGGCAGTGCCACGTGACGACCTCATCACGCTTGAAGGTCGTACCCGCAGACAGACGCTTGTGAAGTTCGTTATAACGAGCCTCATGCTCCTTCTCGATATTGCCGACCATCTCGAACTTGAGTGCGATGTCGTTGAAGCCCTCTTCTTTCGCTTCCTCGGCAAACCCTTTGTACATCTCGGTCCATTCATAGTGCTCGCCTGCTGCGGCGATCACAAGATTATCGACCGTGTCACCGATCGGACCGTTGAGTAATTTGTACCAGATCTTCGCATGCGCCATCTCATTGTTCGCGGTCTCATTGAAGATACCGGCGATCTGCATATAGCTCTCTTTGAGTGCTTGTTTCTCAAAATAGGAATACTTGTTGCGTGCCATCGACTCGCCGGCAAGTGCGGTCTGTAGATTGGCCTCAGTCTTCGAACCCTTTAAATCCATAACGCTCTCCTCTCGTTACTTATTACTTATTACCAAGTTCATGACTCAATAATACCGTTTTTCTCAATGAGCAGAACAACGTCACAGAATACTTACAGGTATTTTACGCGGAGCACATAGAAGGAGCATGAAGACCAACGCCATCACATTGATCGGCCTCCTCTTCATCGCCCACTCCTCTCTTCTCGAAAAGAGAGCGGGAAGGCTCTCTTCCCGCTCTCGTCGCATTACTGAGTTATGTAGCGTTAAGCTATTCAGCGATATCTGCGTCCTACAACGACACCGGCGCCCAGTGAAACAAGAGACACACACACGATGCTGAATACTCCGGCAAAGCTGACTGCATCACCGGTGGGCGGGACTACCGGTTTGTCCGGTCCACCCGCGGGTTCGACGACCAACGTGAACGTCCAGACCGCATCAGCTCCCTCACCGTTAGAGGCGGTCAGTGTGACCGTGTAGGTTCCCACCGGCAACCCTGCCGCGATGTCAAGCTGTTGTGTTGTGGCGTTCCAGGTTATGCCGGCCACCGATGTGATCACCACGGTCGGGGTTGGATCCCCTGAGAGGCTGAAAGGATCGGTCGAAAATGCCGTATAACCTTCAGTAACGGTCATGCTCGTCGGACCTGTGATTCCCGGAGCTCCGGTGAGATAGCCCCACTCGATGGACCTGACGATCTCGTTGCCGATCAGATCGAAGACGATCACCGGCTCATCGCCGGTCGTATCCCAAGTCACCGTCTGCACACCATCTGCAGGATTCCAATTGTTCGTGGTTTTTATCGTAATGCCCGTGCTGGTACCATTCCATGCTTTCGGTATGGCAAGGGTCGAGACCTCGACGATGATACCCCACCCGGCATCTCCGATCATCAGACCACCGTCGCAGGTTCCTACTAAATAGGCAGCAGCCCCACTCGAGTGGACGAAAATCGCTTGCCCGCCTGCACCGGTCGCCGAGACGTGACCTCCGGTCACCTTGATTCTCCCATTATAGGTATAGAGGGCATAGTCAAGCTCACCGTCAGCCGTGACAGTTCCACCCGAGACGATTGTCTCACCATCAGAGTTATATACTGCGATACCAGCACTACCGCTGAGCTCGATCTCGCCACCGGATATTCTTGTTGTGCCAGCATCGGAATTATAGAGTGTCGCGTTATTAAAGCTGTTTCCTGCTATCGATTTGACCATCCCACCGGTCACCGTAATACCTGCTGGGCCGGAATGGATCCCATCTTTTCCGGCGGTGGTGTTCTCGACAAGCCCACCTGATACCACCACATGGACGTTCCCATTCTCTGCAAGGATCACATCATTATTTTCACCGATGAGTTCCGCGCCATCCGCGACCTCAAAGGTGCCGGCACCGAGAAGTTGGATATAGATTCGGTCTTTGAGAACTGCTTTCCAGATCAAGGTGACGTCGGCGGGAATAGAAAGATGTATAGTGCCATTGGCACCGGTCTTGCTTCCTTCGACGGTCAGCGCGTCACCGGCACTCATGCCGTTGAGTGTCCCTTGGATATTCGCCTGTATTTCGTCGAGACTGTTGCTCTGCTCGATGGTCACCAACCCGACCACCGCTGAAGCGGATAGCGGCATACTCATGAGCATACCGAAGGTTAGTGCCACCACCACTAATAGAATGATCGGTTTTCTGGCCAATACCATAATTACCTCCTCGATCCTCGGTATCGATGTGATACCTCGGTTAACTCGCACAAAGTCAACATCACAAATCCAGATGAGAAATGTGACATCTTTCTACTTTATTAAAGCACAAAGCCCAAATTCGTGTTTGCAGAGAGGAAATGTGAAACAAAAAAACTGCCGTGATAATTGCGCGAGAACTCGATCTCACTTTGATCTGAGAATAGATACTATATATCCATGGGAGTATTCATGAATGTCGTCAAAAGAATTCCGATCGGCATCGCGGGGCTGGCACTCGCCCTCGCCTCTCTGGGCAATAATCTTTGGTTCGCGCTCGGTGATTTCGGTTTTGTCGCCACCGTTGTCAGGGTCGTTTGCGGATTCTTGGCGACCGGTATTCTCATCGCGCTGATCACACGCATGTTCATCGACAAGGATGCGGTGATCGATGACTATCGCAATGTTGCGGTCTGGACGGTGACGCCGACGATCTTTATGGCGACCGAGGTGCTCTCCACCTATCTCGAGCCCTACCTTGGAATAGGGGCGACTTTTTTATGGGCGCTCGCTTTGACTCTTCAATTGATGTGGGTCGGAGCTTTTTTCTGGAGATATGTCATTCACTTCGACATCAATAACGTGCTTCCCAGCTGGCTGATCGTGTTCGTCGGTTATGTGGTCGGGACCACCACGTCGATAACGTTCGATGCCCCGTTCATCGGCCTGCCTCTGTTGGTATCAGGTCTGGTATGCTACGTTCTGATCTCTCCGGTCATCATGTATCGTTTCTTTATCGTCGGCAACATCGAGGATGATCTTCAACCGCTCGCCGGCATCATCCTCGCGCCGGCAAACCTCTGTATGGTGGGCTATCTGGCTCTTGTGGGAATCGGATATCTCGAGCCGATGTGGTGGCTCATCAAAGTGCTGCTGGCGTGTTCTGCGACAAGCTTCGTATTCTACCTGCTCTACTGCGTACCCCGTATGTTCCGACCGTTCTGCCCAACCTTTTCGGGCTTCACGTTCCCGATCGTTATTACGTCGGTTGCTATCACGCAACTCTCACATCTGTTGATACCGCAACTTACTCTGCTTGCTCGCGTGCTCCAGATAATGGCGACGGTGGTGGTCGTGTACGTATTCGTGCGCTATATGATCTATTTGTTCGCGCCCGACGCACAACAGATCAATTGTGAGATCGCCCGCAGAGACCTCGATTCGTGATATCGGATGAGCGAGATGGCAAACTCCATCCGCAGAATCTCTTACATCCTTACCTAAGACACGAAAAAGACACCTACGGCGCCATTTCGTGTCTTGGTGCGGATGGAGAGATTGAGCTTCGCTGAATCTCTTACATCCTTACCTAAGACACGAAAAA
>Ga0123353_10005608_pt1 | contig 16516 bp, 12 predicted proteins | sample TergutLab28metaG_3_FD_92763 | JGI IMG/M metagenome (GOLD analysis project Ga0123353, IMG submission 92763) | Labiotermes labralis P3 segment gut microbial communities from Petit-Saut dam, French Guiana - Lab288 P3 | ecosystem: Host-associated > Arthropoda: Insects > Digestive system > Gut ...
AGTTATAACACCCGTTGCACTTCGCAACGTCAACACAAAATACTTTTGACATTTATACACACTCCTACTTTGTAATAGATTTGTTAGTTGGTCGAACTAAGAAATGAGCCAGCCCTCCAGGCAGACGCCGGCGGCCGGGTCGATCTTGCGCGCAAACGCCTCCGGATAATCGCGTCTCCAGCTTTCCATCTCCTCGTCAGTCACCTTTTCGACTTCAACCAAAAAGCCGCTCGTGGCCATGCCTGTACAGTTCTTTGAAGTCGTAGCCGTCGGCGTGATCGAGTTGATGCAGCCGCCGCGGTCCAGCCGTCCGGGAATGATCGGGTCGAGCCGCGCGCCATGGTCCACATAACAGGTTTTGGGGATCAGGCGCTCGGTCACGTATGCTCCGCAGAGCACAATGCCCCGTTCGTTAAAGACCTTCACAATGTCGCCGTGTGAGATACCGCGTTTCACGGCTTCATCCGGGTGCAGCCAGACCGGCTCGTACTGATATCCGTCGGCTGCGCGTATCTTCATCGTCTCTACCTCGCGCGTCCAGATTATATCGTCGCACTGGGCGTGAACGCGCCAGCGCCCGTGGTTGGACATGCAGAGCAGCGAATAGTCTTTGGCCCTGTCACTCGACAGCCGCTCGTCATGGCATTCGCTCTTTTCGATCCAATGGGGCACCGGCGGGCGCTCCGGATCGTCCGGCATGTATCTTTCAATGTCCCACGAGGAATATTCAAGCAGCCCCGTCGGAGTAGTCAGCGGGAAGTTTTCGGGGTCTTCGTGGAACCTGGCTAAACCGGCGGGCGCATCCTGCGTGTCCTTCTTGACAGGGACGACGAAAATCTTTCTCTCCTTGAACTCCTCCCACGACATACGCTCCTCGCAGCCGGTCGCTTTGTAGAAATACCGTACGCGTTCCTCCTCGGTGAGATTGTCGGTATAAGCCTCAAAATATTCCGGTCCGATCTCCGCGGCTATGCGGGCGCAGACGTCAAAATCCGACATGGATTCGCCGATCGGCTCGCAGCACTTATCCGATTTGTATATGGATGTATACGTGCCGCTTGATAAGTCGTTACAAATGTCGTTCATCTCATATCTCGTCGCCACCGGAAGGATCAGGTCGGCAAAATAGGCGTCGTTCTCCAGCCACGGATGCTGCACGACAAATGTTTCAATGTCAGGATGCCTGTATGCTTCGGTGAAGAGGTTTCCATCGTTCCAGCACGTCACGTTGCACGGCGCCGAAGACCAGATCATATGTACCGTCGGGAGTCCCGGCCTTGGGTATACCTGTTTCTCAAACTGGAAACGATTTGTCGAGAGGCGCAGGTTTGCCTCCTTCGGCTGCTGCGCGGTGGAGAAGCAGTGCATGCCGTACCATTCGGCTTTCCCTTCGGTGATGGCTTTATGTACAAAGCAGCGCGGGATAAACTGCTTTGGGGCGGGATGGCGCTTAAACAACCGTATAAGCTCGGGAGCGCGCTTTTTTTGTATGCCGGTCAGCGCATATCGCCTCATATTGATTTCTGCGGGCACGTCGCCGAAAACGGGCCGGAGCGGATCCTTGATACACGGCAGCGCGGGGAGAAACTCGCCGGTGTAGGGCACGGGGTACTCCTTTGCCCACATGTTCCATTCAATTACCTTTGCTTGACAGACGCCTGGTTTTCCGACTCCCTGCATACCAAGAAGCATGACCTCCAGGCGGGCGGGCTCGGTAGCGTAAGGGCCGCGGATAAAAGACCCGCCGTTCCCGTGAAGGATACTGACTAATTTTTTGGCCCAGTCCCGGGCGAGCGCCTTGATTGTCCATTCGGGCACGCCGCACTTCGCAGAAGCCCACTCCGGCGTTTTCGGTTCCCCATCCTCGCGCCCCAGGACATAATCGGCAAACTTGTCAAACCCGTAAGCGTGGTCCTCTATGTACTCCTTGTCGTACGTATCCTCTGTGAGCCACACCCATGCGATTGCCAGTTGCAGGGCGGCGTCCGTGTTAGGATACACCGGTATCCACTTATCGGCGTGTATAGCCGCGCCGTAGTTGAGGTCGGGGCAAACATAGATGGATTTGATGCCGAGCTCTGTAAACCAGTAGCTAAGCCAGGTCGGCAGAAGCATCCCGATCCCGACAGGCGTGACTTCCGGATCGCAGCCCCAGAATAACAGGGTATCCGAATGTTTGGCGATATCCGGGAACAGATTGGCTTGCGGGTTTTGTTCCCCGACAGGCTCGCAGCCCCAGACATGCTTCGCGCCCCAATACCAGCCTTCCCATGAGTCCATGTTGCGCATCTGGAGCGTGTAGCCGCCAAGTATTGAAAACAGTCGGTTCGGGCATCCGTGGCCGGGCGCGACCATCTTGCCTTCTCCGTGCATGTCGGACTGACAAAGCACGCCTTCCATGCCGTATTTTTCTTTTATGCGAAGTAACTCGTCGGCGCATATCCGCGCCGCTTCGTCCCAGGATATGCGCACATATCCGGATTTGCCCCTGTTTTGCTGATTTCGCTCCCCGTTCGGATCCCAATCCACACGTTTCAGAGGGTACCTGACACGATTGGGAGAGTATACGCGCGTCTTGTATCCCAGCCCTAAGTTCGAGAGCAGAACGCGCGGCGGCGGCCTGAATGTTTTACCTCGCGCTTCCATAGACCAGGGGTTGCAGTTGGCGTCCGTATACTCCGTATCATAGGAGTATGGCCTTATTCTGGTGATTTTTCCGTCTTTGCAGTCGACAATGCTTGCCCCGCCGCTCTCTCCTCCCATGAGGCTGAAGCTGACCAGGTTGCTGGCGTCCGGGGTAAATTTACCGCTCAATTATATCTCCTCCTGTCCTTTCTGATATGATATTAAATCAAGTTTTCGGTGCGCATGATGATTTCGTCCTGAATCGTAGAATTCAACTCCACAAACAGCGCGCTGTATCCCGATACCCGGACGATCAGGTTCCTGTGATCCCGCGGGCGCTTTTGCGCGTCGATCAGCGTATCCCTGTCCACCACGTTGAACTGGATGTGTTTTCCGCCCAGGTCGTTGAAATAGGTGCGGATCAGCGTGCTCAACTTCTGTATATCCTCGTCTGTCTTCAGGGCGGAAGGCAGGAACTTCATATTGAACAGCGTACCGTAAATAGGCGCCTGGTCTATCTTTCCGGCCGAGTTGATAACGGCCGTCGGCCCGTAAATATCGGTCCCCTGGCACGGCGAAACGGTGCCGTCGGCCAGCGCCACGCGGGCGCGCCGGCCGCTGGGAAGAGCTCCGACCTTCATGCCGGCGCTCCCGTGCCAGGAAAGGCTGTGCGGGGATTCTTCATATGTCCCGCCGTACGCGCTTTTTATCGAAGTCATTATCTCCACAAGAAATGCGTAGACGTCCGCGGCGATCAGATCGGCATAGTCGTCGTCGTTGCCGTATTTCGGCGCTGCGGACAACAGTTTGAGGATATTCTCAAAACCCTTAAAGTCGGCCCTCAACGCCTGGAGCAGCTCGCCGGGAGAAACCGATTTGTCCTCGAAGACGCATTTCTTTATCGCGGCTAAAGAGTTCGCCGCGTCTATAACGCCTACCGAGAGCAGATATTGGGCGTTGATAGGATACGCGGCGCCGCCGCCCGTAATGCTGTCTCCTTTTTCTATACAATCGTCGAAGAACGCCGAGATAAACATATCCGGGAAGGTCTCCGCGCGGCAGACGCGCACCCTGTTCAAGTGGACGGTCGATATCCCGATGAAGTGGCGCAACTGCACCAGAAACGCTTCATAGAGGTCTTCATAGGATGAAAAGCCGTCCAGCGTTCCGGTCCCGGGGCCGAGACGTATATCGTCGCGCAGGGGGTCGCAGCCGTTGAATATCGTTATTTCCATGATCTTTGCAATGTTCATCACACTCGGGAACGTCGACCCGGTTTTCCCGACTACGGTATGCAGCACGCATCCGCCCAGCGCGTAATTGCGAGCCTCGCTCATTGGTACGCCGCGGGACAGAAGGTATTCTATAGAGCCCTTGTCGCCGAACCAGGCCGGAAAACCGAAGCCCAGCTTACATACTTCCAGGCCGCGGGTCACAAAATCAGGATCGATGAGAGGATGCCAGCGGATGGAAAGCGTGGGGTGCGCCACCTGCGCGTTTTCGGCGGCGTCCAGCCAGACATAGGACAGTTCGTTTACCGCGTCCCGCCCTGTTTCCGTAACCCCGCCCAATGTGCAGTTATGCAGGTGCACCTCTCCGGACAGCGCTTTCTTTGCGGCGGCATTGAAAAAGTTTCTCTTGCACGATTGCTTGACGCGAAAGCATTCCAGTATTTCTACGGCTTCTTCACGCGTCATGAAACCGCTGTCGACGTCCTGCTTGTAATAGGGATACAGAAACTGGTCCACACGGCCCAGGGCAAGCCCGCTGAACAGCGTGTCCCAGAACGCTATAACATGGGTCATGTGCATGCACTGCACCGCTTCATGGAAGTTGCGGGCCGGGAACTCGGGTATATTCTCACAGGTTTCGGCGATTCTCAAAAGTTCCCTCTGTCGTTCCGGCGCCGCATCCTGCGCCATCCGGCGGGCCAGCGCCGCATACCGGCGGGAATACGTTATGCCCGCCTGCAGCATGATCTTCAATCCCCGGAGAAAAACTTCCTTGTGCATATCCTCCGGCGACAAAATATTGAGCCCGGCCAGTTCATTTTCGACGCGGGCAATGAGACCGCTGTAACCAAGCTTGAGCCCCCGTTCAAAATCCGCAACATTCCACCCTTTCCCTGTCTGTACTTCGGTGGACGCTGCAAAAACCCAGGAGCCTAGTTCGCTGAACTGGTAAAGGCGCGCTTCCTCTTCCTTGCCGATGTAGCGGTAAAACACATCCTTTATCGACCGTGTTTCCCAGTATTTGCTGAGAGCGACGAGATCGTCGTTTATCTGGTCCCCGAAATTGTAGAGAGAAGTGCTCTCATCCAGGTTTTCAAGGATCCAACCGGCGGACAGATCGGGAAAGCATTCCGCCGCCATGGGCCGGCTGCCGAAATCGGCTACCAGGAGCTGCTCGTCGTCTATATAGATCGGTATCTCGGTCAGGACCTTTTCCAAAGCGTATGCGCGGCGTAAAAACGTCGGAAGCCCCTCCGTTTCCTTATACGAGGCGGTAACAAGATACGCGCGCTCAAATGAAACCGGCTCTTTCTCGCGCCGGTCGCGCAAAGAGTCCCAGATGCGTTTCCCTCTGCTGCTGGTTTCGTTCTGTTGCATATTACACATAGTATCAAACCTCTCATATAAGAATCTTGACAATTGCAGTGATTTTTGTAAAAATAAGGAGGAACGGCGCGGCCGGCGCCGCGGACAGGAAAATCTCCGGTCGCCGCGCTCCGCATTCCGGAGCGGGATAAACCGCGGGAACTGAGGACCGGGATACGCAGGTATAACGCCAATGTTGGAGAAAGCCTGACATGAACAGAGAACATACAAAAATAATGATAGCGGAAGCGCTGATCCGGTTGATGCAAGAGACGCCTCTTGATAAAATCACTATTTCCGAAATCATCGCGGAATGCAATACAAGTCGGCGCACATTTTATTATCACTTCAAGGATAAGCAGGACCTGGTCTGCTGGATTTTTGACTGGGAAGTAGCCACCCATGTGGGGCTGCAGGACGTTATCATTGATAATGTCGGCCGGCGGAAATACTTTGTCGACGCGCTGAGGAACCATATGTACCGGAACCGCGTGTTCTATGTAAACGCGATTCGTTCTACCGCCGGAAACAAACTGCGGAAACATATATTCGATTTCATATTCAAGTACCGCCAGCAGCAGATCCTCAGGATTTTAGGCGACCGCGTTCTCGAACCGACGGGGATCAAGTTCCTTACAAGCTACTTTACCCACGCTATAGTAGGCAACACGATCGAGTGGGCGGAAGGCGGCATGAAATGCCCGCCTAACCAGCTTGACGGCGGCTATATGGACGTCACGACCCGGTGCATGCATTTTATTATCGACGAGTACGCGGGGAAGCGAGACTGACGGCTTATTAAGTGTCATGGGCCAGGAGGCCCGAAAGGTGTTCAAAATACTCGTCTGATTGGGCTTCCAGGCGCCGGAGCTCTTGTCCCCGGCCCAGTTTTTCATATTTGGCTTCGCCTAACGGGTTATATTTAAGCAGGTTCACATCCGCCGGGCCGAGCCCCAGCTCCTTAGCAAACGCCAATAATGCTTTTACTTCCGCCTCGTTGTCGTTGAACCCGGGAATCAACGGCATTCTCAGGAGGATTTTTTCGCCGGAGTTCACAAGGCGCCGGGCGTTTTCAATGATCTGATTATTGCTCACGCCCGTCCCGTCTATGTGTTTTTCGTCGTCAAGCGTCTTGATATCATAGAGAAACAGATCGACATGCCGCGCGATCTCCCGGATGATGGAATAGTCGCAGTACCCGCATGTCTCCAAAACGGTATGAATGCCTTTCCCTTTGCAGGCCGCTAAAAGCGCCAGCGAGAAAGCATGCTGCGTCAGAGGTTCGCCGCCGGAAAGCGTCACTCCGCCGCCCGAGTTTATATATTGCATTCTGTCCTTAATGACTTCCGAAACAACCTCGCCGACCGTCATATCCCGTCCGGCAATGGCAAACGTTTCGGAGGGACAGACAGGGAGGCAGTCTCCGCAGCCTGTGCACCGGTCTGTGTCTATTACCGCCCTGCCTGCTTCGATCCGGGCGGCGCCTGCCGCGCAAACGGACGCGCAGTTCCCGCAGCCCACGCAATCCCCGGCGTTGTGGAGCAGTACAGGCCGCAGTGTCTGCGATTCAGGGTTCTGGCACCAGAAGCATCGCAAGGGGCACCCCTTAAGGAACACGGTCGTCCTGACGCCGGGTCCGTCGTGCGTAGAAAACCGCTGGATGTTGAACACTTTTCCCGCTAGCTGAAGGGTCTCGTTCATTGTGATTACTATCCTCTTGAAAACATGATTCATAATATGCTATTATACAGCCATATAAAAAATATCATAAAAACGGCAAAATCACTATGAACACTTTCCTTTTCTGGCCAAAACTTGCACAAATCAATGAGTTTATATAGTTTATATAGTATAGTATAGAAGGGGATTCAGGGAAACGATGGATCATACGAAGCAGTTCCTTGCAAAGAGCCTGGTTCAGCTCATGGCAAAAACGCCGCTGGATAAGATCTCGGTAACCGATATCACTAACAACTGCGGGTTGAACAGGCATACTTTTTACTATCATTTTAAAGATAAACAGGATCTGGTCTGCTGGATCTTCGATTGGGATATTGCCTATAAACTCAAAGTGCCGCCACTGGCCGACGTAAAGCTGGACAAAAACACTTTTTTTGTCCGTACGATCATGGACTTTATGTATAAAAACAAAGCGTTCTATATAAATGCCTTAAACTCTCAGGCTCAAAACTCGCTTCAGGACCACCTCTCCGACTATATACGAGCTTTCCGGGAAGTGCAGATCGAAGCAATACTGGACGGGAGGATCCTGGACATTGAGCACAGGAGATTTCTGGCCGATTATTTTACCAGCGCAATATGCGGGCTCATTGTGCGCTGGAGCAGGGACGGCATGAGAGATCATTCGATGGTTTTTTTCTCGGGGTTTATGAACGTAGCTTACCGGAGTATGCAGTTTCTGATCGAGGACCATCTGGCTAACGGTAAGGAACGCCTGGAGTCCGCGCCTTCCGGCGGTGATGAGCCGGCGCCGGAGCGGTGATGAGATAGTTCCGGGGCGGTGAGTATGATTCGAAAAAGCCTGAAAATGTATCCATTTCAGGCTTTTTGCGACTTCTACCGGCCACGGCGCGAACAAAAACATGCTGAGCGGCTGCTCAAGTGAATATTGCCACAAACTCAGAAATATAGGGGAGCTTTTCAAGATGCTCAAGCGCTTGGATCGCTTCCTCTGTTTTTTCCGGGCTCAGATCGTGGCGTTGGAAGCAGTCGCGGAGCTTGCGCATGCGCTGCTCTTCGGTAAGCGGGCAATGCGGGTCGCCGGTCGCGTAATTGACGCGCTTTTCAAGGTCGCGCCCATCGTTTGTGAGTACGCGTACCACAGTGTCGCCGCGCATAAGCATGGTATCGCCATCGTTCAGCGTCTCGCTTGCCGCTACATTCATTTTCTTCATCAGATCGATCAGCACGGGGTCCTCTACCGTTTCCCCGTCAAAATCGCTCATGATCAGTTCCCTTTTAGTGATGATCTGAGCCATGCAGTAGGTAAGGCTGAACTTGCCCTCGAGCTTTGTCCTTGCTACCGCGAAACGCAGCCCGTCCATGGCGTATGGCTGCACCTGCGCGTATACCTGCTTGATATCCTCCGGACCCAGGTTATTCTCCGTAACCAGGGCATACATGGCGTCGATGCCGTTGTGCGAGCACTTGGCCGAAGGATACGGCTTCATCACCATACCCGGATCCAGGAATTCGGAGACCCCGTTTTCGATCGCTGCGTAAGCCGACGCCAGATCGGCGCCGCCTGCCGTCAAATCTGCTAATCCGCATTTTGCCTCCAGCACAGCCGGGTGGGAATCATATCCCAACGACGCAAGCTGCGCGATCCGGATCGCTTTACTCGCCGCGCTGCCCGCGTGAAAGCCTTTTGCCATAGTGCCAAAATTCGCTTTGACGCCCGAGGCCTCGCTGGCTGCGAGTCCCATCGCGTATGTAAGCTGCTGCTGAGTCAGCTTCATTAACAGTCCCGCCGCCGCAACCGCGCCGAATATCCCAAGGCTGCTTGTGGTGTGCCAACCGCGGCGAAACGACTCCTTTCCCATAGCGCGCCCCGTGAGCGCGCAAACCTCTATGCCCGCGATATAGGCCGCCAGCGCTTCCTCTCCGGACGCGTTCAGTTCCTCGCCCAGCGCCAGAACGACCGGAAGCACTACAACGCTTATATGCGCGTTGGCGGAATCCGAGACATCGTCAAAATCATGGAAGTGCGCTGCTATGCCATTTGCCAGCGCGGCGCTGCAGACGTCTGTTTTAACATCCGAATACAGGATGGACGCGCTCGGCGCTCCTCCGAATTTCTGCGCGAACCCGGCTGCGATCAAAACCGGTTCCTCGCGCGCGCCGGCCGCCATGCAGGCTATTCCGTCCGCAAAAAAGAGTTTAGCCTGCCGGATGATCTCCGGGTCCAGCCTTTGCATGTCGAGTTCCAGAGTGTATTTTGCCAAAGCTTCCGTAAAATACATGTCAAAGTCCATTCCTTTCTCAATGATCCGGCACAAATCGCCCATGAAAAGGAATGGACTTTTGTCCGGAGCTCCCAGTGGGCTATTCCTCTTCCGATCCCTCTTCCGCCTCCTCTGCTATTCTCTCTTTCACGATCTGAACTCCAGCCTTTTTGGGTGGCCTTATTTTTCTATACAGTTTGGTTGTCCAGGGCAATGCGATCATAAATACGATAATTACCCACAAAACCTTGCAGATCACGCTGTCGAAGAATATGCCGTAGGTGAACCGGGAAATGCTTATCGACTGGATGAAGCTCCTTTCGGCTATCGGTCCAAGGACTATGCCAAACAGGAACGGTATCGGCGGGAACTTGTTATTACTCATGAGTATGCCTATAACGCCGAATACCATCATCAGGTACATATCGAACATGAACTGCCGGGATGCATAAGCCCCTACGAGACAAACCGCGAGCAATACAGGTACGATCACGCTGCTCTTAATGACAGTCAGTTTCGAAAACATTTTGCAGAACACGACTCCGACAGGGAACAGGAGTAATCCCGAAACAAGCAGCGAAAGGAAGAAGCCGTAAACCATCGGCGCGTGGTGCGTGATTACGTTGGGTCCGGGAACTATTCCATGCAGTATAACTACCGACAGCATGATCGCCGTTGTTGCGCTTCCCGGGATACCAAGGGCGAAAGCCGGGATCATTGCGCCGGCCGCAACTCCGTTGTCCGCGGTCTCGGCGGCTATGACGCCGTCAATACTGCCTTTTCCAAATTCACTCGGATCCTTTGCCATAGACACAGCCCGTCCGTAACTGACAAAAGTCGCTATCGACGCGCCGGTACCGGGGACGATACCGATGACCGTGCCGATGACCGAAGCAATACCGACCTGTATCGGCCTCTTGATCGTTTCTATCGCTCCTTGAAACAGCCGCCTGAACTTACCAACTTCCGAGAAATCGACGTTTCCTGTCGATATATCGATTATATACTCCTCCTTACTCAGCGCAAGCAGCGAGGGAAAGGCAAATACGCCGACAAGGGCCGGAACCAGCGGTATACTGTCATATAACTCCAGAAACCCGAACGTGGCGCGCGGCATAGCGTGGTATGGATCGGCAGGCATTGCGGCGACTAAAAATCCGAAAGCGGCCGATAATAATCCCTTCTTGGGGTCGTCGCCCATAACGGAGCTTATAATGGCAACGCCCGCCAGCGCCAGACAGAACATTTCGGCAGGTCCGAAGCTCAGTGAGAACTGGGCCATCGGCTTTACCGCGAAAATCGAAATGATCGTGGAAACCACAGTTCCTATCGCGGAACCCGCCAGCGCGATGCCCAAAGCAATATCGGCCTTACCCTGTCTGCACATCTGATAGCCATCCAGCGCCGTGACCGCGCCCTGCGCCGACGTCGGCACATTGAATAATATCCCCGGAATGGCGCCGCCGATACCGGAGCCGGAATATATCGCCCCCATAAACACCAGGGCGTTCGTTGTGGATAAGCCGAGTGAAAGCGGCATCAGCAAAGCGCATACATTTCCCGCCGCAAAACCCGGCAGAATGCCCGCAATAGTCCCTATCGCGACGCCGATTATCATCCACCACAGGGTTTCAAGTGAAAGAATCTCATTCGCTCCCTGAGCGATCAGTCCCCATATTTCCATGTATTCTTCCCTCCTCTATATAAGAAAGCCCGAGGGCAGTCCTGTTTTCAGGAATACTTCAAACAACAGATAAAACAAAACAACCAAAATCACCGTCTGAGGTATCAGGATTATTAGTTTCCTTGCCCCGAAATAGTACGACAATGAGAAAATAAATATGAGAGTACAAACCCAGAAACCAATGATCGTGCTCAGTATTACGAAAACTAATGCCGAAAAGAACAGAATAAACTCCTTTGCATGCTCTTTCATGAAACCCCATAGAGAGAATCCTTTTTCGGTCTCCTCTTTTTTGAGTTCCTTTGCGGTTTTTATGATGACGTCGACCATGTTCCATAATACCACAGCGCCGAGGAATATCATGAAAAACCTGGGGTACATTATGGCTCTGAGATGCGTGATGTGGCGTGACGAAAAATAGTAAACGGCGAGAAATAGCGCCACTATTATCAAAAAGCCCAGTTTTCTTATGTAGTAAAACAGTTTTTGAGTCAAATCGATCAGTCTTCCTTTCTTTTTATTTTGGCCCCGACCCGGAGTCCCGGGGCAATACCCAATGGAACATCCATTGAGTATTGCCTCTGTTTATGACCTTGTGCCGGGTAGCAGTACGGCTGCCGGCCGCCGGTCGCGCTACTCGCGCGTTTCTACATCCTCGTCAAAGAACGGCAGGTATTTCTCAAAATCTTTAAGATTCTGATAGTAGTAATCCGACATCTCCTTCGCCGTTCTGAAATGCCATTGTCCTTCTTCTTTGATCAGTTCCTGGAACTCAGGGTTGTTGAACGCTTTCTCAATGGCGTTTGCTATAAGCTCAAATCTCTCCGGGTATTCTGTCGGCAGCCCCGCCGGCGCGATCAGGATATCCATAGTACCGCAGTTCACTTTTCCGACATTCGGCAGGATCGACACCACAGTCGGAGCATTGTTGGATATCTCCGGTATTTCGTTCTTTTCCCAGTGGACCGCAAGGATCCTGACATCATCCCAGAGGGCTCTTGCCGCAAAAATCGAAGTATGGCAAACATCGACATGTCCGCCTAATAATGCGTTACGCGCGGGTCCGCCTCCTGTGAAAGCAACGATATTGAAATCCACGCCCGCCGCTTCTTCGATCGTCCTTACTCCAAGGTAGTTATCTCCGACGATCGCGGCTATGCTCACCGTGATTTCACCCGGCCTTTTCCTGGCGTCCTCCAGCAGTTCCTCAAATGTGTTCCATGGAGCGTCTTTTCTGACCATGACTACCGCGATGTCCTGAGCCATTCCCGCCAAATGGGCATGGGCGTCGGCCGGGAACATGTCCATGGTCAGGACTCCGAGTTCGTTGTGAGGCGACCCGGCTGAGCCAATGGTATATCCGTCGGGCTTGGCTTCGCTCACCATTTTCGGCCCCAGCAGATTCGCCGCGCCGGGCCTGTTGTCGACCAGTATGGGGACCCCTAACTCCTTCTCGATAAATGGCTGAAGCTTTCTTACGTTGGTATCGACTCCGCCGCCGGCGTCAGACTGGACGATCAATGTGATCGGTCCCGTCGGGAACGGATCGACCGGTTTGGCGCTCTCGCCTCCGGAACCGCCCGCCGAACTACCGGGAGACGCCGCTCCGCCTGGGGACGCCGCTCCGCCGGGAGACGCCGCTCCGCCGGGAGACGCCGCTCCGCCGGGAGACGCCGCTCCGCCGCCGCCCTGATTGTTTTGGTTGCATCCCGCAAACATCGCGATACAAAAGATCAAGCATGTTAAAACCAGCAGTACTCTTTGATAGTTTGATATTCTCTTTCGCATTTTTATACCCCCTAATAGTTTGTATTAATATTCCGGGTCTGGCGCACTATTCTGTCCCGCTTCTCTATATTCATCACCAGCTTTCCTCAGCGCAGGGCGGGGAGAGCGGAGTTATAACACCGCACGAGCTGCATGTCAGTAAAAAACGAACCTCTTGTTTTTATCTGCGTTACGCCGGCGTAATCGCCTATGGATGCAGATTGGTAGACTCCATAGGATTCAACCCGAACCGGCGGTCATAGTTCAGGGATTCGATCCTGCTCATATCCACGTCGGAGAGAACAAAGTCAAAGACTCCGAGATTTTCGCGCATATGCTCCAGTTTTGAAGCCTTGACAAGCGCGGACATACCTCTTTGTACAGCCCAGCGCAGTGAGATTTGCGCCGGGGTTTTGCCGTGATCTTTCGCGATTGAGACCATGATCTCATTTTCCAGCAGGAGCGGGTAATCCTTTACAGGATAAGGTTTGAGCGGATTCAGCGGCCCGCCCTGCACAAACCAGCCGATCACATGGACCCCGTTCGCTGCGCAGAAGTCGCGCGCAGGCGTATTAGTAAAGAACGGATTGCACTCCAGCAGGTCATACTGCGGTTTGATTTCGCACGTTTCGAGAATACTCGCTATATGCACCTCAATGAAGCTGGAAAACCCGATAGAACGGATGCGGCCTTCCTTGCAGAGCTTTTCCATAGCCCTCCAGGATTCGCGGTTGGCCTCGAAATCCAGATGCGGAAGATGGATAGCGTAGAAATCCAGATAGTCCACCCCCAGATCATGGCATACGGCGTCAAATGCGCTGAGCGTTTTCTCGTATCCCCGGTCCGCGCCCGGCAGCTTTGTGGATATCTGTATCTCCTCACGCGGAACGCCGCTGCTAAGCAAAGCCTTGCAAACTTCGACCTGGTTGCCGTACGCAGGCGCGCAGTCAAACAGGCGATAACCCTCTTCAAGCGCGGTTGGAATGACCGTAGGGATATCCTCGTGTGCAAGCATAGCCGAACCGAAGCCTAATACCGGCATTTCCACACCATTGTTAAGTTTTATTTTGGGTATCAGATTCTCTTTCATCGATATTCTCCTTCCAAATATTCTATGATCTATAATCTTCATCTATGGTTTGAAGAACGTCACTATTCCGGGGCTCGGCTGGCTTGCTTTCTTGTCGGTGACGGAAAGCTGTCCGTCCGGCCCGACCGAACAAACGATAACCTCTCCGCAGTCTGGTATCGGAATCACTAGAAACCGGCTGTCGGGTGAAAAGGCGCACGACCTCGGCGCCGTGCCCCCAAGCCGGAGCGACTGTATTTTTTCCAAAGCGCCGGTGTTCTGGTCAATGGCGAATGCAGAGACCGTGCTTATGCCGCGAATCAAAGTATAGAGATATTTCCCGGAGGGATGGATTTGAATATCCGACTGTCTGGGGCGCTGGTTTCTGTCCAGGGAGGGGTCGTCCACGCAGCCGTCCGGCAAAGTATCGACAGTGCAAATGTGGTCAAGCCTGCCGTCCTCATCGTACTTAAACGCGCGTATAACCTGCATCGCTTCGTTGTTCATAAACCAGTACGGGAGCGTGGGGTGGAAACAACTGTGCCGCGGCGAGCTCGCGGGGAAAGACTGGTAATCATTTACGAGCACAAGGCGTTCTGTCTCATAGTCTATGCGGAAAAAGAAGAACCTGTCGCTGCCTTTGTCACACACCGCAAAAAGTTTGCCGTCGGGAGACATCATTACCGAGTGAATGTGAGGGTTGCTCTGCGTACTCAGCAGCGGCCCGCAGCCGATATGCTTCCAGACGTCGCAAGGCTCTCCTATTGAGCCGTCCTCATGTAAACGGAACATAACAGTGCAGGCGTCGTCAAATTCTGTGTAGATATTATATTTGCCGTAGGGATCTTTGCAGATTTTCGTGATTGGCATATAACCGACATGATGGGTGACGAGCATATATTTGTTGCCGGGGTCGATCGCTATGTAGGTGGGGTCTACGCCATACGAGGGGCAGCGGCTGATCTCAGTCATGTCGCCGCTCTCCGGATCCAGCTTTACCGCCAATACCTGGCCGCCGCCGCCGATCCTTCCCGGAAGGCTTGTCTGTTCGTTCGCGCAGTAAAAGATGTTGTTACTCTTATTGAGGTATGCCGCGCCGACTGAAACATCGTTGATCGCGTGTTTGAGGTAGGTAAACCCGGCTGTAGCTTCGTCATATTCGAATATACCGAAGCCATTCTGGTCGGCAGGTTTTGCCCGCCAGTTCCCAACATAAGCAAATGTCTTCATTTCACCGTGCAAATCAATCTTCCTTTCTTTTCATTTTCCGTAGGTTTGAACTATAGATACCAACTCGTCGAAATACTCCTGGGACTGCGGTTCAAAACGCGGCCTTTCATCGTCTCTGTCCAGCCGTTCGTATTTTCCTTCCGCGTACTTGTTATAGCGCAGAAGACTCAAACGCCCGGCCGGAAGTCCAAGCCCGTCCGTTACGAAGCGGGCAATAGCTTCAACATCATCCTTGCTATCATTGAATCCGGGGATCATAGGCGACCGTACCGTCATGGTAAGGTCTAAGGCTGCCGCTCTTCTTGCGTTCTCCAGAACTAACTCGTTTCCGCGCCCGGTTCCTGCCCGATGCCGCCGGGAATCCATCATTTTAATGTCAAACAGAAGAAAGTCGGTGAACTCCAGCAGGCTTTTCAGAACATCCCAGGAAACGTGTCCGCACGTTTCAAGGGCGGTATTCAGCCCCATTTCCCTGCTCTTGCTCAGTAAAGCACGCGCAAACTCCGGCTGCATTGATGGCTCTCCCCCCGAAAGGGTGATACCGCCGCCTGACGTCTTGTACATCGCCTTGTCCTTGATAACGATGGCCATGACCTCGTCTGCCGTCGTTGACCTGCCCTCCAGCTTACGGGCGGCGGGAGGACAGGGCTTTACGCAAGCGCCGCAGCCTGTACACTTCTTCCGATCCAGCAGGGCGCTTTCCCCGGCGATCGTGTTTGCGCCGTCGGGACAAACGGATACGCAAGCGCCGCAGCATGTGCAAATGCTCCTATCAAACAGGAGTTCAGGCTGCATTAATTGGGATTCCGGATTCTGGCACCAAAAACACCGTATAGGGCATCCCTTCAGGAATACGGTGGTCCGTATGCCGGGTCCGTCATGGATGGAGAAACGCTGAATATTAAATACCGACCCTGTCAACTGCTCGTTCTCTCGCTTCATGAAAAATTCTTCAATAAGAATAGCACGCTAATTGTAAAAGCACTATGAACACTTTCCTTTTATGGCCATTTTTTGCACATTATGCCCGGTTTATATAATAAAAAGAAGAGGCGTTCCAGCGCAGGACATGAGCGCCGGGTTACGCAAGCGCGGTGAAAAATTTGATCGCCAGCGGGAACAGCGCTATCACGCTAATCGATCTCATGAGCTGAATAATCGCCACTCTCGGGGCGTCGGCCCCCATCTCGTCGGCGACCAGAGTTATATCGGCCATCCCGCCTGCCGAGGAAGCGAACAAGCTGGTCAGGAAGTCAAGTTTTGTCAGCTTATGTATCAGTAGCCCGAAAATAAGGTTAGCGACAAGCAGTACCAGAATAAGGATTGCCGCCGGAACAAATATGTTACCGATACCGATTATTTCGTCATGGCCTACTCCGCTGCCGATAAGCGCTCCGGCGCAAATCTGGACTATTACTCTCGCCTTTGCGGGCACAAAGGAAGGCTTGATCAGCAGAGTCGCGAGAAATGTTCCAGACATGGCGCCAATCATAGCGCCGGCGGGAAGCGCCGTCATATTGAGTAAACACCCGCCGGCGCCCGCGAAAATAAGTGTCCTTATAAATGAAAGCGTATCTCC
>Ga0123353_10005609_pt1 | contig 16515 bp, 14 predicted proteins | sample TergutLab28metaG_3_FD_92763 | JGI IMG/M metagenome (GOLD analysis project Ga0123353, IMG submission 92763) | Labiotermes labralis P3 segment gut microbial communities from Petit-Saut dam, French Guiana - Lab288 P3 | ecosystem: Host-associated > Arthropoda: Insects > Digestive system > Gut ...
AGCCTACCAGCGCCGATGGTACTGCACCCGCCAGGGTGCGGGAGAGTAGGACACCGCCGCACACACCCTCCGAAGGCCCCCACACACCCTGTGGGGGCCTTCGCACACCCCCAAACACCAGACGACCCCCGCACCAAAAACAACAACAAGCACACCCCCACAAAACCACACAAGACAGTGGAGACGCTCCCGACCCCTCTCGCCGAGCCCTGCTCTGGCAACACACAGCAGCGAGACAGCAGGGACGGTCCCGACCCTCTCGCCCCACAGCCAAGACGGTCCCGACCCTCCCGCCAAGCCCCGCCAGCCCACAGCAGCAAGACAACGGAGACCACAACGGCGAGACGGTGGGGACGGTTCCGACTGTCTCGCGGACCGGCGCCAGCGGCGCAGGTCCCAGCAAGACTGCGGAACCGTCCCCACAGTCTCGCCCCAAGACACACATGTCCCCAAACACAAAAACACCCCCTCTGACCTCGCAAGACACAAGAACCGTCCCCATTGTCCTCTAGGAACCGGGGCAAGACAGTGGGGACGGTTCCGACTGTCTTGCGGAGTCCGCCGTCGGCAGCGGCGGACCCGCAACGACTGCGGAACCGTCCCCACAGTCGTGCCCACCACAGCACCACAAAAGATACGGAACAAAAGGGTACAACGACAATGGGGGCGCAAGAACAATGGTTACAGTTACCGCTGTCTTGCGCAGTGCCTGCAAGACACCAGGAACCGTTCCCACCGTCCTGGGCTGGCCAGCCAAGACATAAGAACCGTCCCCACTGTCTTGGATCCACTGTGGTTGCTCGGACCAGAGTCAGACAGGGTGCCTTGGTCGTGCAGTCGCGGCACGCCTCGTCGCTGGGCCGCGGTGAGGTTGGTTCTGCGGGGTGCGTCGGGTCTGGGAGACTTAGGGCCGGACTGAAGGAGACAACAGTGGATGACATGGTTCCCGGTGGGGATTCGGACGAACGGTCGGGGCGAGGGCGGTCAGGGGATCGTCGTGAGCAGGGGAAGGGCGGGCCTGCTCGGTCGGGTCGGCCTGAGAGGGGTGGGTCGTCTCGGCAAGGGTCCGGCGGCGGTTGGGGCGGGCGCCCTGGGGGTGGCGGTCGTGGGCAGGACCGGTTCGGCGGTGGCCGGGGTCGGGAAGGTGACGGGCCGCGGGGACGTCAAGACTGGGCGGGCTCGGAGCGCGGAGCGTCGGAAGGTCGCGGGTCGTCGGGTGGCGGGTCGTGGGGGCGGGGGTCTGAGCGCGGGGGTGACAGGCACGGCGGTGGCCGGCCGTGGCAGGAGCGGGGGGACGGGCCTCGGCGCGGGCCTTCGGGCGGACGGTCGGGTCATGCGGGGCGGTACGACCGTTCTGATGACCGTCAGCGCGACGACCGCGGTGACCGCAGAGGGCCGCGGCGCCAGTACGACGGCGGGCCTGGGTGGCACGACGACTCTGATGACCGTCGGGGGCCTCGAGACGGCGATGGGCAGTTCGACGACCGGTCTGGTGGGCGCGGGTCTGGGCGTCGGTGGGAGGACCGGGGGGGGCGGGGTCGGCCGGACGACCGTCCGCGGGACGGACGGCCTGGTGGTCGGCGCGAGAACTGGCGGGACGACCGAGGCGGACGTGACCACGGCGGTGGTGGGCGGCGTGATGGCGGGGACCGGGACCGGCGCGATGGTCCGTCGCGTGACACCCGTCCGCACCGTGATGGCGGGTGGCGGGAACGTCCGCCGGGCGAGGGCTACCGCGGCGAGCGTCCACCTCGTGACGGGTATCGGGCGCATGGTGGCGGGCCACGAGGTGAGGAACGCGGTGGGTGGCGTCGCGACGACGGGCCACGTGGCGGGGGCGACCGGACCCAGCGTGACGGCTGGCGGGACCGGGACGGCTCTTCGCAGCGTGAGGAACGTGGTGGGTGGCAGGGGCGTGGAGGACATGGCGGTCCGCCACGTGGCGGCCGCGACGGCGGGTGGCGCGACCGGCGCGGTGATGGTCCCCGAGCTGATGGTCCCAGAACTGATGGGCCCAGAACCGACAGTTCCCGCGCTGATGGTCCTCGGCGTGATGGGGGCTGGCGCGAGCGTGGCGATGGTCCACGACGTTCCGAACACGGTGGTGGGCAGGACCGCCGTGGGGACGGCCCGCGTGGCGGCCCGAGGCGTGATGGCTGGCGGGACGACCGCCCACAGCGTGAGGACCGCGGCGGCTGGCAGGACCGTCGCCAAGGACGCGACGGTCCACGTGATGGTGGGTGGCGAGAGCGTCGGGACGACGGTCCGCGGGGCGAACACGGCGGCTGGCGGGAGCGCCGGGACGACGGTCCCCGGGGTGAACGCGGCGGCTGGCGCGAACGTCGTGGTGACGGTGCCGGGCGTGATGGTGCCGGGCGTGACGGTTGGCACGAGCGGGGACGCGACGAGCGTGGGCCGGACCGGCGGTTCGGTGGTCAGCGTGACGGCGGGACCTGGCGCGACGAGGACCGGCCACGCACGTGGCGGGCCTCCGACGACAGGTCTGCGCGGCCAGAACCGTCGCGGCCACCTGCGCGCCCGGGGGAGCCGGAGCTGCCTGACGACGTGACGTTCTCCGAGCTGCACCGGGAGGTGCGGGCACGGTTGCGGACCTTGAGCAAGGAGAACGCGGAGGTCGTGGGGTGCCACCTGGTGATGGCTGGCAGGCTGCTGGACCTCGACCCCGAGCTCGCCTACGAGCATGCCCAGGCGGCGGTGCGGCGCGGCGGGCGGGTCGATGTGGTGCGCGAGGCTGCGGGGCTGGCCGCGTACCAGACCGGTCGGCACGCCGAGGCACTACGCGAGCTGCGGACTGTGCGCCGGCTGTCCGGGTCGGCTGAGCACCTGGCGGTCATGGCCGACTGCGAACGTGGGTTGGGGCGTCCGGAGCGGGCGGTCGCCCTGGCCAGCGACGCGGACGCGTCGACGTTGTCGCACGACGCGGCGGTGGAGCTGGCGATCGTCGTCTCCGGTGCGCGGCTGGACCTGGGTGAACCTGAAGCGGCTCTGGTAGCCCTGGACCAGCCTGCTGTGCACCGGGCCAGCGGGTTGCTGGCGGTACGTGTCGCCCAGGCCCGTGCCGTCGCGCTCGAGGCGGCTGGACGGTCCGACGAGGCGGCTGCCGAGCTCGCCGGGTACACCGAGGACGAGCTGGACCGCGCCGCTGGGAACAGCCCGGTCGTCGATGACGACATCGTCGTCTACGACCTCACCGACGAGGAGGAGACCGAGCCCGACGCGGCGACCGCGGACCACGACGACCTCGCAGAAAACGACGAGTTCGCAGAATCGGACGAGGCCGGGCTGACCGAGCCCGACGAGAGGACCGCGGACCACGACGACCTCGCAGAAGACGAAGAGCCCGAATGGGACGGCTCTGACGAGGCTCTGGTCGACCGTGACGACCTCGCAGAAGGCGACGAGGCGGAGTCCGACGTGCATGGCGTGGATGGTGACGACCTCGCACAGAACGAGGTAATCGACGCCGAAGACGTCGAGCCAGCCTCTGACGTGGATCGCACCGACGAGGACGCCTCGCAGGAGGAGCCAGGCTCAGCTGTGGACGGCCCTGTGGCAGACAGCGACGATGCCGCTGGTCTCGTCGAGGGCGAAGAGACCGAACAAGGCCCAAGCCCGGTCGTTGCAGATGTGCAAGACCGTGACGTGCAGGACGGAGAGGCCGGGCCGGACGACAGCACAGAACCTGACACCGATGGCGAGGAGGGGCCTGAGGGCTCAGATCTCGTCGACGGGCAGGACCCAGAGACCGAGCTGGACGACAGCACAGCTGATACCGATGGCGAGACCGAGGAAGAGCCTGAGGGCTCAGACCTGGTCTCGGAGGACGGTCTCGTGGCTGCAGAGGCGGACGAGGTCGAACCGGCTGACACTGGAGCGGTGGAGCTCGACGTGGACGGTTCGCAGGACGAGGCAGCCGGGTGAAGGGGCTGGAGGCCAGCGACGTCCCGCTGGTCGAACGGTTCGACCTGGCCCTCGTCGACCTGGACGGGGTGACCTACCGCGGGCACCTGCCGATCGACGGTGCCGCGGACGCGATCACCACCGCGCGCTCTGCCGGGATGCGGGTGCAGTTCGTCACGAACAACGCCTCCCGGGCGCCGCAGGTCGTCGCCGACCAGCTCGACGCTCTGGGTATCCCCACACCGCCAGACGAGGTGCTCACCGCCGCCCAAGCCGCAGCGGCGACGCTCCGCGGACGCCTGGACCCGGGCACCCCGGTCCTGGTCGTCGGCGCCGACGCGCTGCGTGACGCTGTGCGCGAGCAAGGCCTCGTCGTGGTCGACTCCGCCGATGACGACCCGCAAGCCGTGGTGCAAGGATTTGGCCCCGACGTCGGTTGGCCCCAGCTTGCTGAGGCCGCCTACGCGGTGGCCGCGGGGGTGTGGTACGTCGCGTCCAACCTCGACGGGTCGCTGCCCACAGCCCGCGGGTACGCACCGGGCAACGGTGCGCTCGTCTCAGCGGTGGTCACCGCCACAGGTGTCCGCCCCGACAGCTGCGGCAAGCCGTCGCCGGTCATGTACCAGATCGGCCAGGCCCGGACCGGAGCGTCACACCCGCTGGTCGTCGGCGACCGCCTGGACACGGACCTCGCCGGAGCGCGGGCGGCAGGTTTCCCAGGTCTGCACGTGCTGACCGGGGTGTCGTCGGGCCGCGACGCCGTCCTCGCCCCACCGCAGATGCGCCCGGCGTTCCTCGGTGCTGACCTGCGCTGCTTGCACACACCGCATCCTGTGCCCCACGAAGCTGGCGGCTGGTGGCGGTGCGGAACCGGTGCAGCCCGGGTGGTGGGGGACGGGGCCCTAGAGCTGACCGGCTCCGACGACCTCGATCTCCTGCGCGCAGCGTGCTGCGCCGCCTGGCAGTTCACCGACGCAGGTGGCCACCTCGACGAGACCACCGTCCCAGCGATCGGCCCGCACACCGGCTGAGCGTCGAGCCTGGTCACACTGCTGAGTCCGGGCTGGTCACCAGCCCACAGCAGTGACCTGGGGGTGGACTGTGGACCAGATTGGGCGTCCTCGACGGTAGTCCCAGGACCTGTCGGTGCACAGTAAGGGACCTGCTGGCTGTAGCGTGGTCTGGTGCACGGTGAGAATGAAACGGGACTTGACGGCGCCAGCGTGCCGCGGACCGGCGACCCGGAGGTCGATGCCGTGCTCGCGGACCTGGCCGGTCTGGGCGACCTTCCGCTGGCCGAGCAGGTAGGACTGCTCGACGACGCGCACCAGCGGCTCCAAGGACGCTTGGCCCAGTCCAGTGGAGCGCAACGGTGAGCGCGCGGCTCGATGTCGTCCTGGTCGAGCGCAAGCTTGCCCGGTCGCGGCACCACGCCCAGGGGCTCATCAAGACCGGCAGGGTGCGGGTGGGTTCTACCGTCATCCGGCGTGCCGCGACCATGGTCGACGACGACACGCCTGTGCATGTGCTCTCCGGTGACCCGGACTACGTGTCTCGGGGGGCGCACAAGCTCGTCGGTGCCCTGGATGCCTGGGGCGGGCCCACGGTGTCCGGCAGGGACTGCCTGGACGTGGGCGCGTCCATGGGCGGGTTCACTGACGTGCTGCTGCGGCGGGGGGCGCGCAGCGTCTTGGCGGTGGACGTCGGGCACGGACAGTTCGACACTGACCTGGCAGCCGACCCGCGGGTCACGCTGCGTGAAGGGGTCAACGCCCGCCACCTGGTACCTGCAGACGTGGACCCAGCCCCGCAGCTGGTGGTCGTGGACCTGTCGTTCATCTCGTTGCGGCTGGTGCTTGGCCCGGTCGCGTCGGTCGCTGCGCCCGGAGCGGACCTCGTCGTCCTGGTCAAACCGCAGTTCGAGGTGGGCAAAGAAGCGGTCGGCACGGGGGTGGTACGTGACGCGTCAGCACGGCGCAAGGCTGTCGCCGACGTCTTGGCCGTCGCAGCCGACCTCGGGCTCGGGGCCTGCGGGCTGGTCACCAGCGCGTTGCCCGGGTCTGCGGGGAACCTGGAGTACCTGCTGTGGCTCACGCAGGGCCCGGGCACACGCACAGCTGACGACCTGCTCGCCGCTGTGTTCGACGGAGGTGCCCGGTGACGCGCCGGGCGTTGGTCGTACGGCACACGGGCCGCGCTGAGGCCGTCGCGGCGAGCGAGGTGGTGCTCACCGAGCTGGCGGGGGCGGGGATCGAACCGGTGCTCGCCGCCCACGACACCGACCCAGCGGACCTGCCGTCCTTCGACCTGGCTGTGGTGCTCGGCGGGGACGGGACGATCCTGCGGGCCACCGAGCTGACCCGGCGCGCCGGGGCGCCCATGCTCGGGGTCAACCTGGGAAGGTTCGGGTTCCTCGCCGAGATCGAACCGGACGACGTGGCCGGCGCGGTGCGGCGCCTGGCGGCAGGTGACTACGAGGTCGAAGAGCGTTTCACCGTCGACCTGACCCTGACCAGCCAGGACGGCCACCAGACCCACGGCTGGGCGCTCAACGAGGCGTCGTTGGAGAAGTCCGAACCGTCGCGCATGCTCGATGTGGGTATCGAGGTCGACGACCACCGGCTCGAACGTTTCGGCTGCGACGGGGTGATCGTGGCGACGCCGACCGGGTCGACCGCCCACGCGTTCTCCGGCGGAGGGCCGGTGGTGTGGCCGGATGTGGCGGGCATGATCGTCGTGCCCCTGGCTGCGCACGCCCTGTTCAGCCGTCCGCTGGTCGTCGGACCGTCGTCGGTGGTGACCATCTTGGTGCTGGAGGATTCGGCGACCCCTGGTGTGCTCACCTGCGACGGCCACAGGACCATACCGGTGGCCGCTGGTGACCGGATCGACGTACGCGGCTCTGACCGGCCGGTCCGGCTCGCCCGGTTGAGCCCAGCGCCGTTCACCACCCGGCTCGCGCACAAGTACGAGCTGTCGGTGGAAGGCTGGCGACGGGACAACGGGGGGGCCGCGGACGCAGAGCCTGAGAAGACAGCGCCCAAGACAGAACACGCGAAGACAGGACCCGAGGGGACAGCGCCCGAGGAGACAGCACTGTGATTGCCGAGCTGCGGATCGAGAACCTCGGGGTGATCGCTGAGGCCACTGTTGCTCTGGGTCCGCGCCTGGTCGTGCTCACCGGGGAGACCGGTGCGGGCAAGACGATGGTCCTCACCGCGCTGAACCTGCTCACCGGCGGACGGGCCGACGCCGCCCTGGTACGTACCGGCGCCTCGTCGTCGGCCGTCGAAGGGTTGTTCGTGGTGCCAGCGTCGGACGCCGCGGCGGCCCGGGCGTTGGACGCCGGGGCTGAGCTCGACGGTGACGAGCTGCTCGTCCTGCGGACGATGACCGCATCCTCCGACGGCACCCCAGGCCGGTCCCGGGCGTTCCTGGGTGGTCGTGCCGTCCCCCAGGCGGTGCTCGGCGAGGTTGCCGAGTCCCTGGTCACTGTGCACGGCCAGGCCGACCAGCTCCAGCTGCGTTCGGCCGCCCGCCAGCGCGAGGTGCTCGACAGGTTCGCCGGACCAGCCCACCAAGACCTCGTCGTGGACCACCGCCGGGCCTGGACAGCCCGCCAAGACCTGGCTGCGGACCTGCACGACCTGGTGACCCGGGCCGACGAACGCCGCCATGAGGCCGAGCTGTTGCGGGCAGGTCTGGCCGAGGTCGAACGTGTCGACCCGCAACCAGGTGAGGACACCGAGCTGGCCCGGCTGGTCGAACGTCTCTCCCACGTCGAAGACCTGCGCGCTGCCTCGTCGAGCGCGCACGAGGCTCTGTCGGGCACCGACGACGTCGGCGGCGCCCAGACCTGCGTGCAGAGCGCTCTGCGCGCCCTGGAGCAGGTGGCGGGGCATGACGACGTGCTGGCCGAGCTGGCCCGCCGTACGGCTGAGGTCGGGTACCTGCTCACCGACGTGGTCACCGAGCTCGCCGGGTACGTCGACGGCCTGGCCGCCGACCCTGTGGCGCTGGAGACTGCCCAGCGCCGGCGTGCCGACCTGGCCACGTTGACCCGCGCCCACGGCCCGGACGTCGACGCTGTGCTGGCGTGGGCGTCGCAGGCTGGTCTGCGCCTGCTCGACCTGGACAGCGGGGACGAGCAGATCACGACCTTGCGCGACCAGCTCGCGGCGGCGGACGCACGCCTGGGGGACCTCGGTTCCCAGGTCACCGCAGGACGCACCGCAGCAGCGGCGCGGCTGTCGTCGTCGGTCAGTGAAGAGCTCAGCGGGCTGGCCATGTCCGGGGCGCGGTTGGATGTGCAGGTCAGGCCCACCGACCCAGGCCCGACCGGCGCTGACCAGGTGGAGATGCTGTTCGCCGCGCACCCCGACCTTCCCCTCCTTCCGCTGGCCAAGGCTGCCTCCGGCGGTGAGCTGTCCCGGGTCATGCTCGCCCTGGAAGTGTCGCTGGCCGCGTCCACCCCGGACGCCATGGCGGGCACGTTCGTCTTCGACGAGGTGGACGCCGGTGTGGGCGGACGAGCCGCTGTCGAGGTGGGTCGACGCCTGGCCCAGCTGGGCCGCACGACGCAGGTGCTCGTGGTCACCCACCTGCCGCAGGTTGCCGCTTTCGCTGACCACCACCTGGTGGTGCGGCGCTCCGACGGGGTCGTGCGTTCCTCTGATGTCCACCCGGTCGATGGGGACGAACGGCTCGCCGAGCTCGCCCGGATGCTCTCTGGACAAGATTCACCTACAGCTCGTGCCCACGCAGCTGAGCTCCTGGACCGCTGCGGCGTGGGATCATAGGCGGCGATGAGAAAGCTCTTCGGGAAAAAACAGAGCGCCGCCGCCGATGGTGACGTGCTCATGGGTCCGGCGCGGGTCGACCCACGCACCAAGAACCTCACCAAACGTCTCCAGCCCGGTGACGTCGCGGTGATCGACCACCTGGACATCGACCGGATCGCCGCCGAGGCCCTGGTCGCCTGCCAGCCCGCGGTGGTGCTCAACGCTGCCAAGTCCACCTCTGGCCGCTACCCGAACCTCGGTCCGGGTATCTTGCTCGAAGGCGGGGTGCTGCTCGTCGACGACCTGGGTCCCGACGTCATGGCCGTACCCGAGGGCCACAGCCTGCGCGTGGAGGACGGGGCTGTCTACGACGGAGAGACCCTGGTCGCCGAAGGTGTGCGCCAGACCGACGAGACCATCGCCGACGCCATGGCCGCAGCCCGTGAGGGCCTGTCGGTGCAGCTGGAGTCGTTCGCGGCGAACACCATGGACTACCTGCGTGAAGAGCGTGAGCTGCTGCTCGACGGTGTGGGTGTGCCCGATATCCGCACGGTGATGGAAGGCCGCCAGGTGCTCATCGTCGTGCGCGGCTACCACTACAAAGAAGACCTGGTGACCTTGCGTCCCTACATCCGCGAGTACCGCCCGGTGCTCATCGGGGTCGATGGTGGTGCTGACGCGATCCTCGATGCGGGCTGGAAGCCGGACTTGATCGTCGGCGATATGGACTCGGTCTCTGACAAAGCCCTCAACAGCGGTGCTGAGGTCGTCATCCACGCCTACCGGGACGGGCGGGCCCCCGGCAAAGACCGTGTCGAAGAGCTCGGTGTGCCGTACGTGCTGTTCCCGGCCACCGGCACGTCCGAGGACGTGGCCATGCTGCTGTCGGACGACAAAGGCGCTGAGCTCATCGTCGCCGTCGGTACGCACGCCACCCTCGTGGAGTTCTTGGACAAGGGCCGCGCGGGGATGGCCTCGACGTTCCTGACCCGGTTGCGTGTGGGCGGCAAGCTCGTCGACGCCAAAGGTGTGTCCCGGCTGTACCGGCACCGGATCTCCAACTTCCAGGTCGGGTTGCTCGCGGTCGCTGGTCTGGTCGCGCTCATCGTCGCGCTGGTGTCGACCGAGGCCGGCAAGACGCTCATGGGACTGTTCGGTGCTCGCTGGGACGACCTGGTCTCCTCGATCGGCCTGTTCGGCGGTGGGGGATGACCCGAGCTTTTTGCGCAGGAGCGCGCCGTGGCCTCCTGCGACCTACCCGACAACCGAAAGCCGAGCTGTGATCGACTTCCGCTACCACATCGTGTCCCTGATCTCGGTGTTCCTCGCCCTGGCGGTGGGTATCGTCCTGGGTGCCGGTCCGCTCAAGAACACGATCGACCAGTCCCTGACCGACCAGGTCGAACAGCTGCGCGGCGAGAAAGGCACCCTGCGCGACGAACGGGACCAGGCCCGCAGGGGCCTTGCCGACGAGAAGGCGTTCGTCGACTACGCCGCAGCCGAGCTGCTCGCCGACCGCCTCACCGGCCACCGTGTCGCCATCATCAACCTGGCGAAGGTCCCCGACGAGACCTCGCGGGCGGTCGAGGCGCGGCTGCGCCAGGCCGGGGCGGATGTGACCGGGCAGGTCACCCTCACCGAGACGTGGACCGACACCACCAGCGCCGCCTACCGCAAACAGCTGGCGGGGACGTTGTCCCAGCACCTGCACCCCGCACCGACGGACGCGACCACCGACGTCATTCTCGCCACAAGCCTCGTCCAGGCGTTGACCGGCGCTGACCCGGACGACCCGCGCCGGTTCAGCGACTCGGCCTCCCAGCTGCTGGGGATCCTCACCACCAGCGACCTGGCGCTGGTGACCAAGAGCGGCGACCTGGAGGTCACAGCCGACGCCATCGTCGTCATCTCACCTCCGTCGAAGGGCGGGGCACCGGCCGCCGGGGTCGTCAAAGCCCGGATCGCGGTGGTCGCCGCCGCCCAGGCTGGGTCGCAGGGAGCGGTCCTTGTCGACGGGCCCCGCGGCAAGGCCAGCCTGGTCGACGCGGTGCTCGCAGACCCGGCCCTCAAAGGCAAGGTGACGACTGTCTCGGGTATCGCCGCGACGTCGGCGCAGGTGACTGTCCCGATGGCCCTGGCCGCGCAGCTGGGCGGCATCGTCGACCACTACGGCTCCGGCGACGACGAGAAAGTCTTGCCGCCGACGGTGCGGCCCGAACCAGAAACAGAGGTCGAAGGGTGAGCCGGTGGTTGCCGGCCCTGACAGGTGCTGTCGTCGGGGCGGCAGGTGCCACGCTCGCCCGGTGGCTGCTCGATGCCCAGCCCCCAGGTGGCGCTGACCGCTGGACCCGGACCAACCACGCCGGTGCCCCGGTGAGCCTCCTGGAAGGTCCCGCCGCGGGTGCAGGGCTGGTCGCCGGCGGCGCTGCCAGTGCCGTGGCCGCTGGGCAACCGAAGGTCGCCGCTGCCGTGGCCGTCGCAGGGGGCGCCGGGCTGGGCTTCGGGCTGCTCGACGACCTCACCGAAGACCTCACCGACCGCCGTAAGGGCCTGCGCGGCCACCTCAGCGCCATGGCCCACGGCACCCTGACCACCGGTGGGGCGAAAGTGCTCGGTATCGGCCTGGGGTCTTTGGCTGCCTCGGCGCTGCTGCCACGGTCGGGTGCCACGCGGCTGGCCCGCACCGCGGACTGGTGCGCCACAGGAGCGTTCATCGCCGTCAGCGCGAATTTCGTCAACCTGCTGGACCTGCGGCCGGGCAGGGCCCTGAAAGCCGCAGCGGCGCATGTGCCAGGGCTGGTGGCAGCCGGTGGCCCGGCTGCGGGCGTCGCTGGGACGGTGGTCGGCACGGCCGCCGCTGTGGCACCAGGGGACCTGGCAGGACGAGACATGCTCGGCGACGCCGGGGCCAACGCCCTGGGGGCGGTGCTCGCCGTCGGTGTCGCCTCAGCCGCCCCGCCGCCAGTGCGTTGGGCGCTGCTGGCGCTCGAGGCGGGCCTGACCGTCGCCAGCGAGAAGATCAGCTTCACCCGCGTCATCGAGTCCACCCCGGTGCTGCGCGAGATCGACGCGTGGGGCAGGCCCGACCCATGAAACCTGACGCCCCAGTGAGCACAGAGGACCAGAACGAGGGCAGGGGCCTGAGCCTGCGCCAGGGCCTGATCGGGGCGGCGGCCATGATGGCTGTCCTCACTGTCATCAGCCGTGTGCTGGGGATGGTGCGCCAGATGATCCAGGCGCACGAGGTCGGCGCCAACGCCATCGGCGACGTGTACAACAGGGCGAACACCATCTCCAACGTCCTGTTCGAGGTCGTCGTCGGTGGAGCGTTGGCCAGTGCGCTCATCCCGGTGATCGCCGGGTCGATCTCCCGGCGTGACCTGGAGAAGGCCCGCACCATCGTCGCTGGGGTGATGGGGTGGGTGCTGGTCGTCCTCGTCCCGCTGGGCGTGGTCATGGCCCTGGCCTCCGGGCCCCTGGCCACAGCGCTCAACCTGGAGTCGATGGCCTCGCGCACGACCTGCGACAGCCAGGGCGCCACGGTGGAGGACCTGCGTTCGGCCACCCAGTTCTTCCTGCTGGTGTTCTCGGTGCAGATCCCGTTGTACGGGCTGACAGTGCTGGCCAACGGGGTGCTCCAGGCACACCGCCGGTTCTTCTGGCCCGCGTTCACCCCGGTGATGTCCTCGCTCGTGGTCATCAGCACCTACCTGTGGTACGGCCAGATCGCCCACGGTGCGACCGTGCCCTCTGAGCTGTCGACCGCGGCGATCAACGTCCTGGCCTGGGGCACGACAGCCGGGGTCGCTGCGATGTGCATACCGGCGCTGGTCACCGTTGCCCGGATGGGGTACGTGAAGAAGCCACGCCTGAGGTTCCCTGCCGGGGTCGGCCCCCGTCTGTGGTCGCTGGCCGGGGCTGGGATCGCCGGGGTGGTGGCCTACCAGATCTCAGCGCTCGTGGTCGTCATGACCACTGGTGCCACGTGCGAGAACGGTACGTTCACGGTCTGGGTCTGGACCCAGCAGATCTACATCTTGCCGGTCGCGGTGTTTGCCATCCCCTTGGTGACCTCGGCGTTCCCCCGCTTGTCGTCGTTGGCCTCCGACGGTGACCACGACAGCTTCGCGGCCCTGTCCGCTGTGACCGCCAGGGCTGTGGTCATCGCGACTGGGGCAGGTGCCGCAGTCCTGGCTGCGGCGGCCCCCCCGGTGGCGCTGGTGTTCGCGGTGCTGGACGCGCGCGGCGGCAGCACCGTGTCCAACGTCCTGGCCCTGATGACCCCTGCTTTGACCTGGACAGTCATCGGGTTGCCGGGCCACGCGCTGATGTACCACGGGCAACGGACCCTGTACGCCATGCAGCGGGCCAAAGCGTCGTTGGTGGTTGGCGTGGTGGGGTGGGGGGCCGTGTCGGTGGGTATGGTCGTCGGACTGCTCGTGGGGTCGGTCCAGCTCATCACCATGCTGTCAGCCGCTTATGCGGTGGGCGTGCTCATCGGCGGGGTGACCTCGGCGCTGGTCGTGGCACGGGTTGCCGGACGCCCAGCGGTCGCGGGGCTGGCCCGCACGTGTGTCGTCGTCGCCATCGGTGCTGTGATCGCCGCGGTCGGCGGACGCTGGGTGGCCGACTCGGTCATCATGCTGGCTGGCAAGGACATCTGGCAGGCCCTGGGCGCGGGTGTCGGAGCGGGGCTCGTCGGGCTCGTGCTGGTGCTCGGTGTGCTGGTGCTCGGCGACCGGGCAGGTGTGCGGGACCTGGTCCAGATGGTGCGCCGCCGCGGTACGGACTGAGCCGTAGCGACGTAACTCACACGACCGGGCAGGCCCGGCACGCCCGTGGTCGCCTCGAGACGTGCCTGCGTGCCGTAGGATTAAAGCCCGTGACAGAGCGCGCGCACCGATTCGCTGGACGGCCGGACCACATCACCCGGCATATCTTCGTCACCGGAGGGGTAGCCTCCTCACTGGGCAAGGGGCTGACTGCCTCGTCCCTGGGCAGGCTGCTGCGCAGCCGGGGCCTGCGGGTGATGATGCAAAAGCTCGACCCGTACCTCAACGTCGACCCGGGCACCATGAACCCGTTCCAGCACGGCGAGGTGTTCGTCACCGACGACGGTGCTGAGACCGACCTGGACGTCGGGCACTACGAACGGTTCCTCGACGAGGACTTCCACGGGTCGGCCAACGTCACCACCGGGCAGGTGTACTCGGCGGTGATCGCCCGTGAGCGCCGCGGGGAGTACCTGGGTGACACTGTGCAGGTCATCCCGCACATCACCGACGAGATCAAAGCCCGGATGCGCCAGCAGGCCGCCGACGACGTGGACGTCATCATCACCGAGATCGGCGGCACGGTCGGCGATATCGAGTCGCTGCCGTTCTTGGAGGCCGCACGCCAGGTGCGCCAAGAGCTGGGCCGTGACGACGTGTTCGTCCTGCACGTGTCGTTGGTGCCGTACCTGGGCCCGTCGGGCGAGCTGAAGACCAAACCGACCCAGCACTCGGTCGCTGCCTTGCGCTCGATCGGTATCGTGCCGGACGCGATCGTCCTGCGGTGCGACCGCGACGTGAACGAACCGACCAAACGCAAGATCGCGCTCATGTGCGACGTGGACTTCGCAGGTGTGGTGTCCGTGCCCGACGCCCCCTCGATCTACGACATCCCGCGGGTGCTGCACTCTGGGGGCCTGGACGCCTATGTCGTGCAGCGCCTCGGTCTGCCGTTCAGGGACGTGGAGTGGACCGCGTGGGACGGTCTGCTGGCCCGCGTGCACCAGCCGGCGTACGAGGTGGAGGTGGCGCTCGTCGGCAAGTATGTGGACCTGCCCGACGCGTACCTGTCAGTCTGCGAGGCGTTACGCGCCGGGGGGTTCCACCACGACGCGAAAGTGCGGGTGCGGTGGGTGCGGTCCGACGACTGCCAGAACGTCGAAGGCGCGCACCGAGCCCTGACCGGCGTCGACGCGGTGCTCGTACCCGGCGGGTTCGGTATCCGGGGGATCGAGGGCAAAGTCGGTGCGCTGCACTGGGCCCGGACGAACCAGGTGCCCACCTTGGGTCTGTGCCTGGGCCTGCAGTGCATGGTCATCGAGTTCGCCCGTGAGGTGCTCGGGCTCGAAGGTGCCTCGTCCAGCGAGTTCGACCCCGCCTCGGCCGACCCGGTCATCGCGACCATGATCGAGCAGGAGGCCATCGTCGACGGTCGCGGCGACATGGGCGGCACGATGCGTCTGGGTGCCTACGCGGCACGTCTGACCCCCGGTTCGATCGTCGCCGAGGCGTACGGCACCACGGAGGTCTCCGAACGCCACCGGCACCGCTACGAGGTCAACAACGCCTACCGCGAAGACCTGGACACCGCCGGGCTGAAGGTCACCGGGGTCTCCCCGGACACGTCCTTGGTGGAGTTCGTCGAGCTCGACCGCCAGGTGCACCCGTACTACGTGGGAACCCAGGCGCACCCCGAGTTCAAGTCCCGTCCGACCCGTTCGCACCCCCTGTTCGCCGGTCTCATCGGCGCAGCCCTGACCCGCCAGCGCGAGACCCGCCTGCTAGAGGTGGAACCCCAACGGTGAACGAACAACCCGACAGGCGAGACAGGGCGGACAGTGGGGGAGACAGTGGGGACGGTTCCTGCTGTCTTGCAGGATCCTGCGCCAACGGCGCAGGTCCAGCAACGACTGAGGAATCGTCCCCACTGTCTCCCCCACTGTCCGACCAGCCCGGTGAGCACCCCGTCGTCAGCCACGACGTGGTCTACACCGGCCGCGTCTTCGACATGGTCTGCGACCAGGTGGACCTGGGATCAGCGACCGTCGTCCGCGAGTACCTGGGCCACCCCGGCGCCGTGGTCGTCATCGCCATGGACGACGACGAACGCGTCCTGCTGCTGTCCCAGTACCGCCACCCCGTGCGCCGGGTCCTGTGGGAACCCGTCGCAGGCCTGCTCGACGTAGACGGCGAACCTGAGCTCGACGCAGCCGTCCGCGAGCTCGCCGAAGAAGCAGACCTCGTCGCAGCGTCCTGGTGGCGCCTTGCCAATATCTACGCCACCCCCGGCGGCTCGTCCGAGCACATGGCCATCTTCTTGGCCCGCGACCTGTCTCCAACACCCGAGTCTTTCGCCCGCACCGACGAAGAAGCCACCATGGTCCCCGTCTGGATCCACCTAGACGACGCCGTCGCCGGAGTCCTGGCAGGCCGTCTGCGTTCCCCCAGCACCGCTGTAGGCGTCCTGGCCGCCGCCGCAGCCAGAGCCCAAGCCTGGACAACCCTCCAACCCGTGTGAGTTCAGATGGGAGCCAGGATAAACACCAGTCGTGAGAGGTTCACGCCGTACGACGCTGCTGACTACCTCGGCAGTGTCGCCGATGCTGCCGCCTACCTCGCGGCGTCGGCCAAAGAGACAGGGGGCGAACCAGGTGCGGTCGTCCACGCCCTGGGGACCATTGCTCGCAGCGGCAACCTCAGCGAGCTGGCCCGGCGCACAGGGATGAGCCGCGAGGGTCTCTACAAGGCGCTGTCTGGGGACGGCAACCCGAGCTTTGCCACCATCGTCAAGGTCGCCCACGCCCTCGGACTGCGGTTGCACTTCGAACCTGCTGCGTGAGGTGTCAGCTCACTGGGTGCGTCCGGTCCTGGCTAGCCGGGTGCGGCGGCGCACGATGGCCACCACGGCCGTGGTCACGGCGGTCGCGGTGAGCATGACGAGGAACCAGCCCAGGGGGATGCCGAGGAACGTCAGCACCTGGGTGCGGTAGACGACAGTGCCCACCTCGGTGTCAACGCCTGTCTCGGGGAAGACGAGGTCG
>Ga0123353_10005611_pt1 | contig 16513 bp, 15 predicted proteins | sample TergutLab28metaG_3_FD_92763 | JGI IMG/M metagenome (GOLD analysis project Ga0123353, IMG submission 92763) | Labiotermes labralis P3 segment gut microbial communities from Petit-Saut dam, French Guiana - Lab288 P3 | ecosystem: Host-associated > Arthropoda: Insects > Digestive system > Gut ...
AAACTTCGCCACCCTGGCTGTAACCTCAGCCCCGCCCGCCGCGATGTATTTCGCGAATGTCGGTGCGCCTGAAAACATGCTTGTCAACGCCATGCACGCGACGAACAGCAATAAAGCCGCGCGCAGGAAAATATTACGTTTTAGCACGTGACATTCCTCCATTCAGGCGGGCGATGCCCGGGCGCGCAGCCTGCGCACCGCCCGCTTGTCTCTACGTACTACCCTTCAGCTGAACCAAAATGCCGGCAAAACCTTAGTCTACCTGCTCGGCGAGAATTCTGAATGTAATGTTGACTTGATCAGTACCGCGAATGCCTAGCACTGTGTCATAGTAGTCGACATTGGAGATTGTAAATTTATCGGGATCGGTGCCAGCTGTAAATTTGTTGCCGGCGCCTCTGGCTGTAGCATTGACGGTATCACCGTTGGGGGAGAAAGGCCATTCCCATGTAAGATTCACCGCATTTTGGGTAGCTCCCGCTGTTGTTATGGCTGCAGCGGGTTTCGTCTGGTTGGGAGGCAATGTCAAAGTGGCCAGTGTCTGTGGAAAAGTGGTTGCAACCGCTACGTTATTGATCCGAAGTGGGACAAGAACGGGGGGATCATCTGCGCCAACGCCTGTTACACTAAGGATTTGAATTTTGACATCAACCGTCACTTCGGATTCATTCCAGACCATGATCGTGTTCGTCGCGGCAGACATCGTGCCAGGGGCGACGATCTTATCTGTTCCATTCTTGGCTTCAACGGAATTTGTGGTTGCGGTAGCAGTAGTAGGTGTGTTGCCGCCAGCAACGTTAGCATAAAACGGACTAAAGAGCTTTGTGACATACGTTTGAGCGCCAAGGTCCTTAACTACTCCGGCAGTTTCGGCCAACTGAACATCCGTTGTTCCGTCTGTAAGCTTAACCGAAAACTTCGCCACGCGGGCCGTGGCCGCGCCTTCACCGGCGGCAATGTACTTCGCCATGGTGCCCGTGCCCATGAAAACGCCCGATGTCAGGGTGAACAGCGCCAATAACAGCACTGCCGCACGCAGATAATAATTCTTCCTCATAAAGATTTCCTCCATTCAAGCTTCGTTTTTTGATTTTAAGTTAAGCCCCAGGGACACCCTGCCCCCGAGGCATCGCTTACTTAGTCAATTTGGGCCGCTACGGCCTTGAGCTTCACGGTCAGCGTTTGGCTGCCGAGTTTGCCCGCCGCGTCGTCCTTGGTCGCCTCGCGCTCGGTGACGCCAAGCCCGGTGTCCAGCATATTTCTAGGGTTGGTGATCAAATCGGTGCTCGCGCCGTCCACATGCTTCCAGCGCCACTCGAAGACCACCGTGGAAATGAGTGACTCGGTGGGGTCAAGGTCGCCCCTGCTGGAAATGCTCGGCTTCGCGCCCGCCGTGGACCACGCGCTCCACTCTGCGGCGTCGCTGTCCCACGCCCGGAACTCGATGGGGATCCCGGCGGTGTTGATCAGCTCCTCGACGCTCACCATAAAGCGGATGGGCACCTCGCTGAGGTTTCTCACGCTGACGGTGAATTTACCGCCGTTGCCCGGAGCGATGATGGGCGCGCGGCCAGCTGGGTTCGCCGTCTGCGCGGAATCGGCCGATTGCAGCTGCATCATCGTGTCGTTCTTGCCGAGATTGTCCACGCTGGAATACAGCATATCGAACAGGTCCACGATAAGCGTGTCGCCGACATTTTGGATCGGCTTGCCGTTGACCAGCACGTTGAACGCCGCCACGCGGACAGACTGCGCCGCAAACATCGTATCCGCCGAATACCGCGCGGCAATGCTGCTCATGGCGGCAATCAGCAGGACGCAGGCCAGGAGCAGAACCCCGGCTAAGCGCAGGATGTAGTTTTTTTTCAGCAGAGCATATTTCTTCCTGCTATTCTCTTCGCTTTTCTTCATAAAACCCAAACCTCCTCAAGGGATGGTTGACGCCTTGTCACGCATAAGGAGCGATTGACGCCTTGTCACTCATGATGATAGTTTGTCACGCGCAATGTTGGGGGGGGGGTGGGCCGGCGCGGTTTTTGGGGCCGCGCCGGTCCGGAGATAGGTGCTAAAGTGGTGTTGTGAAAGAGTTCGAATTAGTCGATCTGGGTAACCACGATCTTCGCGCCAGCCAGCAGACCAGCGATTTTGTTTTCACCGGTCGCAGCAAATTCGCCAAGAACGGTGTCGGCTGCGTCGTTTCCTGCTTCGCCTGCATCATAGCTCGGGTCGCAACTGATGCAGTTGGCTTCGCCGCAATCTTCGCCATCGCAGTCAATGGTGTCGTCTCCGATATAATCCCATTTCCAGGCGATACCGATTTTCTCGGTTTCACCAGGATCAATGTCACCGGAGGAAGCGATTGCGGCCACGTTGGCCAGTGTGCCGGTGAACGCAGCGTCATCGGGCATTTCCGTAAATTCCTGACCAATCGCCACTTGAATGACATCCAGTTTGGCATCAATTGCACCTGCAGTTGCGGGCGCTTGGATGGAGACGCGGGCCGGGACTTCGGAATTGTTCTTGACATAGATGTTGGTCCATGCGCCGACGCCCGGGAATACCAAGAACGAGATGTCGCCATAATCTGCGTCATGCTTGAAAGAAAGTTCAGTCGGTTCCCATACGTCGTCATCAGCGGCGAGGGCTTTTTCCCAGGACTTAATGACGTTGTGGGATTTCAACTGATCGCCAAGCAGGGTAAGGATTCCAGCCGCCTCTTTGATGTTTACCCAGGTATCGCCATCAGCGCTGACTTCAATATCCCATGCCGCGACACGGATGCTTTGGCTTGCGACGGTTGCGGCCGAAGTGTACCTGGCCAGGGTGCCCGTCAGGGCGACTGTGGTTACCATTGCCACGATGAGCAGGACGGTTGCGATGCGCAAAAATTTGTTGTTCTTTTTCATGACTTGTTCTCCTCCAATATTAAATGTGGTTTATTGCTTGGGGGAACCCCCCCGGGACCCTCCCCCTTCGGGAGCAGAATCGAAACGCCAATGTATGCCGTCGTGTGCTTTTTCGGTTTCCCCCTTTCTATGTTGGGCGTATTTGCTTTGAAGCGGCGGTTATTCCTCTGCCGCCTGTTTCTCAGCCAACGCACCCTCCAACGCAGCGATCCGCTCTTGCTCGATCTTGCGCTGCTTTTTCGAATAAAGGGCCCGGCGTATCGCGTCGTACAGAACGAACAGCCCCAGCGGGATGCCGACGAACAGCACCATGCCAATGGGTTCCTTCATGAACAGCGCGGTGGCGCCTGCGCCTTTAACCCGCAAAAAATATTCGCCGACCACCTGGTCTTCCCTCACCAGCTTCTCGTCGGGCGTGTTGTTGGCGTCGCCCTGCATGAGATAGCGGCGGGCGCCTTCCTCGTCCGTGCTGATTTCGATCACCCGGTGGGTGACCACGGGGCCTTCCCTGTTCGCGAGGTACGCGATCACGGTGCCCGGCGCTTCGGAATCCTTCGCCCCCGCGCGGATATCCTCCTGCTTGATGCTCTTTGTGAAGATGAGGTCATCCACCTCAATGGAGGGATACATGGAACCGGACTGCACGATCAGGGGGGCCACGCCCAGGAACGTGGGCACCTGCTCGGGCTTGATATAGCTCTTAATGACCAGCGTCATGTTGATGATAACAACGGGAAGCAGCACCGCGCACAACACGATGCCAATGATTGTCGCTATTAAATGCCAGACGCTGTTTTTTTCTTCCTCGTTATGCACTTCCCCTGCCACTGCCTCTTTTTCCACTTTTGCCATATAGTTACCGTACCCCTTCACTTTCTCTCCCTAAACTGGGAAATCTACTTTATCATCCCAATTATACCCCCACTAAGCACGTTTGTCAATACCTTTTTTAGAAAAAATTCAAAAATTTTTCGGAAATTATTGTGCAAAGTACCGAAATGGACAAACTCCTTGCAAACTTGGGCTTTTTCCTGTATAATGACGGAGAAGCTATTCTTATTATGTAGTATAGGAGTCACATATGGAATTAATTACCACAACAAAAATGTTTGAGGACGCCTACAAGGGCGGCTATGCCGTGGGGGCGTTCAATGTCAACAACATGGAAATCATCCAGGGGATCACCCAGGCGGCGGGGAAGCTCGGCGCCCCGCTGATCCTCCAGGTGTCCAAGGGCGCGCGCGCCTACGCGAACCACACGTACCTCATCAAGCTCGTGGAGGCCGCCGTGACGGAGACGGGCCTGCCCATCGCGCTGCACCTGGACCACGGCCCCGACTTCGAGACCTGCAAGAGCTGCGTCGACGGCGGCTTCACCTCCGTGATGATCGACGGCTCGCACCACCCGTATGAAGAAAACGTCGCGCTGACCAAAAAAGTCGTGGAATACGCCCACGCCCACGGCGTTTCCGTCGAGGGCGAGCTTGGCCAGCTTGCCGGCGTGGAGGACGACGTGAACGTCAGCGCCGAAAACGCAAGCTACACCCGCCCCGAGGAAGTGGAGGATTTCGTCGGGCGCACCGGCGTGGATTCCCTCGCCATCGCCATCGGGACAAGCCATGGCGCGTTTAAGTTCAGGCCCGGCCAGAAGCCGCAGCTGCGCTTCGATATTTTGGAAAAAGTCGCGCGGCGTTTGCCCGGCTTCCCCATTGTGCTGCACGGGGCGAGCTCCGTTCCCCAGGAGTTCATCGCGGAAATTAACAAATACGGCGGCGCGATGGACGACGCCGTCGGCATCCCGGAGGACATGCTGCGCCAGGCCGCGCGCATGGCCGTGTGCAAGATCAACATCGACAGCGACCTGCGCCTTGCCATGACGGCAGCCGTCCGCCGCCATTTCGCGGAGCACCCGAACCACTTCGACCCGAGGGAGTACCTCAGACCGGCCCGCGACGCGATCCAGGGCATGGTGGAGCATAAGATTTTGAATGTGCTGGGGTGCGCGGGGAAGGCGTAGACGCGGGAAGCCAGCCGCTGCGCGAACACCCCCAGTCACCGCGCGACAGTGCTGCCATGGGAAAGGTTCGTTCGCGGCGACAGCCCCCGCGCTGCGGCGCAGGGGCCGCTCGGGAGAGACTCCGTTGGGTTCTGCTGTGAGATAAAAAGCCCCCTGCGCTGCGCCGGGGGTACTATCGCGGAGCGAAAAAGGAATTGGGAGGTGGCCGAATGCAAGCCGCAATGAAATACGTCGAGCTGAAAAGCGGATATTCCGATAACGGCCCCGCATGGATCGCGCAGGTCGCGTTTTCCAAAAGCGGGCGGACGGTTTATTTCAATGGCCTCACTCTGCGGCGATGGAACGGCTTCTCCGGGAATCACATGAACGCGGAAACCGGCGAGGAATATTGGATTTCCGGCGTGAAGAAAACCGGAACGAACCGCCATCCCTGCGGGTGCGGCAAAATTATGGTGCAGCGCAGTGTTCTGGAAGAATTCCTTGCCTGGACAGGACAAGAGCGACTGGATGACTCGCTATATGAGGTTATGGATTGATTATGAGAAAGCCGCTCGCCCTCCTCCTCCTCTGCCTCGCCTTGCTGGGCCTGTGTGCCTGCGGCGAAAATCCCGCGCCTATTACTGAATATGCAGCCCCCTCCCCTTCCGTTACAACAACAAAGCCGCCCATCATCATCCCGGCCATCACAAGCCCGGTGGATTTCAACGGCAACGGCATTGACGACTATGCGGATCTTCTGAACGGCGCCCAGATCGACGCGAACAATAAGCCGCGCTACGACCCAAGCTACTTCAGCGGCGGATACCCGCCGGATGACGCGGGTGTTTGCACCGATCTTGTTTGGCGGGCCTTTAAATGTGCTGGTTTTGACTTGAAAAAAATGGTGGACAAGGACATCGCCGCCAATACGACGAAATACTGGCGGGTGGAGGGCAGGCCGGACCGCAATATCGACTTCCGGCGCGTGCCAAATCTACAGGTGTTTTTTCAGCGCCACGCGCAGACCCTGACTACGGATTTAGAAGATATCGAGGAATGGCAGCCCGGCGACATTGTCACCTTCGGTACATGGCATGTCGGCATCATATCTGACAAAAGAAATGAAGGCGGGCTGCCGTATATCCTGCACAACATGGGCCAATTTAATCGCGAGGATGATGCACTGGCCGCCTGGGGCGTCGGCGGGGACCGGGGCGTCAGCGGGCACTTTCGCTGGGACGCCAGCCAGGTTGACGCGGATGTGCTTGTTGCGTGGGAGGAGTAGGGTGCTCCGCAATCGCACCCCCAGTCACCGCGCGACAGTTGTGCCATGGGAAAGGTTCGTTCGCGGCGACAGCCCCCGCGCTGCGGCGCAGGGGCCGCTCGTGAGAGACTCCGTTGGGTTCTGCTATGAGGTAAAAAGCCCCCTGCGTTGCGCGGGAGAGGTGGCGCGAACGCGCCGGGGGGTGCAAAAGCCCCCTGCGTTGCGGGGGGTGGCGCGAACGCGCCGGGGGGTGCTATCCCGGAGCGAAAAACCTTTTTAACGCAAGGAGAAGCCCATGAACACCAACGAATTCACTTTTGAGCAATCCTTCGGCACGCCAAAGCAATTGCCGCCCTCCACCTTGCCGGAGGTCGCCTTTGCCGGGCGCTCGAATGTCGGCAAATCATCGCTGCTCAATTGCCTGCTGCGACGGAAAGCGCTTGCGCGGGTAAGCTCCATGCCGGGCAAAACCGTCACCGTCAATTTTTATCTCGGCGAAGGCCTGCGCCTGGCGGACCTGCCGGGCTACGGCTACGCCAAGCGCTCCCAGGGGGAGCTGCGCCGCTTCGCCGAGCTGCTGGATGCTTATTTCAAGACCGGGCGCAACATCGCGCTGGTGGTCCAGCTGATCGATATGCGGCACCCGCCATCGAAAGACGATCAAATCATGCTGCAATTTTTAAAAGAGATGGGCCTGAGGTTCGTGGTGGTCCTGACCAAGAGTGACAAGCTCAAGCCCATGCAATTCGCCCGGCGGATGGAGGAGCTCCGGGAGGAGCTGGGCGGCTGCGGCGCGCAGGGGGTCATCCCGTTTTCTTCGGAGACGGGCCGGGGCAGAGAGGAGCTTTGGCGGCTCATAGCAGGGGTCAGGGATCATGATACAGGAACCATTGGGTAGGGTTTGGCATTATATAGAAAAAATTCTAACATATTTCAGGAAATCTATTGCATTTTTTGTATATCTATGCTAGAATGATGTTACCAAATAATGAATTGGAGTTGAGTCTATGAAAAAATGCCTGATTTCTCTTCTGGCGCTCCTGCTTGCCGGCGTACTGGTGTTCAGTTTCGCGGGCTGCGGAAAAGACAAACCCATCACGGACGAACCCTCCTCCACCGTGGAGACCATCGAGCCCCCAACGTCGCAGACCATTGAGGTGGACGCAAGCGAAGCCACCACAGAGGAACCTACCACCGAGGAACCCACCACGGAGGCGGCGGACCCCGATCTGCCTCCCGAAGATCTGAACACCCTCAGCCAGGCGGAGCAATTGGAGTACTTCAACAGAGCCGTCAACCGCGTGCGCACCGAAAGGCCCGGATACACCAGAACAGAGCAGTTGAAGATCCAGGACCTGAACTTTACCGGTGTTGTAAAAATCATTCAGCCTGTCGTCAACCGCGTTGTTGCCAATCTGATGCCCGGGGACCTGAAAACAAAAACCATCGCCAAGGGTGCGAACAACCAGAACGACGATGGGTTTATGTCGAAAAACGCCAACGCTTCCGATTTGAGGGAACAGGATATCAATTCCATTAAATCCACCAAGAGCGGCGACAACTGGAAGATCGAAGTGCGTGTCAAGAACGCCACAAACCCGGCAAAGGGCACGGGCAGCACAGTCGCCCGCATTTCCGACATGCAGACACGTGAGGAAATTCTTGATTCGATCATGGCGGAAGGCCCGATTTCGGCGAACTACAACAATGCCAATGTGACATACCAGGCCGTCTATGCCAATATCACGGTCGACGCGGAAGGCAGGGTCATTGAAGCCTCGAACGGCTTTGACGTCACTGGCGACGCCAAAGAAGTAAAGATCGCAGGCATTAAGTCAAACGTAACCTTCCTGCAGATTTCCAGGTGGACTTACAGCAGTTTCAAGTGGTAATCGATTTGAAATAGACGAAAGATATTAGGCATTAGATATTAGACGCATGGTCTAAAATCTGGTGTCTAATATCTAATTATCCAGAGGAGGATTCCAAATGACCGACGTCGAAATCGCGCAGAAAGCAACCATGCTGCCCATAGGGGAAATCGCGAAAAATTTGGGCCTTCAGGAAGACGACCTGGAGCTTTACGGCAAATACAAAGCAAAGCTGCGCAACAGCCTCTTTGCCCGCTTAAAAGAAAAGCCCGATGGCAGGCTGGTGCTGGTGACGGCCATCAACCCCACACCCGCCGGCGAGGGCAAAACCACGATTACCGTTGGCCTGGGCCAGGCGCTGCAGCGCATCGGCAGGCGGGCGGTCATCGCCCTGCGGGAGCCTTCGCTGGGGCCCGTGTTCGGTATCAAGGGCGGGGCGGCCGGCGGCGGTTACGCGCAGGTGGTGCCCATGGAGGACATCAACCTGCATTTCACCGGCGACCTGCATGCCGTCACCGCCGCGAACAATCTGCTTTGCGCGGCCCTCGATAACCATCTCTGGCACGGGAACGCCCTGGGGATTGACCCAAGGCAAATCTTGTTAAAGCGCTGCATGGATATGAACGACCGCAGCCTGAGGAATATCAACATCGGCCTTGGCGGCAGAATAAACGGCATGCCCCGGGAGGACCATTTCCAAATCACCGTGGCAAGCGAGGTCATGGCGATCCTCTGCCTTGCCAATGACCGAACGGATCTGCGCGGGCGGCTGGAAAAAATCCTTGTTGCCTTCACGTTTGACAATCGGCCTGTTTACGCAAGGGATTTGGGCGTCTGCGGGGCAATGACGCTCCTGCTGAAGGACGCGCTGAACCCGAACCTCGTGCAGACCCTGGAGAACTCCCCTGCCCTGATGCACGGCGGGCCCTTCGCGAACATCGCCCACGGCTGCAACAGCGTGCGGGCCACGAAGCTCGCGCTGAAGCTCGCGGACATCACCGTGACGGAGGCGGGCTTTGGCTCGGACCTTGGCGCGGAAAAATTCCTGGATATCAAATGCCGCGCGGCGGGAATCCAGCCAAGCTGCGTTGTGATCGTCGCGACCGCGCGCGCCCTAAAATACAACGGCGGCGTCCCAAAAACAGAGCTTGCGGGCGAAAACCTCGCAGCTTTGCAGCACGGCATCGCGAACCTGCGCACGCATATTCAAAATATGCAGGGCTATGGCCTGCCGGTGGTCGTAGCGATCAACAAATTCGCCAGCGATACAGAAGCCGAGCTTGCTTATATAGAAAACTTCTGCGCGGCGCTGGGCGTTTCCGCTGCCCGTGCGGAAGTATTCGCCAAGGGCGGCGAAGGCGGCGAGGCCCTCGCAAGGCTCGTGTGCCGGGCCATGGAACAGCCCGGCCGGTTCGAATATCTATATCCGCTCGAAAGCACGATCAGCGAAAAGCTGCATGCCATCGCCACGAAGATTTACCGCGCGGACGGGGTGCAATTCACCGCAGGCGCGCAGAAATCAATGGAGCGCCTGGAGCAATTGGGCTACGGGAACCTGCCGGTTTGCGTGGCGAAAACGCAATACTCCCTTTCGGACGACCCGGCGAAGCTCGGCAGCCCCAAAGGCTTTGATATCACTGTAAGAGATATTGCTGTGAGCGCCGGCGCGGGCTTCGTCGTGGCCCTCACGGGGGATATCATGACCATGCCGGGCCTGCCGAAGCTCCCCGCCGCCTGCCGCATGGACATTGACGACGAGGATGTGATTATGGGTTTGTTTTAAGTAAATGAGAAATTATTATGCAGAATGCAGAAATGAGTGCATATTTCTCATTTCTGCATTCTCATTTCTCATTTCAAAAACCTGCCGTCCTCCAGCCGCGCGATCCGCCGGGCCCGGGAGGCCACGTTCTGGTCGTGGGTGATCATGATGATGGTTTTGTGGGCGCCGCTGTTGAGCTCCTGCATGAAATCGAGGACGTCCTCGCCGGTTTTTTTGTCCAGCGCGCCGGTGGGCTCGTCGGCCAGCAGCAGCGTTGGGTTGGCCACCAGCGCCCGCGCGATGGCCACGCGCTGCGCCTGCCCGCCGGAAAGCTCGGCGGGCTTGCGCTTGAGCTTTTCGGCAAGGCCAACGCGTTCCAGGGTTTCCTCCGCCTGCCGCCTGGCCTGATGGAAGCTTTTGCCCGTGAGCAGCAGCGGCAGGGCCACGTTGTAGAGCACCGTATACTTCGGGATCAAATTGTATTTCTGGAAGATGAACCCGATTTTTTCGCCCCGGAGCTTCGTCCGCGCGGCCTCGCGGCTTTGCATCATATCCGCGCCGTCGAGCAAGTAACTGCCGCTGTCGGCGGTATCCATCAGGCCGATGATATTCATCAGCGTCGATTTGCCGGAGCCAGAAGCGCCGAGGATCGCTACGAACTCGCCCTGTTCCACCTGGAGCGAAGCGCCGCTAAGCGCCCGCACGGCGCCCTCGCCCTTGCCGTAGGTCTTGCTGACGCCGGCCATTTCTATTACGTTGGACATTTCCTGCCTCCTGATCCTGGTTCTATTTCCTAATCAGGTATTTGCGCCCGGACCACCACGCGGCCGTCGCCCATGTCGAATACCTCCGCGCCCGGAGGCAGCTCAGGCGGGAATCCACCCGTGCCGGCGCCCTGGAAATACATATTCGGGCCACCGCCCGGCATACCCATGCCCCGGCTTCCCATCTCGACGATCTGCACCTCTTTGATGCTTTCGCCATCATCGTTGTAAAGAATATTTATCGTCGCGCCGTTCTTGATATCCGCAAGCTCGGCGTCTTTTACTTTCAGCTCGGCTTCCGGCATCTTGATCGAATAGCTTTTGATCGGCGTGCCCACCGGGATGATGACATCCTTTTCCTCGCCGGTGTAGCGCTCGCGCATGGCGGGGACGGTCATGGGCTCGCCATCCGCGTTCGTGACAGGCTCGCCGTTCTGGTTTGTGATGGGCTGGCCCGGCGCCATCGTAACGGGCTCGCCGTTGGCGTCAGTCGGGCGCTCGCGGGCAAACTCGCCATTTTCATCCATGCGAATCAGCCCGCCTGGCCTGTCCGCGGGCCGGCTTTCGCTATCAGCGCCATCGGCCCTTTGGGCAATCATTCCGCCTTCCGGCATCGCGCCGCCCTCCCGCATGCTGGCGATGCGGTTTTGCATTTCCGCCATGCGCTGCGCCATTTGCTCCGCGTCGAATTCGCCGTTGAGCACCTTCAGGCTCAGCTGGTTGCTGACGACATCAACGACCTCGGCGTAAAGGGCGGTGGAAACGGCGGCTACGCCGCCGGCTTGCGCTTCAGCCTCTTGCGCGGCCTGCCCGCAGGCTCCAAAAACCAGGGCGAAAACTAGTACTGCGACGATTGGGAATAAGCGTTTTTTCATGGTGATACCTCTCTATGTGTATAATTATTCCGCGTTCAGCGCCTCGATGGGCCTGAGCCTGGAAGCCTTCCACGCGGGATAAAATCCGAAGAAGATACCCGTGACGGCGGAAAAGCCGAAGCCCAATACCAGGCCGTTGGCGGAGGCCGCGTAGTCGATCTCGAAGAATTCCAGCAGCATGGGGGCGGCAAAGCTCAGCGCGATGCCGAATATGCCGCCCACAACGCTGATGAATACGGCCTCCAGCAAAAAGGACATCAAAATCACGAAACGGTTGGCGCCTACGCTCTTGAGAATGCCGATCTCGCGGATGCGCTCGTTCACGGCGACCATAAGCACGTTCATAATGCCGATACCGGAAACAATAAGCACAATCGCCGCCACGGCAACAAGCAGGGTGCTCATGGTATTGGCGGTTTGCAGCGCGGAAGAAAGGGTGCTGCCCGCGTCCGCAACTGTATACCGGTCCTCGCTGCCGGTGATGCCATAAATGTAGTCCTTGATTTCCTCCACGGCAAGGGCCACGGAGTCGATGTCGTTGGCCAGCACCACATAGGAAGCGCCGCCCATGGCCATCGCCCGCATGCGGGCCATGCCCGAGGTGGAGCCGCCCGTGGTATATTTCACCGCCACGTCGTAGGGCACATAAATCATGTCATCCGGCGAGGCGCTGGCCCCGCCCGGCCTTGACGCGGAACTCAAGCCCGCGCTGCCGCCGATGCGGTCCACCACGCCCATGACCTCGAAGGTGAGCCCCTTGAGCTTGATGGTTTCGCCCACGCAGTATTGCAGGTCTTCGCCAAAAAGCATTTGCGCGGCGTTGTAGCCCAGCACGCAGACCTTCCTGCGCGCCGCGCCGTCGTCGTCCGAGAAGAAATCCCCCGCCGCGAGATAGAGATGCGTGATTTCCTGGTATACCTCGTTGATGCCCATGACGGTGACTTCTTCGCTTTCCTGGTTGTACGCCGCCGTCGTGACGGTGGAAACGCTGATGCCCACGCTGCGCACGTGCTCCAAATTCTCCATGTCAAGCACCTGCTGCTTGGTGAGTTCTGTTTGAGAAGATGTCGCGGCGCCCCCGACGCGCATCATCATGCCGCCGGGTCCGCCCCGGGAAATGGTGATGGTTTCCACCGAAAGGCGCTTATATTGCTCGGAAACGCTGTCCTGCCCCGCCTTGCCGATGCCCACCACCATGATGATGGTAAACGACCCGATGATGATGCCAAGGCTTGTCAGCAGCACCCGGAATTTATTCGCGCCGACGCTATAAAGCACGCCGCGCAGGATCTCGGTGAATCGCATTTGGTTTCTCCTGTAGGGGCAGCCTGCGGGCTGCCCGGGAATAAAATAAACCTTCATTAAGGCGCGGGTGGCCCGCAGGCCACCCCTGCGGGTTGCAGCAGAATTATCCCCGCAACGCCCCCACCACAACTGTTTCGCCTTCCTCCAGGCCATCGAGGACTTCCGTTTCGGTCCCGTTGGTCAGGCCGCAGCGCACCTCGCGCTTTTCGTAAGTGCCGTTTGATTTTTCCACATGCACGAACTGTTTGCCCTCTTCAATAAATACCGACCGGTTGGGGATCATCAGCACATTTTCATGCTCCAGCCGCACGAAGGTAATCAATGCCGTCATGCCGTCCTTGATGCTGCTGCGCGCGTCGTCGAGCTGCACCGTAACGGAGTAGGTCGTGATGCCGGAGGCATCGGTGCTCGGCAGCGACGAGACGCTGACCACCTTGCCCGGGAAATTTTCGTCGCCGATGCTGTCGATCTGCACGCGGACCACCTGCCCCGGCTCTACGCCGACGATGTCGCCCTCGGTGATGTTGGCCGTGAGATAGACCTCTGATAAATCGCAGACGGTAACCACGCTGGAACCGCTGCCCGACGTGCCGAACACGAGGTTGCCGGCATTGTTGTTGGCGGCGGACACCTTTTCGCCCTCCTTCTTGGTTACGCTGAGCACGGCGCCGTCGATGGGCGAAACAATCTGCACCTTTTGCAGCTTATTCTCGGCCTCCTCGAGCAAAAGCTCTGCGTCTTTCACCGCGGAAGCCGCGTTGCTGACCGAAATTGAGCCCTGCCGCGCCCACTCGTAGGCTTCCAGCATCAGTTCAAAATCGCCCTCGCTTTTCGCCATGGACGAAGCAAAGTCTTTTTTGGCTTTTTCTAGGTTTTTTTCGGCCTTGGTGAAGGCGTTTTGCGCGTCGGTATATTTGCTTTTCGCCTCGGCCAGCTGCTCGTCCGCGCTCTTGCCCGCGTTTTTCTTATTATTCGCGATGTCCCGCTCGAGACGGCTCAGGGCCGTTTCGGCCTCGGAAAGGTTCTTCTGCGCCGTACTATATTTCGCGGCCGCCTCCGCCTGGGCTTTTTTCCTCGCGGATTCCATGTCCTCCCGCAAGCGCCTGAGCTGCGTTTCGGCGGATTCCAGCTCCTTTTGCCTGGCGGCTTTGTCCGTAGCGCCCTCCGCGGTGCGCAGTGCCTGCTCTTTTTCTTTGACCTGGGCCTCGGCGTCCGCGATCTTGCGCCTGTACTCCGTATCCTCGAAATCATTCAGCAGCGCGGCGGAGGCCTCCGCGAATTCCTTCGCGCGGGTGCTGCTCAGCGCCCTCGCGTCCCGCAGCTTGCGGTTGTCGGCCGTGGCGTCGTAGGGAAACCGCGCGTTTTTTTCGGCCTCGGCAAGCTCCGCCTGGCGCTTTGCCAGGGTGCGCTTCGCGTCTGCGACAGCGGTTTCGTAATCAAATGGATCGAACTCGCCAAGGTTCGCCTTTGCCTGCGCGATTTTGAGCTCGTCGCTCTTGAGGCTTTGCGTATAGGACCAAACGGCGTCGGCGTAATTGGCCTTGGCCTTTTCCAGCTGGTTGCGGGCGGTCCCGATTTCCAGCTGGACGTCGGCGTCGTCGAGCTCCATGAGCAGGTCGCCTTTTTTTACGGCCTGGCCTGCCGCGGCATGTACCGCGCGCACCGTGCCCGCCACCTCGAAGTTGAGATTTGTCACGGGCAGCGCCACGGTGCCGTCCGCCGTGAGGCCCACGATCAAATCGCCCCGTGCCGCCTGCTTTGTGGCGTTGGACGAGGCCGTTTCTTTTTTACCGCACGCGGCCAGAAGCAAAAGACAAGAGGCCAGAAGCAAGACGCCTGAGATCAGCGCTTTTCGCATGGCATGATCCTCCCATATGTTCTGGGTCCATATTACACGGAAAAGCTTGAATGTAGCTTGAAGATTTATGTTGGCAAGATGATAATTGGGTGAAAAGCGCGGATGATATGTAGGGGCGGCCTGCGGGCTGCCCGGCAGCAGCAAAAATCTCGGGCAGCCCACAGGCCGCCCCTACAGGCAGGTAAAAATGACAAAGCGCATCGGCATCGTGTTTTTTCTCTTCGTGCTGGCCATGGGTGCGCTGTGCGTGCGGCTCATGCGGGTGCCGCTGATGATCCCCGCCCAGAGCGGCCACGGAGGCGCCCGCGTGACCATCGACCGCAGCCGGGGCGCTGTCCTCGACCGAAACGGCGAACCGCTGGTGCACGCGCAGCCGCAGGCCTATGCCGCCGTGAAGCCCACGCCCGAGGCGGACGCCTTCCTGCGGGCCGCGCTGAGCGCCGAACGCTACGCCCAAATCGAGCCGCGCCTGGCCCGGGGCATTCTCGTCGCCGTGCCGGTGGACAACGCCACCGCAAGCGCCGCCGCAAACGTCACGCGCGGCGGCGACGTTCTGTTGATCAATGCTTACCCAAGGTACAACAAGGACCAATTGGCCCCGCACTTGGTTGGCCATCTGGATCCGGCGGGCGCGGGGGCCGCCGGGCTGGAAAAGGCGTTTGACGGGCTGCTTGCGGGTGCCGCGGGAGAGCTTGCGGTGCGCGTGCCGGCGGACGCCATGGGCCGTGCCCTGGCCGGCGCGAAGCCGGAGGAGCAGCGCAGCCGTTACCGCGCGGCCGAGGGCATCCGGCTGACCATTGACGCCCGGGCGCAGCGCGCCGCGCAGGAGGCCCTGGCGGGCGGCGGGATCGAGCAGGGCGCGGTGGTCATATTGGATGTGGAGACCTCGGAAATTCTGGCGCTGGCGAGCGCCCCGGCGCTTGATCCGAAGCATATCGCCGCCAGCCTGGACGACCCGCTCCTCCCCTTTTTCAACCGGGCGCTGGGCGCGTATCCTATCGGCTCCACATTTAAATGCTTCATCGCGGCGGCGGCGCTGGAGCAGGGCATCTCCCCGCGTTTCACGTTCACCTGCACCGGCGAGCTGGAGGTCAGCGGGCATATCTTCCGCTGCAGGGAGAAAATCCACGGCGAGGTCGACATGGCCCAGGCCCTGGCGCAGTCGTGCAACCTGTATTTCATCCACTTGACGCAGCAAATACGGCGGCAGCCCGCCATGGATCTCATGCACCTGTTCGGCTTTGGCGGGGAAATCGCCCTCGCGCCCGGCATCGTTTGCGCGCCCGGAAATCTGCCAGCATTGGAAGAGCTTCTCCTGCCCGGCGAATGGGCGAATGTTTCCTTCGGCCAGGGCAAGCTCCTGGGCACGCCGCTGCAAATGGCGGCGGCCACCGCCTGCATCGCCAACGGGGGGGTGTACAACCGCCCGACGCTCATAGACGCCACGCTGGACCAATTCGGCAGCGCCACGGCGTATAAGCAAAGCAGGGAAGCCCGCCAGGTGATTTCGCCGGAGACAGCGGCGCGGGTGCGGGCCATGATGGTCACCGCAGTGGAGGAGGGCTCCGGCAGAAGGGCCCTGCCGGACATGGGCGGCGCGGGCGGCAAAACCGCCACGGCGCAAAGCGGCAAATTCACGCCGGACGGCAGCGAGATTTTGCACACCGCTTTCACGGGCTTTTTTCCGGCGGAACGCCCGCGCTACGCCATCACCGTGTTCCGCGAAAATGGGCGCTCCGGCGCGGGAGACTGCGCGCCGGTGTTCCGGACTATCGCCAATGCGCTGGGGGAATAACGAAAATAATAAAATTTTGTATATGTTACAATGATATGAGCCCTCAAGGGTAGAAGCCCCACTCGAAAACTGGTAGAATGAATTCACCACAAACCATTCACCAGAAACGAGAGGGCT
>Ga0123353_10005612_pt1 | contig 16512 bp, 12 predicted proteins | sample TergutLab28metaG_3_FD_92763 | JGI IMG/M metagenome (GOLD analysis project Ga0123353, IMG submission 92763) | Labiotermes labralis P3 segment gut microbial communities from Petit-Saut dam, French Guiana - Lab288 P3 | ecosystem: Host-associated > Arthropoda: Insects > Digestive system > Gut ...
AGTGCCGTTGGAAGGATTTTATGTCAATGAAAAATTCCAATGACACCAATCGAACCAGCAACCTTCCGATTTGTAGCACAGCACCTTAACCACTGTGCCACCGCGGTCCCTCCTACATAAACATGGTACGGTGTAAAATTGTTCTGTTAAGACCTACAATTTTTTCGTATATAAGGCAGAAGATTAATGTTGAACGAAAATAAAGCGGTTTGCTAATCAGCTCCACAACGATTATCACGCAACTTCAGTGCATGTTGCTCAACGCCATTGTGTTTCGTCGGACAACAGAGATAGCGTTTCGAAAAAGGTGAACCCCAACTTTCGGCAAAACTCTACATTTTGCTGTGCCGCCATCTCGAATTGAAATTTTTGCGTGTATCGCCAATACTGTCAGAGCGCACGCTTCTGTGTATTAACTATGCCACTCCACTAGCGTTTGTTTTTCATTAGTAATAACTTTAATTACAGTCGAGCCCGGTTATAACGACATCGGTTTATACGACACCTCATCTATAGCATCAGATATTCTGTGGTACCAATTAAAAAGTCACTGATGACCATAGCTTTGTAATACTCGGTTAGAACAATACTTGTTTATAACAACACAAAATATTCAGTCCTTTTCATGACGTCATAACCGATTTCTACTGTACTTTATGTACTTGTCTACATGTTTCGACATAAGCTTTATGCAGTCATCAGTTATCAGACAACTTTCTTCGAAACGTTGAACCGTGTATACATAATAAAAAACTGTTTTTCATGGAAAACAGGCAGATTCTGTAGGTACCAAGAACATAACGGCGCGCAGCTATTCAAATTATTCTGTGTATTAGTCTGAAAAATCGAATTACGTTTGTTAAATGTATCGGGTATTGTGTAAAACGTTTTGTCGGCCAGTGATCTGATAGTTTTCTTTACAATACGCGTTGTGTCTGTGTGCCATCTATGGCACATCCGTTCTTCTCCGACGTCCCAGGGCACATAAGAATCCCTGGTGGGAGCAGGATATCTTGCATTCAATCTTTTTCATCTCTTTCTACATTCTCCTTCTTTCAATTCATTGTGCTCATACATTCTCTTGTTCAGTTATTTCTTCTTACACAGCTCCTGCTTTGTATTCTCCATTGCTGTTCTGCTTTGCATGAATATTTCAGTGACCGTAATGCAGGTATAGAATTGTAAGGGTCTGAAAGATAAAATTTGTGAGCCAGTAGTCTGACTAATCGAATTTTTCCGTAAATTTTCTGATGTTTTGAACAGTTGTGTAATCACAAAAGTTATAAGCCCAGATATCCCACCCTACTAGAAGAACATACAGAGAGGTTCAAGAGTTAATAAAATATAAGACATGATGCGTTTGTAAATTCTGTTTTGTTGATTTATTGTACAAAAAGTTTTCGAAATGAGATCCTCTGTTTTCATTATAGAACTCACAACGCTGTGACACACTTTTACAAATTGACTGGCATAACTCTGTATTGGCATCCGAAGATTATCAATGCTTTAGCTTAACTGACTTTGGGACAGTGTTTAAATTATAGGCATGTCAGTAAGAAATATGGGTAAAAAAAGTTCGATCGAAGTGAAATGAAGGTTACAGAAAACTGCACAATATTAATTTGTAATCTGATCATCTGTAAGCTGCTGAACTCGAGGAAGAGACTATGACTTGTTGACATTGTTGATATGAGGGAAATAGAAAAATAGTCGGAAAATCTATACGGATCTCGAGGAACAGGACATGAAGTTTTTAAATTGGGTTTCCTGGCTCAGAATAGGAACTAGTGACGGACTTTAGTCATCCCGATAGTGAACGTTTGGTTTACATAACAGGCTTCTTCACCAGCTGAGCAACTTTCAGCTCTTCAATAGGATTCCGCTGCATGGAATTGGTTGTATAGTCCAAACGGTTTGTATGTATCCTCAGGTGCACAATAACGACAGTAGAAAGTGTGCTGCAGCAAAGTACATTTGAGAAATTTATTTGTGAATTTATATTATTTTTCGCCTTAAGTTTTTACTACTGTCAGTTCGAATAAACGTATTATCTTTGTTGGCCCTGTCCGTCCCATGGCGAATGCCGTTTACAGAATGTACATGACTTTTTAACATTTGCGGGTCTGCAGGTTTATTGTGTTCGAAGCTAATCAGGAAGACTTAGATTGGTGTGCAGCATTTTGCAAAAAGATTCAAATACAATTTCAGGTCTTAATGAGATTTCCTTTTCATGGTAAGTGTGAACTCTTATTCCTTTGGTGCCTAGAATACATAAATGTATTCAGAAGAGTCCGAATGTGTCGTCTCCAAAACCTGTAACGGATTTCTATGGATTTCATTTTTGATTCCTCTCAACGAAACATAACACGTACTTTGTATTTAACTGTAAGTGGATCTTGGTCATGTTAACTGAATTTTTACACAAACTGAGCATCAAACAGAAGAATGGTTATGTTACTGTTATGGAACATAACATAATATAACATGAAGATCTCACGTATAGATGGCACATCACCTGTTTGAAACATTTTTTGATGTGATGCCAGTTACAGGAAGTAGGATATGCAAAGAAGACACTTTGACTGTAGAGTGATATATATATATATATATATATATATATATATAGGCCAGTGAGGAATGAGAATTTTCACTGAGATAAGGAGGAAAATATACTTACTTCATATTGAAGCACAAGCTTCCATGTTTTATTACTATTTTTTTAATACTACATTTTAAAGTACAGTTAGACCGACAGGATGACGTTCGCTTGTTAACTTTTGTTGTTGCCTTCTCACAATGTCATGAAGATTCTTTGAATAGAGTCGTAAGAGAAGCGCAACCGATTTTGACGTATTGTTTGTCCAAAGAACCTACAGATACTCCCTTGAAGCGCAATCCTTTTTAAAGAACCTGAAGGTCTCTTAGCCGGTCAAGAAATTACTTGCGTTTTCTGCAGTCCAAAAGTACATTATCATGCTTTCAAGTGACTGCCACTGGATTGCATCCCGAGTCAGTTGAATGCAGTCCACACCATTTCTTTACAGTAATTAAACAGTCTTTTAGTATTGCCCTGTAATAAACGCTTAGATATCTGAGGCGCTATTTTCCTATCACGTTTCCCCCAATATCTTCCATAAAATTCTTATGTACCACTTAAAAGTTGTAGGCCAATACCCCCCCCCCCTAATTTTCCCTATGGTTTATCGCAACTGTACAGATGAAAGCCGGGGAAGCACTTTGATAATGAGACAAAGAAGACCTTTACAGTTCTTATCTGTTACTATTTAATGAGTTCTCCCTAACGTGTTAGGCTAAGATTAATTCCTTTATGTTGCAAAAAAGGCTTGAAAATTGAAGGCCTGCAGCAACCTGGCAGAGAAAAGGAGTTAAATCCCTTTATTGAGTTCGTGCAATTTGTCTGGCAATTTTACACGAGGCAGTAGCTGTTGTTCGGTGCTTTCGCGGAAGACGAGAAAAGCGCCTGTTATCTGAGTCATCTCCATTCGTGCTTTTGTCTGTACGCGTGTCCACTCGGCTCCCACTGGACGGATTTTTGTGAAGTTTGATATTGGAAATTTTTATGAAAATCCAATCTTGGTTAAAATCGGACAAAAATTTCGGAAACTTTACATGAAGACGAAAGTAGTTTTCGTGTTGCTAGTGACGTTTCTTCGCCACAAAACAAAAGCGCTGTCTTCGAGTGAAATAGTATCAGGCTGTTAGGATAGCCGAGAACATTACAAAATGTTATCTCAATATTAATACTAAAGAGATGGCGTTGTTGCGTTTCCATGGTAACGCGTAATATTGTTTACAGAGACATAGGTATGTCGAAAATACAAAGGAAAAATATTATTGAGGTTTCGTAACAATATTAATTCGACAACAATTATAACTTCTTCGAGTGAAGTGGTAGTGGGGTCAAAGTTTTGTATTGCCAACTGATGCACAAGAGAATTGTTTTTAAAGGAGTATTGAAATTTACATTAAAATAGCAATAGCTGCAACATGTTTCGGTGTGATCACCATCATCAGGGAGCGTACTGTGTGAGCTTGCTAAAGTTACAAAGTTAAAATATTTGGTTAAAATACATCATTGTGGCTAATCTGGCGGTATGGCTTCGTATGTTATGAGGTCTGCAATGAAAAACATCGCGTCAAGTATGGCAATAATTATATGTTATTTTATTTTCAAAATTTCTTATTATTGCCATACTCGACGGGATGTTTTTCATTGCAGACCTGATGACGTATGCAGCCACACCGCCGTATTAACCACAATGATGTATTTTAACCAAACTTTTAACATTGTGACTTTAGTAAGCTCACACAGTACGCTCACTGATGATGGTGATCACACCGAAACATTTTGCAGCTATTGCTATTTTAATGTAAATTTCAATACTCCTTTAAAAACAATTCTCTTGTGCATCAGTTGGCAATAAAAAAAATTTGATAATAGCAGGATGCACTGTGCAAATGTGAAAAAAAATGGTAGTGGGGTGTTAGGATATCCGAGGAGATATAAACATTGCGCAAACGCGCCACATTGTTACACCATTCGTACACCGCGCTTCTCCTTTTCGAGTTGTCTGCAATTCAGAATCGAAAACTTTGATGTATTTATTAAGTACTCGGAGCTTGCTTTCAAACCAGCGTGTTTACTGAAACGCCAATCGCGATTTTATACATAAATCATAGGAAACACGCCTGACGGAAATTAATTTTCCTCACAATTACCATTTTATCGTAATTAACGACCAATTAAGCGCACACGTTCATCACAACGAAATATGAGTTCAGTACGTAACACGCGGTTGAAAATTTTGACGTGTGGGCGCTTAACCGCTAAGCCGTGAATCTTGCCAGAAATGTGCATTCGGTCCCTTGTGTAATTGCATTAGTTGCAAAGACTTTCATTTTATTAAAGATTTTCTACAGCTTTTAAATGTCAGTTTAGAACCTAAACTATCCTAACTCATATTCGCGTATCTTATAGGCTTCTCATAGGATTAATATTTGAAAAGAATACAAACAAGGATTTATTCCAGACAGTCGGTTTAATGAAATACGTTTTGAAATTAACTGGAAGTGTCGGTATTACGCAGTGGCACAGTTTGTTGAGACAATGTGCTACAAGCCGTGAGGTCGCGGTTTCGATGTCCGGTGGGGTCATTGGGATTTTTCACTGACTTAATCCTTCTGGCCGCACTATGGCCCTAGGGTCGACGTAGCCTCTAACAGATATGAGTACTAGGGGTATCTCCTGGAGGTAAAAGCGGCCAGTGCTTTGGGCTGACAACCTTGCCATCTGCATGTGCAAATTTCCTATAGAAATTCTAGGAGTCTCAAACTCCTGAAGCACGAAGGGCTTGTCCAAGCCTCTATAGGGATTGCTTTCTCTTTTATTGGTATAACCGTCTACACAACTTCGGTTGTTCATTTGGTATTTTAGTCACATGAAGCTATATGTTTCCACCTACAGGCGATCATCTTCAGGTTATTCAAATCGTTCAAGAATGTAAGCTGATTTTAAGCTTCGCATATACACGAATGTATCTAATCTTAATGGAAGCTATCCGTATTGTATTACTTACTGAACACAGTACACTTACTCCGTCGAACACAGCATAGGCTTATTTTAATTGCTCCTTATATGTACGCTACATTTTCCGGCCCTTTCTCAGGCCATCTTTAGGCATTTCAATACAAAAATCATCTAAAGGAAGATACAACGAAATAAAGTGTAAAGGGCTTCTTGTTTACAATAACCGTTTTCTTATAATATTAAAATATAGACTAATATTAAAATTTATGGAAACATATAAAATATAAAGTACAATATCTCAATAACTCTTAAAAATTGTTGTTAACTTTTTGGTTCTCTTGTGTTGTTAGGACAGTTCGTAGTTTCATTCTTCAGTGACTACTGTATAATACTCGGTGCCGTGTGGTCTGTTTTTAATTTTCCTTCTTTTCATTCCTGCTTCGAAATTGAGGCCCACAGTATAGTTTACAGTGGTGGTGCTGTTTACCTGTGCCTAGTTGGGGCGTGACTCACGCCCCAACTAGGCACAGTTAAATAACAACCAACTAAATGACCAATGTTTTGTAGATGGCAGTACCTATAGTTCAGTTATTGAATTCCAACACAACGGGATGCATAACATCAAAGTCAAAATAGGTCTTTGTGACGTTTAAACTTATTACTATTATCCAGTGAAGTACATAAGTTCCCCGCAGACCCCCCGGCGCTGGAGCCTATAGGCCAGGGGACCGTCAAACGTACAAACTGCTAAAATGTATTGTGGTTTATTTGTAATCGGATTTCTGTCTTCTAAACGACGACAGAATTCCGGTTCTCTGTTCCGAGGTCTGGGAATAACTTCGCTGACACTTGTGGGGAGTCCCGATTATCTAGCCGCGGAGGAGCCCCGACCGGTTATCTGTCCCATTGCTGTAACCACTATTTGCCCTACATCTGTGCACATCGATTAATACTGCGTAACATACTTTGGTGGCACTGTGGAGCTATGCCGAGGCAGAACCAACGCACAACTGTATATTCACTTGTAAAGGCGAGGGGGTGGCGCAGTAGGTTCACGCACTTCGAAATTTTCAAGTGCTTCAACCGCCAGTCTCAAGCGACCCCTTCTATTGTGTGCAACTTCACTTATCTAACAAGGTGCGAACCAACTATACACATCCACTAAACAATATATACACGCCCGATTTTATTTTATCTTAAAACGAATGTAAACATGCAGTTTGAAGACCGTAAGATTCGCTTGAGAATACCAAATGAATGGTTTTATCATACGTTTTTGTAGTTATTTGTGTGCTATTTGGTGTGTGTTGGACCGTTCATCGTTGTGATAACTGAAGATTAAGAACCAACTAAATGCTATTGATTGTTTTATTGTACTCCTTATAGGCTCAACATGTTTCGGGCACTACTGTGCCCATCATCAGAAGCTAACGACTATAATGTTGATTATCACATTGGTCGTCTCGTTCTTGGTTTGCTGTAGGTTGGAAGGTGGGTGCGGTTAGGCTGGAGTAGTGTCCGGGCTGCAGGCTAAAGCTATAGCCTGCAGCCCGGACACTACTCCAGCCTAACCACACCTAACCTCCAACATACAGCAACCAAAGAACGAGACGATCTGTGTGATAATCAACATTATAGTCGTGAGCTCCTGATGATGGGCATAGCAGTGCCCGAAACATGTTGAGCCTATAAGGAGTACAATAAAACAATAAGTAGCATTTAGTTGGTCCTTATTCTTCAGTTATTTGTGTACTAAATTTATTCTGGTTATTCTAGACCCTTATGATTTTCACAAGGGTGATCGAAACGTGTCGGTGAAATGTGACAGTATAAGACTGAACATATTCATAAATGTGTATTTCTTGGTCATAAATGTATAAGTGTGTAAGTACCAAGGCATTTTCTAGCGGTTAAGTGCGGCCGGCGCGTAGAGTTGCCAGCTGTGGTGTCCGTGTTGTGTCGGATGTCTAAGCGTGGAAGCCCAATGTTCCATTTTCCCTTTGACTCTTCATCAATTGTTACGGCAAAGCTTTACCTTCTGTTTTAGTGAAACAATCTGCCCTGTTAAACACGGTGATGCTCATATAATACGGAACACGACCGTTCTCGAACTCATTGAACCATCTTCTGACATCAGCACCCGTTCCGTCATTGCCATATGCCGCTATCAATCAGCGGTGAATTTAGACGGGGCAAACATGGATGTGTGGGACCTCTCTCATAGCTTCCGCGGTCCAAAGATCTGACACCTTTAGATTTTAATCTCTGGGGACTTGTGAAGAATGCGGCTACGTTCCTCCTATGCCTACAGCCTGCAGCCTTCCGTGAACTGCAGGAAGTAATACACCGTTTTGCGATGTCTGCAGGATAACGAAGGGTACCGACACGCAATGCACGTGGATAAACTTTCTTTCATCACACCACACAAGTGATTTTATATCATTGCGGCTTTCTTTGTTCCACATTATTCGATTAAAATTGTGTGTGTTTCCCACACTGTATATTGGGGAACCAATAATGCTCACTCGCATGCAATTGTAAAGTGAATTATGTAAAGTAAAAATTAAGAGGGGTCTTATTGAATTTGACACAAGACATGTTAACATTCATCTCGCCATGCAACACAATCTGTGTTACAGTATTTCAATATTTTAATGATCTGTTGCTTTACAATAACTATATAGTTTTAATGTGGCCCGGGTAGCTCAGTCGGTATAGCGACTGAGCTACGGGCTGGACGGTCCGGGATCGAATCCCGGTGGGGACGAAATTTTCCGCCCGTCCAGACCGGCCCTGGGGCCCACCCAGCCTCCTGTAAACTGGGTACCGGTTTTTTTCCCGGGGCAAAGTGTGGCCGGGGCATGCTGCTGACCACTCACCCCCTTCTAGTGCCGCGGTCATGGTAGAGTAGAGCTATACCTCTACCCACCCTCTGGGGCACACCGGGCCTGTAACGGGATCACTTTATCTTTTATATAGTTTTAATACACGTAAAACTGATTTATCTATTTCTATGTTGAAAGACATGTTCCTCATTAAAATTTATTTCACGTTACTTCAAACATACCTGTTTGTGTACTTATTTGTTTGATGGTCTATTCTTTGGGCCATGCGGTCAAAGGATTAGGCCTGCAGGTTCTTGATTACTGGATCGCTGGTTCGAATCCTGCTCAGGACATGAATGTATTGGTCTCTTGTGTTATATGTAGTGTACATATCGACCTCTGCGACGGGCTGAACACTCGTGCAGAGGAATTCTGTTGGGTTTGTGTGTTTCTAATTGTGTGCGATGTAGAAACCTCAAAGCGAAGTGGCCTAGGCCCGATTTGGGCTGTAGCAACACAGCAAAAAGGAAGTCTTATGAGGGCAGTTTGATTGTCGAAATGTGTAACCAACGTAAATGTAGTGTTAGCAGTTGATGTGGATGGTTAACAAAATAAATACAGTTTTTAATATTTGAGTGAATTGGTCTTTTATTATCTGGTCGACTTGTTTCGACTGAGGGGGTCGTATACATTGTGACAGCAATAAGCAAATGTGCATAAATCAGAGAGAGATCTACAGAATTACTTGCGATCTGTAACACTTCGGTTGACAATTTGGATCAAAGGTGGCTCCAAGGAAACTTGTGTGATTTACCTTAAGGAAAATATCTGAATGGCTAAAAGTTGCTTCGTAACAGACTTTTAGTGTCTACGTCTTTCATAATTTTATTCCTTTCGTTACTTTATATTAGGGTTACCCACCGCTCTGCCGCGTTTGTCGTGTGACAGGAGCAGTTTAAAATACATAGAGACGTTGATCTCTTTGGTGACGAGATGCTGCTACCATGTGGAATACGTGTAGTAGGTAGGCCTACTGATAGTTGCAGTAAAGACACAGGACAGACAGGCACAAGCAGCTTGCTAATAGGCTTACGAAGAATTGGGACTGTCCTGGGGACCGTGGCAGATAATTATAAAGAGAAATGCATCTCAATTTAATGCAAGAGATGAGAGCTTTTATCCTTTGCCTGGCAGTATCAGGGAATATATTCCAACGGAGCACATTGAAAATGAAGATATGGCAAGACAATTAAATGTTTACTCAACCAAGAAGCGTAGCGGACTGTAAAGGAAAGCAATTTTGCCATTTTAAGAACATATGTATATAACGCACTCTCGAAATTTGAATTTCGAGACAAACCAAAATGATACAGTAAGACAAGTTGAAATATGAGTATTACATAATCTTGAACATGATGCTTGAAGAACAGGATAGGACTCTTCTTCTGGCAACTGAGTTAAAGTTAGTAACATATATCTTCGTTTATATTGTACTATGCTCGAAACATCAGAATCAGTGAAATATCGTAGCACACACGCAGTTACAATACGCAGACCGCTGTAAGTCCCGATTACATGTGACTACAGTCGCGAAGGAATTTGGTGCTTTTTGTGAGTTATTTTAACGAGATTGAAAACAATTGAACGCAGCTCTCATTAAAAGGACACATGAAAGAATGGACATGCGACTGTTTTAATGTAATGACAGCATTAGTGTGTCGGTATGAAAATGTTCCAGGCAGCAGAGGCCGTAATCACTTCTCACTGTAACTTGCATTTGATCTTCGACAACGACGCGCCCCTCATTGTGGGTGGCAGAATGTTTAGGAATGCTGTTTTGAAGTTTCACGTTGTGGAATTCTTTTTGACAGGATTGAGGCTGTTATTTTCCTATTTAATAGATAAAAATAAATCATACAATGAAAGTGTTGCCGCAATATTTTGATGTTGTCATCCGATGGGGATAACTTCAACTGCCACGCATGCTGTGCGCATAACCAGTCCACTGATTTGTGGAGACGGTGCTCAAGAAATCCACGCTCCTCTGTGGAACCAGTAAGTCCCCCCACTAGTTAAAAGACTGTGCTGTAATTCCTCCCCTGAGTCAAAAAATCCAATACATACTTTTACACCCGCACCTCTAAAATAAATGTTAATATTATTCTTTCATCTCTGCCTAGGTCTTTCAAGTGATGTCTTCTCTCTTCGTGTTTTCCAACTAAAATTTTGCAAGAATTTTTCCATATCATCAGTGGAATTCATCCCCTCGATTTTATCACCTTCATAACATTTGGTAAAAAGTACAATTTATCAGTTTACTCATTAATATATCTGTATATAGAACAGGAATGAAGATTTATTTTTGTTGGCGAGCCGTATCATACCGTCCGTAAACTTGACGATGCACACGTCTTTACCGGTGGAAACTGTAATTTGTTCGGCGTGCCTTACATTTGTACAGAGTAGAAATTACGACTAGCTTATGTAATCAATATTATGTGTTGAGAGGGATTAAATTGAACACAGCAGAGCAGGTACTACAGTGTGTTATTTTCTTTAGTATCGTTGTAAATTTCGATTAATGAAATTGTGTTTATAATGTTAATTTAGACTACACAAGCTGTATACTTCTCCTTATCTTCTTATTATGTTTCACTGGACCAGTTAGAAAGCGTCGTTTTGCGACTTTGCCTTCTACCTTTTTCAGGGAGAGAATGTTTGTCATGAAAAGCCTCGCGAATATAACGTACAATAAATGCATAACTGTAAGTGACGTCGATATGCCTCATTTAACGTAATATCACGACAAAACTACAGATTGTCTTATTAAGAAAATGATTTTCAGTGTGGAAAAGGGATTGAAATCACGTGCACCGTCCCATGCCGTTGTAAAGGCGCCACATTTATCTGACAGATTTAGATCAAATTCGATAGGGTAGACGCTATCTTTTGTAGGGGCCATTTTTTGTTTTCGTTTAGGCTACAGTCTAGGCCACTTTGTACAGGAGTAAAGGACATTTTCCTTTCGTTGCGAAATTCGAGGTTTTCACAGCGGTGTTTTGAGGATTCCAGTCTTTCGGGATGTGACACCGTGTCGTTGGGCGAGTAGTTCTTGACCTTTCGAAGGATAGTTGTACCTTTATCTTCAGGGTCAAGCAGTCATCTGTAGACCCTGATGACACCTTTAAATGATGCTTCTCTTACGCGAGTATTAGGCTAATGTGTGTGCGTGTGTGTGTGTGTGTATGTACGAGTGTTCATATATATACATAAATAAATAAATATATATATATATATATATATATGTGTGTGTGTGTGTGTGTGTGTGTGTGGCGCGCGCACGCGTGTGTGTGGTGTGGTGTGTGTGTATGTATGTGTGTTTTGTATATATGTGTGTGTGTGGTGTGGTGTGTGTATGTATGTGTTCATATATATGTGTGCGTGCGTGTGCGTGTGCGTGCGTGCGTGTGTGTGTGCGTATGCACATTTTAGCAACATTAATTTATTTTAAGTTTCATTTTATTTACACATTTCGTCCTTGTCTCACAAATGCACAGAAGATACGAACGGCATTAAAAGTTGAGTTGTTATCGTTCCGCTGAATTATTAATTTTCAGCCAAGTGCTTGTTTTTGTGTGTTCGTTCGTTCCTTAACGTAATTTGGATGTCTGGAAACAATAATGACTCTGTAGGGGCGTGGGATATATTGTTATCTGATCTTTGTGCGACAAATTTGAGACTCACTCTGACCTCTTTTTTTTTTTACATTCAGATGACCGTGCATCGTGAACATTCTTACAATAAAACCAACTAGATGCAATAATTTCTCAAATTTATTTTTGGAACAAAACTCTACACGTTTTGGACAGTTCCTCTGTCCATCTTCTGGAGTTTTTCACTGTACACACAGCAATGATATGTGCCATACAGGTTTGCTGACGGCAGGATCAAGACGGAACTGCAGTTCCGTCCTGATCCTGCTCGCAAGCCGTCAGTAAACCTGTATGGTACATACCATTGCTGTGTGTACAGTGAAAAACTCCAGATGATGGACAGAGGAACTGTCCGAAAAGTGTAGAGTTTTGTTTCAAAAACAAATTTGAGAAATTAATGCATCTAGTTGGTTTTATTACAAGAAGAAATCACTCTGACCTCCTTATTCAAGTTGTAAGACAGTCAAACTTGTATGGTGTTTCAAAGTTCTCTGTCCGTCTACACTTGAAGATAACGCTCGCAAGTTTCCTGGGTCCGTGATGTCCATAAATCTTAATGGTAGCGTCCTTCATTACCGACATTCCACTGGGCTCGTTTTAGGCGCTTTTCTGCTGGAAGCATCTTAATTATGTTACTATCAGTAGTCTTTGTGTTACAATACTTTATATACATATTGTGGCCTTGCGACTGTTTTATAGTATCTTAGCTTGTTTATTAAATATACATAGTGGCAAAGGCACGCTTATTTTTTGGTCGCACATTCATATCCAGTTTGTAATCTTAATAATTACCGTATTTGCTCAAACTGTTTTACGCCGCTTCATTTACATGCATCACACCTGTAGGTGTGACGATACCAGATGCTGTATAATACAATTTTGACCTCCTGATGATGAGCACATAGTGCTGGAAACATGTAAAGGCATATAATAAACGTATTATGAAACAAGATTTTGTGCATTAAGTTGGTTAATTACTAAGATTATACTGAGATGCATGGTCAGCAAAACATAAAAAAAATTTTTTAGTTTGACGCCCTTAATTTAAGTTATAATTATGAATATTAACTGGTTTTTGTAAATTTAATGCATGACGTATTCAATGCATTTGCTGTTAGTATTTCATTTCGCTCATGTTTCCAAATTGGCCTTTGTGAAGGGATTGTTTATCACTGCAAGACTTCTCCACGAAAAGCAGGATACGCTTTACTATTATTATAAAAATTCTGAATGTTTGGAAATAAAGTTGTATACGAAAAATTACCCGAGGCTCTGGAAGCAGCTTACGACCAATTTTAAATTGCAGATAATATTTATCTTGAAAATAACTAAAAGAAGGGCGCCCGCGAAAAATCAGAAGACATGAGGAGGAAAAGAAACATCTTGGGAAAAATATGCTAGAGATTGGAGGTGAAGGGTGGCACTGGTATTTACGGATCTGGGCGCAAGTAAGAAGCTTGGAGATGGAACACATTTATCCAGATTCCAGAGAATGGAAAGCTGCAGCCCAGGAAGTTAGGTTAGGGGAATGAAAGAAAGAAAAGAGATACTCACAATAAAGAGATGGAAGGACGTTAGAAGGAAATTGGAGAGATGAAACAGATAAAGAGAAAAGAAGAGTCAAACCTCTTCAAGATGTGTTCTTGAAAAGAGTGTCGCAGCGGAGCTGTGAGTGGAGAATATGAAGCTCTTTCATTTCTGTGAAATATTTTCCAGAGAAAAGTGATGGAATTGGCTCCCCTAAATTGAGAGTCACCGGAAGAAGAATTTTATTATCGATATCAGACCGAAAAGACAGCCTGTTTTACTAGTTTTCTTCTTTTCGCAAGTAAACTAATATTGAAAAGCGAGGCAACAACTGATACACCGGCCTAGCCGTTGATAACTGGAGATCAGGCTTGACGCTGCCAAATGCGACTGCCTGTCACGCTACGGTCATAAAGAAGCGAACGAAATACCCAGCACGCAAATTAGTACAACCCAGCATTGCAACTGAAATACAGTAGCACAGAACAGAACGCACACTTCTATGCCTGCTATATTTATCATTCATGCATTATTTAATGACGCTGTACCAACTGTGATAGTACTTAGTTTCGAAAATGATGACAAGGTGTGTGGTTGGAATGAGAAAGCCGTGTTACATAGCAATCATGTTTTAATCCACTGTTGAAGTAGAGTGATCGCACCCTTCTTTATGGAGCCGTCCACATGGACTGTAGGACCCACACAGGCCACTAGTGCAGGGCTCCCAGTTTTTTTTATTCCCGAGGTTAAATCAGCCGGGGCGTGATACGACTACTCACTTCCTTCCAGTGTGGAGGTTAAGAATGAGTGGAACTTTACCTCCGCTCCTTATGTATACCTTCATAGCGTGCACAAGGTCAACTGCACCTTTACGGAACCATCTTTGGAGAAGGCTAACACTGGGTGTCGAACACACACACACATCTAATTTCGTGGCTTGTTTACAGTGCCGTATCACGCGTCACGAATTTTGCCACGTTCACCCCATGCTTGTAGCACGCAGCGTTTGTGCAGTTGGTTCCACTGCCATCTTCAGATGACACATTACCGTTACACTTCGTTTTTTATTATGTGTCCAATAGTATTGGCAGGGACCGGAAACTGATTGTAATTCCTCTGGTATCTTGTGGGCTATGTTACATCTTCTGGACCACGCGGTGTTGTAACATTTATTGCATACCGAGTACATATCCACAATTACGACTGGCGTGAAAACTCTAAAGAATCGGTAAAGAATCTCAGGCTTGGACGGCAATAAAGAATGGGAAAGGATAATAAATACCGGAGTGGATTGCTACTGTTCAGATCACAGTCGTTAATATCTCTGTCATCTATCTAGGACCTTAACCAATACGAAAGTGTGATTTTGCCTGCTGTTTTGTACGAGTGGGATTTGGTATGCCAAATTAGGTTGTATTTGAACTTAATGGGGAAGAAAGAATATGGTGGTGGCCATAGTTATGCGGTGAAGAGCTGAACATTTTGTACCCGTTAGCTGGTGTTATTTTTGGTTATTGTATCGAAGAAACAGCGTAAACGGTTGGAAGATGTTGACTGCAGGTTAGTACGAAAACCTGAAAGGTGGAGATCAATTGGGTGACCTGGGCATGGATTTATGATAAGATTAAAGTGTATCTTAAGTAATTGGGGTGTGAAGATGTGATCTGGATTTAACTAATTAAAGGTAGGCCAAAATGGAGGATTGTTGTGATTACGAGGGGCTGCTGATAAGTCTTTAGCCCAACCAAGAAGGAAACAAGCTACAGCGACCAAACTCGAGATTTATTCCACATAATCCCCACGAAGCTCAGTGTACTTCTTAGCCCGTTGCTCTAACCTTTGCAAGCCACTCAAAAAAAATCAGAAGGTTGTCCGTCCAACCAGGTCTCCGCGGCAGCAATGACCTCTGTGTCGGACGAAAAATGGCGACATTTCAATTGTTTTTCAGTCCAGAGAACAGGCGGTAGTCCGATGGGGCCAGATCCGGAGAATAGGGTGGGTGATCAAGACATTGGAAGCCCAGGTAGGGCAGTTTCTTCAGGGTTGCAAGTGCCCGGTGAGCTGGGGCAAGACCAACTTGGTGAACTTTCCGCTGGGTTTTTCCTTCAAAATGTCCTTCAATTGTACCAGCAGAGATAGGTAATTCTCCGCGTTGATAGTTTGGTCCTTTGGAAGAAAATCAATGCGGAGGATGCCGTCTTGATCCCAAAAAATCGAGGCGAGACCTTTTCCAGCGGAGTTTTGCACTCGGAATTTTTTTGGGCGGAGTGAGCCGCTATGCCACGACTCCATTGATTGTTGCTTTGTCTCCGGGTCATAGTGATATAACCAGGTTTCATCCATGGTCACCAATCACGACAGGAAATCATTTGCATCGCGTCTAAAAAATTCGAAATTTGCTCAGACGAATGGCACCGTTGACGTTTTTGATACGCGTTCAGGCATTTCGGGACCCACTTCGCGGAGAGCTTCCGCTTGTCCAAATCTTCACGAATGATGGACCCAACCCGTTCACGTGAGATGTCCAGTAGCTCAGCTATTGATTTAGCCGAAATCCGGTGGTCTTCCAAGATTAGCTCGTGAATTTGATAAATAATATCCGGGGTGGTCACTGTTTTGGGTCGTCCAGGACGAGGAGCGTCACAAGTGGAAAAAATCACCACGGTTAAACTAGGCCACCCGGTTTTTGACGGTGGCATACGATGGAGCATTTTCCCCTAATGTTTCTGTCAGAATGGCGTGAATTTCCCTCGGCGCCTTGCCTTGCAGGAAAAAAAAACTTGATGACTGCTCGTGTCTCCATGTTGTTGAAATCGCGCGCGTCGCCTGACATGCGTGCTTTCAGCCTCTGTAACACAAAAAGACTTGCAATTCGGCACATGAACAGACCCCTCTTTCC
>Ga0123353_10005613_pt1 | contig 16511 bp, 13 predicted proteins | sample TergutLab28metaG_3_FD_92763 | JGI IMG/M metagenome (GOLD analysis project Ga0123353, IMG submission 92763) | Labiotermes labralis P3 segment gut microbial communities from Petit-Saut dam, French Guiana - Lab288 P3 | ecosystem: Host-associated > Arthropoda: Insects > Digestive system > Gut ...
CCACATGATAAGCTCCGTTCACTCGGTTGGCTCTTTTGGGTGAACGATTTAGATTTCCCGACTTTTCGCACGGTCATCAACTTACCCCGCCGCTACTGCGCTTCACGCGTATTTCGGCCTGCCAATCCACCTATGGACCTCTCGGTTTCCACATCCCCTTCAGACACTGCCTCACAACAATGCCCTGGATTAGGTTTCCCAATTTGCGCCAACGCTCATGGGGGAGGACTTCCACCTCCGTGACTCCTTACACTTCCAGACTCCTGAGCCGTTTTACCTGCGATAGCGTACCCGCTGTCTCTCGCGTGTAAGGTTCTCGCGATTTCCACCACGATGTGATGCGACTGCCTGTCGCGCAAAACGCCAGAGCCCCGTATTTACAAGGGGTCTGGCGATTTGCCTACATGTAGTATCCAGCACTTTTTTCTGGAAGCCGAAAATATTTTTAGTACCGCAACATCCGCCTGATTTGCATCTGGCTGAGGTATTTGTTGTTTAGCTTCATATTGAATTCGTTCCCGCATGCTTCAAGGATTTCATCGTAGTAAAGGAACTGCCAAAGGTTCCCACCGACATTTACACAGTTGTATTTCCGAAGCGAGTTCAGGATCTTGCCAATGGGGTGTTTGTAAGCAAGCCTTGCCTGAAGCAAGCGGATGAGGACCAACGCTGTGAAACAAGTGGCAAAATAGACGTCGATGTGCTCGTTTGTGCTCACAAACACCGGCCTCGACGAATAGTCTTTTTTTGAAATCTTGAATGTGTCCTCAATCCTCGCAAGACCCCGGTATACATCACGTAATTCAAGGTCACTCATCTTTAGCTCGCTGGTCACAATAGAATAGTAACCGTCGTACTTTTCCTCTTCGGCGATTTTTTCCGTGTCAAGTAACAGTTCCTTGTCCGTGATGATCTCCCCGGTTTTTTTGTCGAATGCGATATTCATGACATAGGACGCAGAACCTGCGGATGTTATCTTGTCGTACTTTTTTGTGTTCTTGATCAGGTCTTTTGCCCTCTCGACCATGACCGCCCTGTCCCTACGTTGCTTTTTGGCATATTTTTCTGAATAGTAGGTCATCTGTTTCTGGTCGACAGAGACGGATTTCTTTTTTTTCTTTTTACTTCCGGGAATGGTCAGGTTGACATTGAGCATTTTGGGATAGATACGTGACTTGTGTATAAAGATGATCTCATTGCCATCATCGTCCTTCAGTTTGTCCGTGAGGTATCCGCCCGGTGAAAGAACCCATTTCTTGAATTCCTCGTCAGCCCCTCTTATGGATTGCCCGTAGACGTAACCGTCCCTCTGGTTGTCATCCCCCTTGTTGTCGCCGTTAAGAAAGTAGATGTTGTCGGAAGTGTTAAGCCCGCGGTCGGCTACGAAAATAATCCGGCAGTCAGAATACTCATTCTTTACCCGTTTTATGATCGGGCGCATATGCAGCTTTTCGGATTCGTTCCCAGGGAAGAGTTCATAGGCGAGCGGGATGCCGTTTCTGTCCGTAAGGAGGCCCATTTCGACGATCGGGTCCGGCCTGCGGTTCTTTTCCGGGCCGCGCTTCCTGTACCTTGCCTCTACCTTGTTCCCGTCTTTGTCGACAGGGTCGCCATTGTCGTCCAGCATGTCCACGTCAGGGCGGCCAATATCAAAATAATAATTTGTGCAATCGAAGTATGAGACCGTGAGGTCGCGCTTCACGATTTTTTCGGAACGCTGGTAAATCCATTTCTGGAGGGCTTCCTGGTTTTCGTCAATGAAGTCGAGTACGCTGTAGACATCATCCAGGGAAAAACCGTCGATTTTCTCAAAATAGACTCCCCTGTTTTCATAAGTCTCCTTTTTTGAGCCGGGGAAGAGGACGCGGGATATTACCAGGAGACGGAAGATCAATTCGGCACTGTATTTGAATGAGCGCCTACGCGCCTTCCATCGCCAGAATTTATCAAGCTCCAATTCCAGATAGAGGTGCTTGATGATCCCGTATCCGGCATTTTTCAGGCTGTCTTCACCTATCTCCATAACAGCATCAGTGTCTATGGAGATCGCGATGGTTTTGCTTTCCTTTTTTTCTTCCGTGAGTTCTTCTGCAACTCTCTTAAAATGTGCAATAGGGTCATCATAAGTTTTTTTCAGTACGTCGAGCCTGCCGACGGGTCCAACCATCCGCTGCTTGGCTTTTCCGTCTTTGTAATATGACTCATAGAAATAGAGGCGTGTGACATTTTCCCTTGTAATGGGTTTGATGAACACGGCTTCGCACCTCCAAGACGTACAGGATACTATAAGTATACCACATTTTGTAAGATACCACAATATACCACATGCACAAAATACTACATGTTGACATAAAAAAATCCAGCAACTTCAATAGTTGCTGACCTGTCTGCCTTTGACTAAAGTTCAAAACTCAGGAGACAGGTTGGCACTGAATAGTAACTTTTTATGATTGTTCTGAATACTTCTACAAAATACTTCTTGATTTTTCTTATTATTAATATATAATGTGGATGTCAAATAGCCATTTACCTCTGGTTCCTGCCTAGGTTTCTAGCCACACCCTGTCTTTTGGGGTGTAGTCGGCGGGCACTTTAATAACTGGAGTGGTTTTCTATGTTATCCATAAGCGATATAATAAGAACAAACCGCGAACAGCAACATATCAGTCAGGAAGAGCTTAGCTTTGGTATCTGCTCGGTAAGCACCCTGTCCCGTATTGAAACTGGCGTGCATGCTCCAGGAAGGGCGACCTATGAAGCCCTTATGGAACGGTTAGGGCAAGACCCAGAGTTGTTCCCATCGTTCCTCAGTGAACGGGAGGTAAGCGTTTTTCGTTTGAAGCACCAAATAAGTAAACTGATTTTTGTTGAACGATATGAGGAAGCAGAGAGGCTTCTTGACGAGTTGGACTCAAGTTTAAAACTGGAACATGTCTACAAACAGTTTGTCCTTTATATCCGCGCTCTGCTTATTCGAAAGAAAGGTCAATCGTCGGAAGATGCACTTGTGGCAATGAAAAGGGTTGCGGATATGTCTATAAGAAATCACTCCTCTGATATGATCATACACCAAGTTTTATCTAAGGATGATGTAAAAATATTAAACAGTTTAGCTATTTCATATTACAACGCTGGAGAACAAAGTAAAGGCATCGACCTTCTGTATGCCTTGAAGAATTATATTGAACGCAAGGTAGTTGACGATGATGGGATATCGCATTTGTATACTACAATCCTCTATAACTTGTCAAAATGGGTAGGACTGAAAGGTCATTTAAATGAAGCAGTTCGTCTTTGTGGAATTGGTATACAGCGCTGTATTGATTATAATGCGTACTACTCGTTTTCCGGACTATTGTATAATAAAGGCTATTTGCTGGTCATGCTCGGAAGAATGGATGAAGCGCGCAAGTACATACAAGAGTCCTACTATCTGGACAGAGCCAGAGGAGAGCTAGAATTGTGTGAAATTGTTGAGAGATTTGCTTGTGAACATGGGATTTCTCTTTGATTTTAACAGCTCACTCTCGCACAGGCTTGTCCAAAAATAGCGTGCTTTCGTGTCTCATACTCAATACACCATCAGATGGTGGTTCACACTCCAGAGTGCGTAACGAAGCAGCTATAAGCAGTATTGCAAGGGCACAGACAACAAATTTTTTCATATATAGTAGCCTCCCCAACTCAATTTTATATCTAATCTACATAAAGCACTGGATTTTCACAATATCGTTTTGTGAGTAATTATTTTCCACTAAACAGCATGTCATTTTGTGATGGAAAAGTTTCCGCTAAACGGTATGGTGTTTTTTTTTTGTTTTGATATGGTTTAGCTAGGAAGTGGTCAGGTTCATACCGAATACCCATTCATTCTGTGCGCGTTTGCTTGAGCAATCGGCATTCGTCATGAGGTGTTACTTTAATGCATGAGATATTAAGTTTTTATCTCGACAATGGTCTTCAAGTCGTAATGAACAGCATACCAAACATAAACACCGTTGTTGCGAGTATGTGGATAAAGCAAGGGAGCAAAAATGAAACATCAAATAACAATGGAATATCGCATATAGCAGAACACATGGTAGTAAATAAAAACAATACAAAAAGCAGGGGACTTTTCGAAGTATTCAGGCAGTTGCAAAACAACGGCGTGAGTTTTAATGCGACGACAACAAAAGAAAACACTTACTACTATTTTCAGGGTTTGAAAGAGTGCCTTGAGACTTGCCTTGACGCTTTACGACTGATAGTTGTCACCAATAGAAACTTCGATTTAGAATTATTCGAAAACGAGCTTAGAGTTGTAGAGAGTGAAGCATCGTCTTTTTACGCTTCATTCAATCAGATTAAGGAGAGAACTGGGCAAGCTCTTTATGGGAATTACAATGTAGGTAGAATCATTCTGGGGAGTATCGACAATATTAGGTCAACAGCATTATCAGATGTCGAAGAGCTAATTAATCGCACATACACTCCTGAGAATTCAATTCTCGTTGTTATGGGCGATATTAATTATGAGATAGACGCAAAAAAAATCGAAGAAAGATTCGCCTCCTGGGAAGATGTTGAAACAGTTAGTATAGAAGAAAGCATAGATAATGAACCGGGTATATATTTTGATGGAACTTTCGCCGGAGTTAATGCCGTTGTGTCCTTAGGTTTTAGGATACCCTATTCTGATGAAAAGGAACGAATGTGTGCAGAGTTGTTATCCCTAATCCTTTCTGATCCGATTATGAGCGAACGTATTCCTTATGAGATTCGACAAAAACGTGGTCTGGCATACAATGTTGGTGGATTCGTTAGCCAGTACAAAAAAATGTGTACACTAGGAATAGTATGCTCGAGTACGGCGCAGAACATAGAGGAAATAATCAAAATCATGCTTAATGAAATAATACATGCACGGGAAAATGGAATTACTTTAGATGAGCTAAATAGAGCTAAGATGAATCTAGTTACCAGAAGGAACATCGATTTCTCAGAGCCTATGAAACGTGTTTTATATCTTGGCAAGCATAGCACATATGGAAGAATTTATTCATTTGAGGATGAAGTAAGAAAGGCAAAAAAAACGAGTCTCGACTTTGTTAACAAGACTGCTGGGCGTTTTTTCTGCATCGAAAACATGGGATTAGCTTTGATTGGGAAGGTTGATATCGAAAGAGTAGTTGACATACTTGTTCTATAATGTTAATCAGCAAAAGAGTTTACTCTACGTATAGTGAGTCGAGATTGAGGTAAATGAATATGAGGACTATCAACAGTTGTGTAAAAATAAAAAACAGCGAGGAAATAGAGCAGACTTTGCTTAACGGGATGGGACAGCGAGTTGGCTTGTGTATTTCCAGCAAACATAAAACAGTGGACATGATTGTAAGTGAAACTAAACTAACGGCGCTACAAGTCAAGCTGGTTTTAGGCAAGTTCTTATCGTTGGGGATTGTCGATACGTTTGAAAAAACAAATGCATGCGGTATCGTTGATAGGTTTTATAAACTAATTCAATCTCATGTAGAATTTGTTTACAGTAGTGACTCATTGGATCTCCCGGCAACAATTAACTTACTCAGTCGTGAGATGACAAGTATTCTTTGTTCAATAGTTAATTCAGTTGGTGCGGGATACTTAAAGCTAAATACAATCAAAGCTAATGAAAAAGATGTACAGGAGTTCGTTGAAGAGCTAGACCAACTTGTAAAAAAGTTTGAACGCATTGAAGATGATGCTTCTTCTGATACTTACTCCTTCATAAGTATAGTAGGAATCAGTTAAGGCTTGGTTAATGCACTTAGCAGCAAGGTGTTCTCAACATGCAAATAAATAATTAATGCTTCATATTATCATCTCTTAATCACAGATGTAACGAAGTCTAGATAATGCGCGCCAACAGCCAATGGCTCAATAATAATATGGAGGTTTTAGCAATGAAAGATGTAAAAAAAGAACTTGACGTTGATTCTGGGGAAAAAAGAGTTGAAGACACCAACCTTATCGTCTCTAATAAAAACGTCTTGAACGCTTTTGAAAACCAAGAGTTTTCAATTAATTGTGACGAAGCAAGTAATGGTTTTACAATGAAAGACACAATAAATTAACTACTGCTGAGAATACCAACAGCCACTTAAAATATAAAGAGGAGATAAAGTAATGGAAGAAACAAAGAAAAAGCTTGTTCTTAGTCCTAATGAAGCAAAAATCGAAGACGGAAAACTAGTTATCACAAATGCAGAAGCCGTAAGCGCGTTCGAAAACCAAGAATTTTCAATTGACAGTGAAGAGGGAAATGATGGAATAAGCTTCTCAGTCTCGATTTCAAAGACATGACTGTATGGATTCAACACTGCAGTGATTGTCGAGAATAGACATTAACGAGTGCGTGCTGGAAGTGGGACTCTGGGTTAGTACAGCGGCTGCGTAAGTAGTATGGCTGTTGGAATTGTGTTCTTGCTCAAACAATGTACTAATCCAGAGAGGTATTACTCATCTAATAGACAGGAACCAAAGTATTGCGTATATACACCTTATTTTACGTATTATTCGCAGAAAGCCCATATACCTAGCTTTTTAACTGCTTTAGTGCAAGTTGTCGACGTGTCCACGAAATCCCGAGATGAAACCCGAATCATGACCGCATTGTGCCTTTCCTATTCATAAAAATGTGGAATATATGTTAATGACATTGAGAGATGAGGACATCAGATGGACGTATTGTTTATTAATAATTTGAATTTTTCAAACTATTCTGGTGCTACAATGCCAAATATTGGCATACTTGGGCTTGCCACCATCCTAAAGGAAGCTGGTCACTCTGTATTCGTTTTTGACTTAGCATATGAAAGGCTTCAAGGGAGAATACAACTTGATAACGATTATCACATATTTGCTGAAAACTTAGTGGACCTAATCTATTCCTACAATCCGCAAATCGTTGGATTTACAACAATGTGTGACACATATCCATTTATCTTGGATATTTCTCGAAGAATAAAAAGGAAGTATGGAAGTGTGAAACTGATTCTCGGAGGTCCCCAAGCATCGATAACTGCTAAAGAAACAATGGAAAGCTACAGCTGCATTGATCTCATAGCGATAGGAGAAAGCGAACAGAGCATAGTTAGCATAATACGAGCTCTCTTAGATAAGAAGCGCGGCTATATGCTGTTAAAAACGATTCCAAATATTATATACAGAATTGATGGGGTTGTGCAATCAACAACTCAAAGTCAGCTGTGTCTAGATGCTACCATGCTTCCAACAATTGATGACTCACTACTCGAGAAGTATACTAGACATTCGGTAACATATGCGATTGACGTAGGTCGCGGATGCCCGTATTCATGCACGTTTTGCTGTACTAATGATTTTTGGAATCGTCGGTTCAGGCTTAAATCCACAAAAAGAATAATTGATGAAATGGACTACATTCAAAATAAGTACGGTATAAAAGTATTTGCTTTTCAACATGATCTTTTTACGGCAAGCAGAGAAAAACTCAGAAATTTTTGCGATGAGTTACTCAATTCTGGTCTTGAGGTTTCATGGGGATGTTCTGCAAGGCTGGATACGCTGGATTTTGATATAATTGATCATATGGTTCGTGCTAATTGCAAAAGGATATACATTGGCATAGAAACTGGTTCAGAAAAAATGCAAAAAGCCATTAAAAAAAACTTGAAGATTGAGAATGTACTCAAAATGGTAAAATACATGAAACAGAAAGGGTTAAGGGTCACCTGTTCGTTTATTTATGGTTTTGCCGATGAAAGTGAGAATGATTTGCTTGAGACAATATCGCTAATTGGCAGCCTTGTTACCATGGACATTGATAATATACAATTGCATAGGTTAATGCCCTATCCTAAGACTGAGGAACTGTACAAAGTCTTGGATAGACTCTATTTTGATAAAAACAAAATAAACTGTACCCTTTCTGAAAGGCGTTACTTAGAAAACGTGTTTGACATAATTACTACAAATAAAAACATATTTAGCAATTTTTATGAATTTGATAGCGATGTCAGAAGCGCAAAGTGGAAAAACCTCGACATATTTATCCAGATACTGAGGGTTTTGCACAAGTTTTTTATACATATTTATAATGTTCTGTTCAGCATTTATAGTGATATACCAAGTGTATTTAGCTTGTATTCTGAATGGCTAGATACCGAAGTCGAATGTATTGAAGTTAATAATATTGAGGTGAATATTGAGGAAGAACTGGAGAGAGTCACGCTAGAACTTATTAGCAAGATAACATCGGATTTGCTGGAAATAACAAACAGAAAATATCTTGTAAATGTATACAATTTTGGCAGAGATATGATTATATTTGATGGGGACAGAGACTGTCACGAGTTAACAAAAGAGTATCCTGTCAATGTTGTATTGCTTCAGAAAAACGCTTATACCATTGAAGACAATGACATTTTTGAGCTTGTTAAGGTCAAGTTTACGAAAATCGAGGATAAGCTTAGTTGTAAAAGGATTGCATAACATGAACAAAGCAAATACATCCATGCTTATATGACAAGCAATGAGGAGGCGAGAGTGCAGTGGTAAAAACTCTTATCGAAACAAACCGAAGAAATGGACAAAGGTTTATTGTCTTCTATTTTATTTATTTACTTCTTATCGTTATTGTATCGACGACAGGCATCCTTATCACACGAACTACAGGTGATATGGGTCAAGCAGCTGTCAATCTGGACACAAATGAGTTATTTCGATATATTTTGGTCATTACAGCCACGATGGCGTGTAAGGCAATTGCCTCAGCGGTATCCACCTACTCTCTGGGGCTTTACTCAGGACAAGTTGGCTATAAGTTTCGGGATAGTTTTGTGAAACACTTCCTAAATCTTCCATATGGTGTGTTTGAAAAAAAGAATAGCGGTGAGATGATGTCCGTTTACACAAATGATGTTCCTGCGGCTGTTGAGTTTGTTACCAGCAGTAGTCTTGGAATGACTGCCGAGATTGTCTCGGTTGTGGTTTCAATTATTTTCATGCTGACCATCAACCCGGTATACACCTTGATTTTTTATGCCATGTTTCCGATTTTCATTCTGTTGCAGGCCGTTATATCCACACCAATCCAAAATCTGGCAATTGAAATGTCCAAAGAGACAGCAAGATTTAACGCGGTCGTCAATGACTCGTTGCAGAATACTTCTATCGTAGTGGCTTACTCGCTTGAAGACGTAATGGAAACACGATATTTGGAGGCATATGATAAGTATTACACGATCCTTAAGAGATACATTATCACAATGCTCAGACTTGTCATAAGTGGTGTAGCGGCAACTTTGATTCCAATAGTTTTCATTATGATTACAGCTGGCTTGAGTGTTATTAACAATAAAATGACGATAGCGGGCTTTATTACATTCACCAGCCTAGCTACAAATGCTTCCAACTGGCTTTCTATGCTTTCGCAACGGCTACAGGACATTAAGGTCAAATCGGCAGGAGCACTCAGGCTTAACGATAACATGACAGATGACCTAGAAGATGTAAATATGGGCGAACAAGTAACGCTGAATAACGACTTTAATATTAAGTTTGAGAATGTGAGCTTCTCATACGGTGGCGAAGGAGAAGTCCTGACGCTTGATAACGTGAGCTTTGAACTAAAAAAAGGCGACAGGGTCGCTATTGTTGGAAAAAGCGGAAGTGGAAAAAGCACGATACTTAAGGTCTTGCTTGGCTTATATCAGCCTCAGAAAGGTAGTATTACTATTGCAGCACATGAAATAAAAAGCATATCGAAAAACTCGCTACGATCATGTCTTGCCTATGTCCCTCAGGATAGTTATTTGCTTCCGGAATCGATAAGCAAAAATATCTCGGGTACTGACCTTGCCGCATCAAATATCGAGAGGTTGGAAAAAGCCTGTCAGGACGCGGGCATTTTATCCTTTATAAAGAGCTTACCTGAAAACTTCAGCTCAGTATTGAGCGAAGCTGCTGAAAACGTGTCGGGAGGACAGCGTCAGCGGCTCACAATAGCGAGGGCATTTTACATGAATGCACCCGCGATTTTGCTTGACGAAGCAACATCCGCGCTGGATCCGGTGACTGAAAGCGAAGTTCTGGAGATACTACAAACACATTCAAGCAGCGGAATAATCATCATGGTAGCACACCGAAAAGCTGCAATTGCTGCCTGTAATAAAATCATTGTAATGGATGAAGGCAAGGTATCAGGAATAGGAAGTCATGAGGAACTGCTTGAGTCAAGCTTGGTATACTCATCATTGTATGAGTTATATGAAAGAGAACAAAGCCACAACGTAAAAGAGGTGATTTAAATGCGGTTTTTCTGGAAAATGTTCGGCTTTCTAAGGCCTTATATATACTTATATGTCCCGGGAGTTCTGCTATATAGTTCTCAAGCGTTCTTATTTCCTCTGGTAAGCGCAGTGTTGCTTAATATGGTCAGCGCAGCAGTATTAGATCACAAGTCTTCCGATCTCTTTGTAGCATCCGCAGTGTTTCTGGGATTATTCATTGTGACAATTGTCATTGTCGCGTTTGGCACATACTTGTATGTAATAACGACAGCAAAAGCAACAAAAGATGTGAAAGCTCAGATATTCAGAATCTACGTGAATAAAAGCTTGGAAGCCTCTGTAAATGCTCATTCCGGTGAGAGCATAGCCACAATAAACACAGACGCGAGTAAGGCAACAGAGGCGTTCTCAGACGCTATTACGCCATTCCTATCCTGTTTTATAGCCATTATTGCAGCTGCAACGGTCGTGTTTGCAATCGACTATAGATTAGGTCTGGCGTCAGTTTTTATCGGAGGTCTGGCGCTTTTTATTCAGAGCAGATTTGCGGGACGTCTTGGAAAGCTTGGTTTAGAACAACTCGAAACCAACTCACGTTCTGTAAAATCAATATCAAACATCTTTTCTGGTGGTCTTACTATCCGTGCCTTTTGCATTCAGGAAAGAGTGCTTGTCAGTTACGATGCTGAAAACCGTCAACTGAGGAATCTATCATTGAAAAGTGCCTTTATCTCAATGTGGCAGGATATGTTCACAACTGTTCAGGGATGGTTGACATTATGCATTACATTTGCTCTTGGCGGATGGTTGGTTGCGACAGAGCAACTCAGCTTTCCAATGTTATTGATGGCACCAGCGATGAGTATGGCTATTGCAGATGGACTGTCCGGTATCGGGACTGCTTGGGCTGGATTGCATGCTCCGGCTGCCGCCGCAGAGAGAGTATTTGCAATTCTGGAAACTGGTATTGACAAAAAAGAGTGCACTGAAAAACAGCTTATTGACGGCGGTAAGTATACTATAGCCGTAAACAATCTTAGCTTTAAATATCTTGCAGCAGAAGAAAATACGTTGTCAGGAATTGATCTAAAAATCGAGGAAAACGAAATGGTTGCGTTCGTGGGTCCTTCCGGAAGTGGAAAGTCTACATTATTACGAATTATTATCGGTATGTATGACAGAGAAGGAATCGATATACGACTCGGCGATGAAAAAATAAGTGAGAGCGATCCAGTATCGTGGCGGAAGCAGTTCGCCTATGTCGATCAAAGCTGCAAAGTGTTTGATTTGTCAATAGCTGAAAACATCGCACTAGGCTGTGGTGATGCTGCTTCACGAGAACTTATTGAGAAGGCGGCCATTCGGGCATCAGCCGATGTGTTCATCAACGAGATTCCGGAACGGTATGAAGCGCATTGTGGCGAAAAAGGTGCGTCTCTTTCAGGTGGTCAGAAGCAGCGCATAGCAATCGCTCGAGCGCTTTGCAGAAAAGCTCCGGTACTTGTCTTTGATGAGGCGACCTCGGCTCTAGATGCAGAATCCGAAAAGAAAATTATGGAAACGATTAAATCTCTCCGAAACGATCATACAGTATTGATAACGTCGCACAGTCTTCAAAACATCGTTGATGCTGATAGAATTGTTGTTATGGATAACGGGCGTATTGTTGAGGAGGGAACGCACAAAGAACTCATGGAAAAATCCAGTTTTTATTATACGTTGTTTTCCAGCGCATCGGTATCGACTAATTAACAGGGGAGTTCAGTTACAATGACGACAGGACTTGGAGCGGAAGAAAGAATTATCGCATCAGCGCGTAACACAATTATCGGAGGGCGTTTAATGAAATATCGTTTTTCAAAACTAGCGACAGTTGTAGAAACTGATAAATGCATCCTCATTGCATCTCATGCAACTTCTGCTAAGATTGAATTATATGAGCCATCTCTAATAGAAGAATTCCACACCATTATCGTGAACAATGGATCGGATTGTATCTCGTCTGAGCTCGAATGCACCTTATTTGCAAAAAATGTACTTATTTGCAAAGAAGAAAATGAGCTAGCCTACTTGGAAAACGCCATAGAGGAGGTTGAGCGCGCTTTTTTTGGATTGGTTATTATTCCAATTGAGGATTGCAATCTCCGCTGCATATACTGTAACAACAAGTTCAGCTCATGCGAGTTGACTCCTGCGCATTATGATTTGCTGCTGAAAGAAGTTGCCAGAGCGCTCAATCAGGGTAAACGTGAAATTCAAGTTACCTGGTTTGGTGGTGAAGCACTGTTAATGTATGACAGGATAGTAAGCTTTAGTAAACGCGCCCGTCAACTGACACTTGAAAGCGAGGCAAATTTTAGCGGAGTTATAAAAACAAATGGAGTGCTACTGGATATAGATACCCATACGTCCCTATGCGATAATGGTATTACTACATATTACATCACTCTGGATGGTTTTACGCATGATAGCCAGCGTGTTTTCACTGATGCAACTAGTTCGTTTGACGTGATGCTGGAGCACATTCTCTGTTTACTGGAATCAGCTTTGGAATTTAAACTTATTATTGTGGTCACCGTCACTGAGAAAGATTTTGATATGTCTTTTTATGATTTATTTCTTCCATACAGGGATGACCACCGGTTGTCATTTTTAATCAAAACGGTTGGGCAGTGCGGTGAAAACAGCTTTGAACCCTTATATATAAACGCAGACGCAGAAATCTATCATACCATGCATTACCATAAGGATCACCTTAAAGGCTTAGGGTATACTATTTACGGGGATGGTGTAAGCGGAATTCTTGGGGGAGGGTGTTATGCGTCCTATCGAGATTCATACTTGATTCGAGCTAACGGTCGGATTGGTAAATGCGCAATTGCGCTGGATGAAGAAATCAATGACATAGGATACCTTGACTTGGGAAAAGGCGTAATGGTCATCGATTGGGATAAACAGGAAAAATGGTCATATAATCCACTTTCATATGATTGCAGAAACTGCAACAATATTGCTGTATGCTGCAACCGTTCATGCTTACTTAAGAAATGGAGTAATCGCGATGCTGATCGATGCTGCGATGCTCCAGATACCAGGAACTTGTGAAACGTGTGTTTTCTACTTTTCTTGTATCATAGCTGTCAGCAATTGTCAACATATCTTTTGCGATAAGCACCCAACAAACTTGACACGCTTCATGCAGCATGATATATTTAACGGCAGATGACGTCGGAGGTATACGATGCGTACGGCAATACTGATAACAAATTCATATCTCAATCAGCCTGTTTCCTATTATTATGGACACAGGCCTGAGTTGCTGTTGCTGTTGCTATGACCGATCAGTCAATTGCAAAACGGCGGCTCAAGGCGTAAACGCTTTGAGCCGTATTTATTTTTTAGGAGGTTTTTTACTATGGAACACACGGGATTGTTCGAGACAGTCAAACGCGGCGCTGTGGATATTTTCTCTGAGGAAGGCCTACAAAAACGCCTTGCAAGCGGGAAGTCCTTGAAAATCAAACTCGGCGCAGACCCTTCGCGCCCCGATTTGCATTTAGGCCATTCTGTCCCCCTGCGGATGCTCCGCAAATTACAAGACGCCGGACATGAAATCATCTTTGTCATCGGCGATTTCACCGGCATGATCGGCGACCCTTCCGGCCGCAACAAGACACGCACGCCGTTATCACTTGAAGCAACGAGGCAAAACGGGCAAAGTTACTTCGAACAGGTGACCAAAATCCTTGACCCGGCAAAGGCGCGTATCACGTATAACTCTGAATGGCTCAGTAAAATGGATTTTGCCGACGTCCTCAAACTCGCGGGAAAGTATACCTTGGCGCGTATCCTTGAACGTGATGATTTCGCGAACCGTTACGCAAACAATCTGCCTATCGGGATGCATGAGCTATTCTATCCCCTGATGCAAGGTTACGATTCAATAGCGCTCAATGCGGATATCGAGGTTGGAGGCACCGACCAAACGTTTAACCTCCTGGTCGGGCGCGAGCTTCAGAAAGACTACGGTCAGGAGCCGCAGGAGGTCATAACTTTTCCTTTGCTGCCGGGACTTGACGGCGTCGAAAAGATGAGTAAATCCCTGGATAACTATATCGGAATCGATGAACCGGCTGAAATAATATTTGAAAAATGCATGAAAGTACCGGATAGTATTCTATCTGATTACTATAAACTGACTACAGATATACCGGAGGATGAATACAGCTGCCTCTTAGTTTCTGATATCCGCGAGGCTCATTTCGTTTACGCCCGTGAAATCGTCAGGCTGTATCACGGCGAGGGCGCCATCGGGCAAGCGGAACAAAGGTATCAATCGATAGCATCGGGAAAGGCGCCGGACGAGATGGGCATCATAATGATTTACGAAAAAGAAATATCGCTCATTGAACTGCTCAAAGAAGCGGGGTTTGCTTCGTCGAATTCCGACGCGAAAAGGCTGATGACCGGCGGCGGGATAAAGCTGGACGGGGAGAAAGTAATAGATCAGAGCCTGGCGGTAAAACAAGACGCAATACTAAGCCGGGGCAAGAACAAGTTCGTGCAAATCCATTTTGAACGAATTAAGTGAAAAAAACGAACGCTTTGATGAATCTGAATAAAAATAGTATAAATAATCATTGCAATATTCATCAACATGAAGTATAAAATAAGTAGAAGATATAAAACAAGGAGGAAGTAAATAAACTATAGTTAAAAGCGAGGAGGAAAATCGTATGCCAGGATATACATCTATTAAAAGGACCAAAGATCCGGTAGAGAGAAAGCGCATTCTTGAGAAACTTTTATTACTGAGAGCTCAGCTTGATCGGCAGATCCCCGCAAAAACCGCAACCGACACGCTATTGCTCGCAACATGGAACATCCGCAAATTTGGAGACAACCGACGCACAGAGAGCCTCCACTACTTGGCGGAAATAATCGGACGTTTTGACTTAGTCGCCATTCAGGAAGTCTCGAACAGTATGGAAGGACTTGAAAAGCTCATCGCGATCCTGGGGCCCAACTGGGATTACATCGTAACGGACAGCACTGAAGGCACGGCAGGCGTCGGGGAACGCATGGCATTTGTTTTTGACCGGTGCAAAGTCTTTTTCCGCAAAATGGCCGGAGAAATCGTTCTACCGGACGACAAACTTGTTGATAAAAAGTGGCAGTTCGCGCGCACGCCGTTTTCCGTCGCATTCCAGGCAGGCTGGTTCCGGTTCATACTGACGACGGTCCATGTGTATTATGGCACTTCCGAAAGGGAAAACGATCGCAGGGTGAAGGAAATCGACGCAATTGCCGCATTCTTGAAGAAACGCGCTGATAAGGAAAATGATAACTACATATTGTTGGGAGATTTCAACATTTTCAGACACAGCGACGCCACCATGCAAGCATTGATGACTAACGGTTTTTATATTCCTAACGCCATCCGCCAGCATCCTTCGGACATAGGACAGACCAAGTATTACGATCAAATCGCATTTAGGCTGAAACTCGACCCCTCTATGACCATCTTCTCCGAAGAAGAGCAGCGCGCAGGAGCGTTTGATTTCACGCAATCGGTGTACAGAAAAGATGATCTGCCCGCCTACTTGGGTTATTTCGATGAAAAAAACACAGTGGGTAAAACGGATAGCCAGATAGCCACATACTACTCGAGCAACTGGCGTACATTCCAGATGTCAGACCATTTACCGCTTTGGATAGAGCTGAAAATAGATTTCAGCAACCAATACCTGGAAAGAATGCTTAAAGAGGGAGTATAAGCTTTTCCCGGCAGAAATCGGCAGTATGCTCCTGTGTCAATCATAAACCTTTATAAGGAGGACCTAATAAATGGGCGCCGAACTGAACCCCGAGGCAAAAACCGTAAGTGGCAATGCTGCAAAATATGATTCGTACAAAATTCTGATGGCCCGATACAAAAAAGCCAATCAACAGGACTTTTTCTTCGAAATGCTCTGGATACTCTACGCGATGTTCGAAGACCTGACTTCGGCCTTTTTATACTACATCGGTTGTGTCACGGAAGACCGGCGAAAAGTCGTCGGAGCAAAAAACATCCAGAAATCTATCCGGGAAGTATTGAAACTTGGGGAAAAGGCAAGCTTCGATTTCGGCACGTTGTACGGAAAAACCGAAACGATTAAAAAAGCGGCTACTTGGGCGCAAAACGCTACAGTCTCCGACGAGTATCAAAAGGAA
>Ga0123353_10005614_pt1 | contig 16510 bp, 14 predicted proteins | sample TergutLab28metaG_3_FD_92763 | JGI IMG/M metagenome (GOLD analysis project Ga0123353, IMG submission 92763) | Labiotermes labralis P3 segment gut microbial communities from Petit-Saut dam, French Guiana - Lab288 P3 | ecosystem: Host-associated > Arthropoda: Insects > Digestive system > Gut ...
GAAAACCCAAACCCCCCCCCCCCCCCCCCCCCCCCCCCCCCCCCCAGCGCTACTTCACCACATGGCTGCATGGCCCGCACAGGAACAACGTCCACATTTTTGATCGAATCTTCACCAGCTGATTTCAGCTCTGCCAGTTTTGCCCCACCGTTACTCAAGGCACACAAATAGACCAAAAGACTTGCTCTGAAAAATGGCCATGATTATCGCAGCAACACGTGTTAAAATAGTGGGTCCAACTGCAACAATAAAAACCGGACATGTGTAGCTAATCCTACAGTGGGTGCTGACTTAAAATAAATCTCGAAAGGGATGTGCCTAGACAGAAGCGAGGTACAAGGACACCCAGAGGGTGGTTCCCACCACCGTAAAATATGTAAATGTTTCTCTAATCCTGCCAGCCTAAATAAATCCCTAAGAGTGTTAGAATGGGGTGGATTATCACCAGTACACATTTGTGTCATGTTGGTGGATCGCCAACAATAAAAAAAAAAGAGGGATAAAATCTTTTAGTTTTCAGATTAATTTCAACGACGAATTTAAACAACAAAAAAAAAGGTGTCAACATGTAAAGAACACATGAATGTGCACAAGCGCGGTACGAAGCGCACTGCCATCAGGGCTCCACTGCACTGTGCAGACACTTGGTCCAAGAGCAGCTGTTGGTAAGATTCTGCTTGTGAGGAAGAGAACACAGCGTGGAAGTTCCTGATCATCGTATGATGCACCTGTTACAGTTCACAAGTGCAGATGCCGAGTCTATACCAGGGATTTAGATGTTGTGGTGGAGAAGAGACACGAGGATACGGCCAACTTCTATCGACACAACTCCGGAGATACGACTTTTTTACAGTCACGGAATCTCAATGCTGTATCTATGGAGGTCTCATAGGTTTTTGTGTTTGGGTGCAATACTGTTACGTAACGACAAACTCGGCATATGACAAGCGCATTTTGAATCAAAACTCTGACAAGTCTTGGAGCTTAAGTGCCGCCTAAAACTTCATCTTATTAGGGAAGGTTTCAGCAGCCATTTTGACATTGCCAGGAGGCTGTTAATCCCTAGCAACAGTTCATGCTTATATCATTTAACTGCGTTGTGTCAAACAGCGACGCTTTCCAGTCCATCAATGCCGGACTCGGTGCAATGTATATGAATGTATCTAAGGACGCTATGAATAAAAAGCCCTCGTCCAGACAGGTGTTTGATTTTGAACTCTACCATCTATGAAGCCTTATATAAATGACACAGGTCACAGTAAGCGAAGGTCGAAAAAAATTGATAATTTTTTAGCAATATAAAGACGCTGTATCAAATTCTTGGGCAAATATTCTTCTTCTTTCGTCCTACAACCCTCTATGGGTTTTCGACTACTCCACTAGATCAAGCCAGGCCCATCTGTCCATCACCAACTTTGTCTAGTTTTTCACATCCAATACTCTAATGTCCTTCGGGACTTCATCTCACCATCTATTCCTTGGGTTACCTATTGAACTCTTTCCCATTGGACTCCACTCAAAAATCCTCCGTACCATTCTATACTCCTCCATCCTATGTACATGTCCCATGGTCCCACCTTTTCAATCATTTGACTTACGAACCTCACCATATTAGCTCCACCAATTAATTTATAAATTAATATATAATAAAGTAATAAATAACCAATAATAAATTAATTAATATAAATTAATTTATTTAATTCATGATTAGTTCAAATCCTCCATCCATCTCTTTCTTGAAGGGGACCAAAAATCTTCCTCAGGATTTTTCTTTCGAAAATCATTAAATAATTCACATTCCTCTCGGTCAGAGTTCAAGTTTCGGCGGCACATGTTACCATGGGCCCTACAGTGGTTACATATATATTTTCATTTCAGATCGTTACCCAATGAGCTTTGATGAAAGCAATTTTTTATCCATAAAGAAGACTATTTCCTTTCTTTTATTCTTGCCAAACTTTCCTCGCTATTTGCATTACTGTCACTTATTGCTGACCCTAGGGAACTAAGATTCTGCACCATCTCAAAATTATTTTGTCCCATTTTTAAATGTGTATTCGTATTTTTATTGTTTCTTTTTGCATTAATTTCTAAATATTTTGTTTTCTTTTGATTAATGCTCGACCCTACTTCGTTTGCTTTCTTACTCATGGCTTTTAATAATATATATATTTTTAACTTTTGGCCGTGACCACCACATCGTCTGCCTTCATATTTATTTCCGCCATTTTAGAGGTTTTTGTTCCTCTGGTTGTCAATTTCTTGATTGTGTGGTCTAAAGTTATGTAACAGAGAACAGTTGACAAGGTATCACCCTGCCTTACTTCTTTGAAGTCTGAGAATTTTTCAAATAAATTATTTTCGAGGATGGGCCTTCCTGCTGAATGTTCCATTGCCATCTATAATTAATCTAATTAATTTTGCAGGCATTTCTGTTTGTTGCAGTATTTCGTATATCTTTATTCTTTTAATGGAGGCAAAGGCTTGCTTTAAATCCACAAATAACATATGTAGATTTATGTTAATACTCATTTGCATTGTCTATAATTTGTCTTAATATAAATATATTATCAGCTGTTCCCCGTCCAGATCTAAACCCATTCTTTTAATCCCCTGTTGTCATCTCAGCATATCTAACCACTCTACTGTACAGAACACGTGACAATATTTTATACATTTGTGGAAGAAGAGTTATTCCCCTATAATTTTCACATTTATCTTTACTACCTTTTATTTTTACTGGAAATATTAAACCTGTTCTCCAGTCTGTTTACCTTTTTTCTTTCTCCCATACTTGCTTAATCAACTTGTATCTTTTGTTCCATAACGTAGGGCCAGCTTTTTGTATCAATTCTGTCGTGATACCATCATTACTGGTGTTTTATGCTTTTGAAAGTATCAATTATGTTTCTTAGTTCCATGCACGTCGGATCTTTTATTTCTTAATTTCTTTCGTCAAATATTATCGAGTCTTTTTCTTCAAATACTACATTGATTTCCTTAACTAATTCTTGAAAATGATTTCTCATTTTTTCCATCACTGCACGTCTAACGGTCTTCCTGTTTTATCCACTAATTTATACATTTTTTATTTACATTCTGTCCTTAGTTCTTTAACACTTTATAGAATTTTCGGTACCCTTTATTATTGTTCTGACTCTGTGTGTCCTCGATTTGTTTATTAATCTTCTTTATCTTCTTCCTTCTACTATATGCTTCTTTCCTTTTTTTGTTTGTATAATTCTCTATTCTGTCCAGTGTTGCTATTTAACAATTTCATTCTTGCTTCATTCTTCTCTTGTCCAATGCTAATACATTCGCCATCATACCAATCTTCATTTCTTTTCCTAATTTCTTGTCCTAGCACTTCTTGTTCTGTTTCAGAAATACAATTTTATTATTCCATTCCTGCTCTATATCCGAGGACTCTGCCTGCCTCAATAAATAATGAGGTAGGCAGATTATAATCTTATCATATCACGTTTAAAATTTTGGCTTATAATAGCATCTCCCAGCTTCTTGCTGTTCCATTCAATTCTTTTCTTAAACCTTTCTTGCATTTTTATTATTTTGTTAATGCATCTTATTCTTATTAAAAAGTGTTCTGAATCACAATTTGGTCCTCCCATTGTTCACACATCTTGTACTGCGTGCATTCTTCTACTAACCAATACTCGCTCTATTTAGCTTCCATCATTAGCTCCTGGAATAATAAATGTTCCCTTGAGGATTTTCTTATGTAGGAACTTCGTACTCACAATAATCAGATCGTACATTTGAGCAAATGAGACAGGTCTATTTCCATTTTCGCTTGTATACTCGTGTACAGAACATTTACTCGCTACGTCAGTTATTCTATCTTCTTTCCCCTTCTTACCATTGACATCTCATAATACAGTTTTTGCATCATACTTCGGGGCACCTTCCTAAGCCCTCATCAGTTCACTACAGAATTTCTCTATATCTTCTGGTACTGATTCTTCGGTCCGTGCGTACGCGTTTATAACTGTGGTATTATAGAATTTTACTTTTATTCGTATTTTTGAGATTCTACCATTCTCCGGTTCAAAGCCAATTATATTTTTCCTAGCGTCCTTATGTAATATGAAGCATGTACCATTTCGGCAAGTATTAGGTGAATGGTATAACTTGTGCAGTTCGTTACAGAAAATGAGGCAACTTATGCATGAATTCTGGAGTCCGCCGCGGTGTAAATGAGAAATGGACTCTTTTGGGATTTTCCGGAGCGTACAAAGGTATTTTCTTACCGACGTTTCGGGAGAATTTATCGACCTCTTGACCCTTGAAAGATGGCCCCAATATGTTGTCCCGAAACGCCGGAAAGAACTACCATTCTACGCTGCGTAAAATCCCAAAAGAGAGCAGATCTGAGAAAAACTAAGCTAAAAATCAGGAGGGTTTTCTAACATCCGATAAGATTCCTTGAGTGCTTGATGTTAGTGCGACCGTGCATCACTGATACAATGAAATAAACAACCAACTTGATGCAGCAATAAAGGTTTATTAGTATTTTCAATCAGCTCAACATGTTTCGGGCGATAATTTCGCCCATCCTCAGGAGCACTAGACTGTGTTTTTAAAGCTTGTGGTACAATGCATTATACCACAAGCTGTAAACACAGCCTAGTGCCCCTGAGGATGGGCGAAATTATCGCCCGAAACATGTTGAACTGATTGAAATCATTAATAAATCTTTATTGTTGCATCTAGTTGGTTGTTTATTTTATTCCTCGACTGTCTTTAGCCTCAATTCTTCAGAAACAGGCTCTATGAGCTTTCACGTCTTCACATTCCCCAGCAAATAAGATTATAAAATTTTCATTATAAAAAGCCAGTTAAATTAAAACCCACACTACATTAAAAAGTTATTTCAAGACAACGGACGAGTCTCAGGTGTTTATATCGACAGTTTCTATCTGATTAAAAATTCAATTAAGTGGAAACAAACGAACAGGCAGGACAGCAAACGTTCGTTTAAATGAGTTTTCTAGCCATGCAAATTAAATATTAACTAGGCTTTTAACTGGCTTCAGTGGTTTGTGGGCAGCCCTATAGAGAACGCCCGCACGCACCCACGCATACACACTCAGGGCAATAATGATACTATCTTGGTGCCGAGAGTCCTTACTTCCAACCAAATGATATTATACCAAGGATTTTATTTAGTTTTCTTTCCCCTTATACTACGTAAAAATAAAACTTAAGAAAGAAAAATATGCCGGATGAATGAAATATGGAATGTAAATTTACAAGTTGTGAGATGGAATAATGAACATTCCTTTTGGCAGACGTGTAATCAGTGAGGTCTTCTTTGGATGTGAAGAAATTCAATTTGAGGAGTTCCAAAGAACGTCTAACCAAAATAAACACAGACGCAGGGCTCCTTTTCTCATCTGATATCGTTTCAACTCAGAAGTGTGACGTCTGAACTGTCGGAAAGCAAACACGAAAAACTGAAAATGTGTTTCTGAAAGGACCGTGTAAAAACTAGATTCTATAAATACTTAATTATTCACTTCATTACCTGTCACCACCCCATCTTCTTCCCACAAATACCGACAATAAAAATGCAGTGACTGTACAGCTTTCAACTGCAGTTAAACACTTAAATATAATACCGCATGCCCCCCCCCCCCCAAAATGTTGCATTTTTCAACTACAAATTTTGAGATTCAGCCACCTTCTTCTGCGGCAAACATCATTCTACTGAAACAAAAATATTTTGTTCGAAATGAAGGTTTCGGATTCGCTTCTGACATAACATTCAGATTTTTATATTTTGCTGATCGTGCATCCTAATATAATGATAGTCTTTTTTACCAAATTGATGCACAAATTCTTTATTTTAATACATTTATTACATTCCTCTACATGTTTCGAGCACTGTTATGCTCATCTTCAGGAGGACAATTGTATTAGTACAGCATCTGGTATCGTCACTCTCTTTAGATGACTGTTCAGACCACAGGTTACGAGAGTGGTCTGATCAGTCACCCAAAGAGAGTGACGATACCAGATGCTGTACTAATACAATTGTCTTCCTGAAGATGAGCATAACAGTGCTCGAAACGTGTAGAGGAGTATAATAAGATAAAGTGATCTCGTTACAGGTCCGGTGTGGCCCAGAGGGTGGGTAGAGGTATAGCTCTACTCTTCCACGACCGCAGCACTAGAAGGAGGTGAGTGGTCAGCAGCACGCCCCGGCCGCACTTTACCCCCAGAAGAAGACATGGTACCTATTTTACAGGAGGCTGGGTGGGCCCCAGGGCCGGTCTGGACGGGCGGAAAATCTCGTCCCCACCGGGATTCGATCCCAGACCGAGAGGAGTGTAATAAATGTATCAAAATAAAGAATTTGTGCATCAAGTTGGTAAAAAAAAAAAGACTATCATAACATTCAGATTTAATGAGGTACCCACTTTACATTTATTAAATGCCATTTAAGTTCAAGGTTATTTCCCGGAATAACAGCGGCGCGTGTCTCATCGTCATCGTCATCGTCGTCGGCTAATTATTACTCATTTGGATCGAGTGACGCGACAGTTTAATTTTTTACACAGCAGGTAAATGGTTGCAGCCACTCCACTAACAAAACCGCAATTCGATATGCAAGTACAGTCTGTCAAAAGAAAGAGATAATGTATTCGTCTAATGAATGATCGATGAATGTCGTTAAGAATTACACTTCCCTTCAAGTATACCATTACGGCGAGATAGTCCATTCTGACGCCCCGGTGCGGAGTGGAATAAGTTGAAAAGTTGGGTACTGTGTCCTCCCCCGATCTCATTATCCTCGGAAGCCTTAATAACGTTATCTAGCAACTATAATGTAACTATTCAAGTCTATTGTATTGCTGTATAAAGACGTTCTCTCTCATTTGCTGTGCGGCAGTGGGAAGAAGCGCATATAAAGCATCTGCATAAACGGCTCGCCCTGGCTCTAATACAATTGAAAAGAAAGTGGAAGCAGGCCGTGGGTTTTTAAAAATTCACTTTCTACAGGGACATTATTTTATCTCAAATATCGTTTAGTACTTACAGTCGGCTGGATAATCGTATATAACCAAGATCACTCACGAGACATCCGTCACGTGATTTCGCATACGCGGTACGAAGTGACTAATGTTATTTGTCAGATACAATGATTACCCTATGCAAATCCAAGTTTATAGGAATTCAACATTAAAACACATTCTAATATTCTGGCTGTATGTAACTTCTGAAAAGCAGATTTTTTAAAAATTAGTTTAATTCTATGGTTAAGAGTCCTTGTCGGGGAGAAAATCAGTTGTCCAACCGGATAATTTTTTTTAAACTTTAAGCGGCCACAAAAGTTCTTCACAAAGTTCATAAAAGCCCACCACTTGCTTTCGTAGGTCTCAGACCATAACCTTCAGTGTTTCCAAAATGTTTTTGCTCGCGGATCCCTTTTGTTTTCGAAAAATAACCATGGATTCTCACATCCTTGCTCAAGCAAATACAGAGCGTCGGTATTACGGGTATACAAAATTAAACAACTGTATCACAGAAGTAATTTTAGATAGATGCTAATAGATACCAGGTAGCATACGATAGCAATGCATTAGATGATTTGACCTTAATTAAACCGAATGTCTCTTGCTTCGTGGGTACAGGTGGTCTCTTATCTAGATATTCTAACGGTCATACGAAATAAACACATCGCCATTTAAAGAAGTTCGGCTATTATTTTTAACAAAACATCATTCATTTAACTTAAAAACAAGTAGACTACAAGGTGGCAATTACAGAAATGTTTCCATGGATCCCCCGGTAACTGATCGCGTATCCCTGCGAATCCGCGAAGTGCATTTTGGGAACCACTACCTTAACATTCATTTTAATATTATTATTACCCCACGTGTGCCTACCAATTCCAGGTTGTTTATTCCCTTCAGGTTTGCAAGCTAAAATTCTGTTCGCGTCTCTTGTGCGTGTTACATTTCCAACCCACCTCATACGTCCTGTAGTCATTCCATTAAAGTGAAAAAAATTACTGTATTGGTAGGTACTTTAGCAGACCACCCAGATGCAGCAGAGTACCCCATCTGCATGTGACGTACAGTGCCAAAGATGACGTAAAATTCGTAACGAACGGTGAACTGGATATATCTGGCAAAGAGGTTATCATGGCTTATTTCAAAATGTAATTGTGGAAGCCTACTGAGGACACCGTGGACAGGGTAGTTCAGTCGGTATTGTGACTGACTACGGGCTGGACGGTCCGGGATCGAATCCCGGTGGAGACGAGATTTTCCGCCCGTCCAGACATGTCCTGGGGCCCACCTAGCCTCCTGTAAAATGGGTACCGGGTCTTTCCCGGAGATAAAGTGCGGCAGGGGTGTGCTTCTTACCGCTCACCCCCTTCTAGTGCCGCGGTCATGGAAGAGTAGAGCTATACCTCTACCCACCCTCTGGGCCACACCGGGCCTGTAACAGGATCACTGAAGACACTGACAGATCCACAATAAGTGACATCCGAGCTTTCATGACGGTGAAGAACAGAAATTATATCTTAACAGATTAACGCCGTGCAATCTGGTACATAAATTTTGACATTTCTGAGGACTCTGGTTATGTTAACAAGTTAGGAGGATGAAAACACGGAGGCAGAGTACTCCGAAACGTCGCTATTACGTCACAGGTACAATATGCTTGAGCTCCATAAGGCACAAACCACAAAACCTTTCATGTCGCCAAGGATACGTCTACCAGATGTTTAATGTAATTTTTCCACTTTTCCACCGCTGTATTTCGCTAACAAAGCAGCTGGAATCAACACACATTTGGAGGAATGTTTCGGCTTGGTTGTGGGAGTATGACCCGGTCCTGATACTTAATGCATGTAATTTACGAGTCACCACGCGGGCGTGTGTGTGTATTCAGTCTATAAACAGACTTAAATAGACCACTCACTGGTCTTTCATGAAAAGATCATGTAGGTAATGAAGTAATTATAGAAATGTTAAGGTGGCAATGCGAGACACTGAAGAAAACCGCTCATAATAGAGCATGTTGAACGAATGGATGACAAAACATTCCAAAAAGAAAAAGCACCACATGATTATATGGACGTCCGGAAAGCGGAAAGGAGGTGGACTTACTAAAGGTGAATATCGAAACGTGTCCAGAAGGTGGACTCTTTTGTTCATGATGATGTAAAGACGGTTTCGTGTGTCTCACATTAACTATTACATACAGCAAGAACCATTTTACCTCCGCCACTGAAATGACCGATCCTTGAGTTATTTAACGATGCTGGCGTAACTACACACTTCATATGTATCAAATGAATGGGCTTATTATTAATAAACGTACTTCTCCAAGGAGCAGAGGCCTTCTTGGGAAGATAACAGGTTGTTGCGACTACACAAGTTGCTTTATATTAACATCCCAACTTACTATTACAAAATGTTTCTCCACAACACGCCACCTGTCTGCTGTATAGGTGGCAATAAACACGGTCTGAAACACCCAACCAAATGGGTCTACTAAAACTGAGGTCTATAGTAAAGCATGATTTGTAAGCACAAGCATTACATAATGATTCGTGAAATAAGGCGATTTTATCCTTCAGCACCACCACAATCAAACCAGTACTGCGGCCAACACCCATCCACTTTATAGTGGATAACCGGTGACCATTCCCAGGAGGCAAAGCTACCGGTGCGTGTAACTGACCACTTATCTCTCTCCAGTTCCAAAACTGAAAATTAGTGGAGCTATTTACTCCAGTCCCTGTAAAGGTTGTGTTGATTAAGCTGATCGACTTTACATTTAACTTTACGTAACAATACTGCAAGAAACGCATGACGTGTAACAAACAGGCATGATTAAACTACTTATGATGTATTACAGGACATTCATCTAGAAATATACCAAATCGAATCACGAAACGGAACAAGGATGGGCACAAATTTTGTTTCAAATACTTATCATTCTCTTTGACGTAAAAGGTAAAGGTAACGCAATCCCTGTACAGGCCTGGACAGGCCCTGAGGGCTCCGGGAAGTTGAGGCTCCCAGATTTCATGACAATCGGCACATGAGGGTGGTAAGGTCAGCCCTATGCACCGGCCGCCTTTACCCCCAGGAAATATTCCTTGTACATATTTCTGTTAGAGGCCGAGTCGACCCCAGGGCCATAGTGCGGCCAGAAGGATTGTCAATTACAACTTGCAATGACACAATCAGGAATCGAAGCAGCGACCTTCCGGCTTGTAACACAATGCTTCAACCAACCGGGCCACCACGTGTCCCTCTCTTTGATATACCTCATATGAATGTACGAGGGGGTGCTGATAAATCCTTAGCCCGACCAGGAAGGAAAAAAGCTACAGCGACCAAACTCGGGATTTATTCAACATACTCCCCACGAAGCTCAGTACACTTCTTAGCCCGTTGCTCCAACTTCTGCGAGCCACTCAAAAAAAAAAAACTCAGAACGTTGTCGGTCCAACCGGGTCTCCGCGGCAGCAATGACCTCCACTTCGGACGAAAAATGGCGAACTTTCAATTGTTTTTTTTTCAGTCCACGGAATAGGTGGTAGTCTGACGGGGCCAGATCCGGAGAATAGGGTGGGTAATCAAGACATCGGAAGCCCAGGTAGACCAGTATCGTCTGGGTTGCAAATGCCAGGTGAGCCGGTGCATTGTCGTGCAGACCCCCTTGGTGACCTTCCCGCGGCGTTTTTCCTTCAAAATGTCCTTCAGTTGCACCAGCAAAGATGATTAATATCCCGCGTTGATAGTTTGGCCCTTTGGAAGATAAACAATGAGAAGGATGCCGTCTTGATCCCGAAAAAATCGAGGCGAGAAATTTTTCTGGCGGATTTTTGCACTCCATTGATTGTTGCTTTGTCTCCGGATCATAGTGATATAACCAGGTTTCGTCCATGGTCACCAATCGTGACAGAAAATCATTTGGATAGCGCCGAAAAAATTCCAAAAGTTGCTCAGTCGACTGGCACCGTTGACGTTTTTTATCTGCATTCAGGCATTTCGGGACCCAATTCCCGGAAAGCTTCCGCATGTCCAAATCTTCATGAATGATGGACCCAACTCGCTTACTTGAGATTCCCAGTTGCTCAGCTATTGATTTAGCCGAAATCCGACGGTCTTCCAAGATTAGCTCGTGAATTTGATCAATATTCTACGGGGTGGTCACTGTTTTGGGTCGTCCAGGACGAGGCGCATCACAGGTGGAAAAATCACCACGTTTAAACTGTGCCACCCAGTTTTTGACGGTGGCATACGATGGTGCATGTTTCTGTCAGAATGGCGTAAATTTTCTTCTCGCGCCTTGCCTTGCAGAAAAAAAAAACTTGATGACAGCTCGCGTCTCCATGTTGTTGAAATTGCGCGCCTCACCTGACATGCTTCCTTTCAGCCTCTGTAACAAGAAAAGACTTGCAATTCGGCACATGACACAGGCCTCTCTTTCCAACGACACTATTTATTCCGTCCAACGACATCAGGAAGTAGGCCGGGCTAAGGACCTATCAGCACCCCCTCGTAAGTGAACCAGAAAATATTTTTTTTTTTGCGAAATTTAACCTCCTATACACTGTTCAGGATTGTCACTTACTACATACTACTAGCTACACAGAACATTCGGTATACACCTGAATTAGTCACACAAATTTTATCTGTAATTTATGTATTTATACGTGCTTTAAACCATATATTGTTAAAAATCAATATTTCACTTCTGTTGTATCTTGGCATATCCATCATTTGTAACACACCTCCATCAGGATGGCCACAAGAGTAGCCGAAACATGTAACAGGCTTACTATGTTTATAATATAAGTTTATACATTTATGTGTGTTTGTTGGTTTCGTTACCATATCTAATTAGCTCAAGGCACGGTCAAGGATTATTTGAAATGAAGGAAACGTAAGGTTATTACGAATACTGGCTACCTTCTTTATCTGTGTAATTACCGCGCGTTTCGTTGTATTAGGTCCAACACTCCCGAAGACTTACCGATTACATCGATACATTATTATGAGCCGTGACTTAAGCCAATCTTACATTAACTAAGTGCAGGGCAGCTGAAGATACAAGTTGAGACCCAAACACTAACTTTATCAATTTCACTAATTTTATCAATGTGACAGTATGTTACATATATATTTCAAATGCACTTGCAACCTAAGTAACACATCTTACACACATCATATGGAATATTTTGAAATTATTGATAATTTTAGATTTCAAGGTTTTCAATCAATGAAATTATTTTGGAAATACATTCATAGTACTCACAATATAGACTCCCAACACAACTTACTACAGATAACAGATCTAAAGGCTGGTAATAATTACAAAGACTACTAACGGATGTAAATGAGATCCCACAAACAAACTGACGTTTTTGTATTTGCATTTTATTTTTTTATTTTATTATTATTATTATTTTTTTTTTTTTTTTGCAAATACTGGCCTGATGATAGCCTTTTGAGGTCGAAAATAGTAGCCAATAACATCATGATGATGATGATGATGATGATGATAATAATAATAATAATAATAATAAACTTATAGTTGTGTCAGACGAAGTACATATTTAATTTTGTTTTATTAAATCACACAACTTTTCTTAAGACTCAATTCAGATGCAGTTTCAACAGTACTGATCTTAAGTTGTCCCAGATACGCTGATCGATCTGACAGCAAGACTCAGGTTATCAATAGCTCTCTGTCCTGCTTCGAATAGTTTCACTCGACCACGAACACTTTCTGGCAGGAGCATCAATCGTCGCAAATTCCACTAGCTTTCAAAATCTGTGATCACCAAAAATCGGATTAGCGTTCGACGCTATTTCCTATAACGGTATCAATGGAGCAGAAATGACAAACTTGTCACATTACCATCACTATTCACAAGAAGATAAATTATATGAACGCGAAGACATACTGTTCACACTGTTTATTTCAGCCAGTTTTTTTTTTGACGTTGCCAGCATCATGTCTGAGGTAAAAATATATTGTAATGTTGTATTTTTTACTCGCGTGCGCCTGTGTTCTTGTGCGTAATTGTTACGAGCTTCATCTGGTGGGCAAACAATTTTGTTTCGTAAATGATCTGACACCTAACTTGCACAGCGACATCAAACAAATCCAGTGCATAGTGACGAATGAGTGTGGTAAGTAACCATGGGAAGACGAGTGGGTAAAGATTTATTTGTAACAGTCGTGGCATATTTCAAGAAAATCTATGAAAGCAGGAGGGGCAAGCCAATCATCTGCACCATAGTTTTTTCTTCATAAATAAAAGCCGAAAAACTACAGAAGAACAACTAAATACACAACGAACATAAAAGAAATAAAATCTCTACAGAGGTTAAATACTTTCTTACTTTGTTGTATTTTAAGATGTCTTGTGTTTATTGTTATGAGTTGTCTTGTGCGTATTGTTGTAGTTGTCTTGTGTGTACTGTTGTCATCTTATGTGTATTTGTTGTACTATGTGTGTATTGTTGTTTTTACTTTAGATGTCGGACTGCTGGCTAGAAGTCAGTATTCGGAAGGTCCTACGACCGGCCACCTCGACACAGGTTTTTCTTGGTTTCCCTGTTTCTATAAGCAAACGCTGAGATGGTTCCCAAGATTCCAAGTTGCCATTACATGCTTCTCATGTAGCCCTCCCGACTTAAAGTTATTAGTAACCAATTTCATATTTTGTATACATGTAAAATATGAAATTGCCACCGAGTGACAACCAAATTGTAGTTAATAAATATTATTATTGTTATTACAAATATTCTTAAATTGTTTAAATCTAAGTGTATAAGTAAATATTATTGCTTCATTCTGTTGTTATAAGAACCCCGGCAGCGTCTACGGTGATATCTCGTCACTCGCCTAGAAATTCTTTCACTTTTACTCAACAATGAAACTGAAGTCCGCGAACAAGTAAAAATTTTAATAGGATTTATTACCTACGTACTATTCAAAACAACGCCTAACAAAGAAAAAAGACAGCACTGAATTTTAAAGCATTCCAAAAAAGGCCAGTTCGATATCCCTGCCATTGATATTATCTGTATTGCAATTTATTATTATTATGAACAGTTCCGATCGCATGATATTGGCGTGTTGTTTTTATATGACTATAATTTGATAATACTACAGTGCTTTATATGACTGTAAAAAATAAAGTAATAAAATCGAACACCGGTTATCCCTATCGATGAAAAAAAGTGTTTTTAAGGCGCACTTCTGGGGCGCTTGTGTCTAATTATTCTTCTAAAGCGCAACAAAAAAGAAACGAAGTTGTTCTGCTGAATCTGTTGCAGCTTGTAGGCGCGCTCCCAAAACTGCGAAAAGCGACTACTGTCTTCGTCATGTCTGCCTGTCTGTCAGTCAGTCCGTCCGTCCGTCCGTCCGTCCGTCCGCGATTATATGTCCGTCTGTACGTAACAAATGGGCTCCCATTGGACGGATTTTCATGTAATTTGTTAATTGAGTATATTTCGAAACTCTGTCGAGAAAATTCAAGTTTAATTAAAATCTAACGAGAATAAGAAGTACATTACATGAAGACGTCTGTACATGTGTGATAATGTCTGGCTTAATTACTTTTAGAATGAGAAATGTTTCAGACAAAGGTTATACAGAAAATCAAAACACGCATTTTATTTTGACGTTTTGCTGACCGTGAAATCTCAGTATTTAACCAACCTGATACACAAAATTTGTTTCACAAAAGATTTATTTCATGCCTCTACATGTTTCGAGCACATGTGCTCATCATCAGGAGCCTTTGGTATCATCACACCTATAGGTGTGATGATACCAGAGGCTGTGTAATGCAATTTTGACCTCCTGAAGATGAGCACATTTGCTCGAAACATGTAGAGGCATGAAATAAATCTTTTGTGAAACAAATTTTGTGCATCAAGTTGGTTAAATACCGAGATAAAACACGTATTTTATATCCAACAACATTTTTCTGAAAGTCGTGCCCTTATGGAGCATGCGCATTGCATGCTGGATACCTAACGCTACGCACACACACACACACACACACACACATACACGCACGCACACCAACACACACACACACACACAGTCATAATATGTAATACTTATTGATTTTCAACGACAACAGTGGTTGTACGAACGCGCCTCAATGTTAAGTTACAGTACATTGGCTGTCTTGTTGTTAAGTGCCGTAAACAGAACGTAAACGCCGCAGTGATGTGTGCATCTGAACTACAGCAGACTGTCTTACCGAACTCCATTGTTTCTTAGCAATTTTGTAGCGCGATTTGGTTAATCTTTTCTTTAGCTCAATAAGTATATCACACACACAAAACACTCTTCTGGGTCAGACTTGTAAAGGAAAAGGTATCCCTGTACAGGCTTACTACAGGTCCGGAGGGTTCCAGGAGGTTGAGGCACCCACATTTCAAGACAATCGCCACATGAAGCTGGTACGGTCAGCCGTACGCACCAGCCTCCTTTACCCCCCAGGAAATATCCATATTACTCATTTCTGTTAGAGGCTGAGTCGAACCCAGGCCATAGTGGGGTCGGAAGGATTATGGCAATAAAAAATTCCAGTGACATCATCGGGAATCGAACCCGCAAGCTTCCGACTTGTAGCGCTGTGCCTCAACCAACTGCTCCACCGCGTGCCCAATACGCCGTGTGAGACCACAATTTATTTCGACGTTTCGGCACAGCATACAGCTTGCTTCTTCAGGGTGACGGAATTAGTTCAACATACGCAACGTCGGAACCAATTTAACACATTTCTTCATTTACTAAGTAATCTTGTCCATGTTCACACCAATAAGGCATATGGGGGGGGGCGGACACGTAACTCCAATTGTTCTTAACCTTTGCACTGGATGCAGCTGAGTGTTCTGCTTCAGATACCTGTGATTTTGGCCACAGGGAAAGAGACTCCGATGCCTACTAAACAGGAGGCTAGCTGAACCCCACAGCCCGTCTGGAAGCTGCAGACAAGAGAATCGAACCACGGTTACTCGAACGTTTCCGGCCGCAGCGTCTACTGCACAGAATGCGCTACACCGGCTTCCCCGTTACCAAAGCAGAACACCAGTTCTAAGAAGCCTGAGAATGTGCTGTCGCTAAAGGCAACGTAACGCATCTGGTGTCCAAGGAAAAGGTCTCAACACTAACTTAACAGGCACAGACACGCATATTCGCAATTACTTCTGACTGAATGCCACTACTACAGCTAAATCAATATCGATCATACAGAAGATACTTCGTCTTCCAACAAAAACTTCACCACCAAATTATAGGACGAGAGAATCCCCATCACTGTATCCCCCCCCCCCATAACCACCCCGCCAATTCTATTTTATATGGTTTTAAAATATGTTGTATAAAGTACCACATTTAAAATTTTAATCTAAAGTTTCTTATATAATACGAGGGTAAGTCAATAATTATCCGCACAGGTGTTATAATTTTTTATGGGTTAGCGGTA
>Ga0123353_10005616_pt1 | contig 16509 bp, 16 predicted proteins | sample TergutLab28metaG_3_FD_92763 | JGI IMG/M metagenome (GOLD analysis project Ga0123353, IMG submission 92763) | Labiotermes labralis P3 segment gut microbial communities from Petit-Saut dam, French Guiana - Lab288 P3 | ecosystem: Host-associated > Arthropoda: Insects > Digestive system > Gut ...
GCGAATATATGATAAACCGTGAAAACGGCAGCTTTGCCACGCCCTGCGCCACTAAATCCAAGGCCTGAAAGCCCCAAACCGACGGCCTTAACATAAATGACGCCGGCGGAATAATCGAATTTAAAACAAGGCCCAGCAAAGTAAGTAAAAAGTCAAGCGTCACTATCGGCAGCATAAAAACGTTGACGATAAAGGCGTAAGGCTGTACGTTGCTGAAGAAAAATATCACGGCAGGTATAAGCCCAAGCTGTATCGAGGCGGAGAGCGCGACAAACCTTGCCGCGATTTTTGGGAACCTAATCTTTTGCAACCCCTTAAAAAACGGCGAGTAAAACAAAGCCAGCCCGAAAACTGCGGAAATGCTCAGCACAAACCCCGCTTCGAATAGGAAAAACGGCGCGACCGTCACAATCAGGCAAAACGCAAAGCACAGCGAGCTTAACATATCCCGCCGCCGTCCGAACAAGAAGACCAACAGTCCGACCGTACTCATAGCCGCCGCCCGCAGCACGGACGGCGAAAACCCCGCGACAAAAGTGTAAAAAAGCAAGGCTCCCAGTATAATTCCCGCCGTCGCCCAATGCCCCACCCGCAATTTTTTCAAAACAAATGTCAAAAACGCGATTAAAACGCCCAAATGGAGGCCGGACACAGCCAAAATATGGCAAAGCCCCGCTGCCGAAAAGTAGTTAAACGTCGCCAAATCAAGATGGGATTTGTCGCCCGTGATCATTCCGTAGCACAGCGCGCCGTACTCATCGCCCATCGCATTTACAAGTTTGCCGTAGATAAATTCGCGGATTTTGATAAAAACGCCCGGGTCGCGTTCGCCCCTTTGCGTTATTTGCGCGCTTTCGATCGTGGCGGCGTAATGCGTGTTGTTCCTAAACGCAGACCCATATACCGTAAACCCATCGGTAAGGTACATAGGCGACACACAGTGATTCAAACTCACAATCGTGCCCGACTTAAACCCCTCGCCCCCACCGTCCCCGTCCTTTATGTACAAAAGCAGCCTTCCCGACACCCCATCGCCGTTAAGGCTGACGTTTTTTAGGTATATTTTCCGCGTCCCGTCCACGCTTACGTCCGTTTCGACCGTCCCGATTATCGACATCTCCTTATTATAATCGAGGTCGGCGACCCAAACGGCGTTTGTGACCAAAAAAGCGGTAAAGGCAAGGGCGCACACGGCGGCGCAAACGATAAAAGTCAGTTTTTTCAGCGCGTCCTTTTTATAATAAACGGCAAGTCCGACCGCCAAGCTCAGCACCAAGATAATCAAAGCCGCGCCCAACCACGCGTATACGGTGGTCACAAGCGCGGCAAACACTGCGCACAACAAAAACAAAGCGACTGTGAAATACGCCCGGAAATTGATTATCCTCTTGCGCTCTGTTTTGATTTCTTTCACTTGTATTCTCCGCTGTTTTAATGCTCAATGCGGGGTACTCAACGCTCAATGAAGGATAAATTTTAAATTAAAATATGACCGACATTGTGCATTGAGCACCCCGCATTGAGCATTCTTTACTGACCACTGACCACCACAATCTCCTCTCCCTCTAAAAACTCCGGCTTCTCCTCCTCCTTAATCACAAACTCGTTATATAAACTCACGCTGCCTTCTCCCCTGTTTTCGCCCCTCTCCGCCTCGCTGATAAGCCGCAGACTCTCAAGCAATTTATCGTAATCGGGTAGCTGCGCAATCGACTCTATCCTGAAACGTTTCAAAAACTCGTCCGTCGTGCCGAACAAAAGGGGCTTGCCCACCGCGTCCTTGCGCCCCACCACCTCGACCAAATTGTTTTTGACAAGCACGCTGACGGCGTAATCGCTGTCCACTCCCCGCACGCTTTCGATTTCAAGACGCGTGACGGGCTGGCGGTACGCGATAATGGCGGCGGTCTCTAAGCACGCGTTAGAAAGCGCTTTTTCGCGTATGGGATTGAGAATCCTCATCACCTCGGCGGCGTAATCGGGGTTTGACCCGAACTGAACCTTGCCGTTATAGCTGACAAGATTGACGCCGCAGGGGGCGGAATACTTAACTTTAAGCCGCTTGACCGCCTTATCGAGTTCGCTTTTTTGTAGCTCCAAAACGTCGGCTATGTCGTTAAGCCTCAGCCCCTGCCCCGAAACAAACAGCAGGGCTTCTAATACGTTGTCTAATTTGTCGATGTCCATTGTGTCTTCCTTTATACTATGTGCTTTTTCGCACAAGAGTGGCCAGTGACCAGTGGCCAGTGACCAGTATCGGTCGAATTTTTAATAAAAATATCCTCTCAAAATTCCCCTCCCTCGGAGGGGTGCCCCACGAACGCTTCTTCGATAGGGGGCGGGGTGGTTCACTTAATGCCCGATGCTCCAATCTTCTTCATGTGCTTTTACAGTTTCATCTTTATTTGGAACCTTTGCAAATTGAACCCTAAATTTTTCTTTAAATAATTCGTCGGATAATTTTTCCATCCAATGAATTACTCTTTGCGGCATTAGCGCATTCGGATCACTCACAAAAATTGTTCCATAATAAGGTTTTTCATTGTTCTTGTTTTTTAGTTCAAATACGGATTTGCCGTTTAATTGACAATCTCTTAACGAAAGATAACCATACCCGATTTCAATTCGCTTTTCTTTTAAATAGAAAAGATCCGCAATGAAAAAATCTATTTTTTGATTTTTCAAGTTTTCATATTGCTGTAAAAACAATTCACAATCAATATCGTCTTTTCCAATATACTCGTCTTCCGCTATCATGTGTTCTAAGGCGGGAATATTAAGCAAATCAAAATGGAAAAATATTTTTTCGCCTTCTTCATCGTTTGTTAAATTAAACTCAAGTCCGCTTATATCTTCTTGTTTATAATCGCCGATCTCATAAACTCCGTACCAATAATCCCAATGTCGGACATGAATATATTTTAATTTTTCGCCCATGTAATCACCCCTGCTATATAAGTTTCTAAATAAATCAGCCCTTTCACTGGACACTGGTCACTGGCCACTGGCCACTACTTCATCTCCCTCTTCTCCGCTCTCTGCCCTTTTAAGCACAATATCCCCGTAAATCACGCTTTGCTCGGCGACCAAAAACTGCGCCTTTAAAAGCTCTAATAACGCCAAAAACGTGGTTATTACCTCGCTTCTGTTAAAATCCCGCCCGAATAAATCGAAAAAACTGACAAACTCCGCCGTCAAAAGCCTGTCCTTTATGTAAGCTATTTTGTCCTCGACGGTAAAGCTGTCCTTGATAATGTGCCGGTCGCGAATTTCCTCCGCCCTCTGCTCCAGCTTCAAAAACACACGCGATAACGCGGACAAAAGCCCCTCCGTGTCCATGTCTTTAAGCAAAAAGCGCGGCCTCCCCACGGACTCGTCGGGGGCGCGGTACAGGATGTCCACCGTCTCGATTTCGCGCATTTTGACCCCCGCCTCCTTGAAAAGGCTGTACTGCGCAAGCTGCTGTTTAAGCCGTTTTTCGGGGTCGTCGTCCTCCTCGGGCGGCGCGGCGGGGACGGGCAGCAGGCTTTTTGACTTGATTTCTAACAGCCACGCCGCCATGGTGACAAATTCGGTCGCCTTTTCCAGGTCAAGCTCGTCGATTTGCTCCATGTACTGCATATACTGTTCGGTAATTTCCGAAATTTTGACGTCCTCTAACGAATACTTCGACTTGCGAATCAAATGGCAAAGTATGTCGAACGGCCCCTCGAAGTCCTTGAGTTTGACCGCGTAAAGACCGAGGGATTCTTCCTCGTCGCACGTTTCGATTCCGTCAAAGGGTTCGTTTTCGACAAAACCTATATTCAATTTTTCCTTTTCTGTATCCAAAGCGTCTCCTAATGCACAATGCTCAATGCGCAATGCGGGGTGAAGGTTATATTTTAATTTTTAGGTGTCCTCCTCTGTCGCCACCGTTCTCGTTTTTGTTATCCTTTTTTCTTTTGTCATCCTGAGTGAAGCGAAGGATCTATTCCTTTTAAAATATACATGAGATCCTTCGCTTTGCTCAGGATGACATTTAACCTAAAGGTATTCCAAAAATCCTCCCCCACAGCCACAGCAACCCCTTAAGCACCATGTCCGCGGTGTACCTAAAATACGTCCCCAAAAGGTCGAAGTATCGTATCACTGTTTCTCTTCCGGGGTCAAACCTTTGCACAATAAGCGACAGCCCGATAATCACGAAAAAGATATAAAGCCCGTATTTGCGCATAAACACGATAAACCTGTTGCCCGGACGGCAAAAACTCGCCAAGACGTTAAACCCGTCCAAGGGGAAAAAAGGTAGCAGGTTGAAAAAGCAAAGCGCTAAGTTTATGGACTGAAAATACCATAAAAACTGCATCAAAAACGAATTGACAGAAAGTGAAGAAAATACAAGCACCGCCATAAAAATTCCGCTCGTTATTATCGCCAGCGTAAGGTTTACGGCGACGCCCGCAATAGACACGGTGAACAGCCCTAAGCGCCGCTTTTTAAAATTAAGCGGATTGACGGGCACGGGCTTGGCATACCCAAAGCCAACTACCATAAGCATAACAAATCCTATTGGATCGATGTGCCGCATGGGATTAAGTGAAACCCTGCCGTTCATTTTCGCCGTCCTGTCGCCGTTAAGAAGGGCGACGTAAGCGTGCGCGAACTCGTGCAACGTTAATGCTGCCAAAAGTGCGGTTAAAAGCGCGACAAACAGCAGTATTTTCTGTGTCACGTCCAAATTCGTTGAAAAAACATTAAAGATCAAAGTCAAACTCTCCTGTACACAATAAGTGTTAAAAAAACGCCCACTCCCATGTTTGTTAATTTTAGCATTTTTTATCCCCCGCCGTCAATCAAAAAGAGGAACGAAAAAACATTCCTCTTTTTTATCCCCATTCATCCTTGTATTTATAGGTTGACTCATCCAGATTTGCTCAAAAAATTGAAAGCACTGCCACATAAAATGCGCATTTATTTCCCCCGGTTACGCATAATACCTTTTGCTTTATGGTAAAAAACAGGGTGTTTGCGGTCGTTTTCCGGTTTATCTCCGCCGCCGTCACGATTACGGGGTTGGTTTTGGGTAGCGGTCTGAGCGGCGGGCCGGCAAGGCTTTTGTCCTATACGGATCAAAGCAACCTTTTGTGCGCGCTTTACTTTGTCTATGCGGCGTCGCGGGCGGGATATGACGCAATAAAAAAGGGAATGAGGGGAAGCGCGTGTTACTCCCCCGCTTTTGCGGGCGGAGTTTTGGTCACAATACTTTTCACCATGATAATTTTTTGGGGTGTGCTGGCGCCAAACACAGGCGGGCAGCGGCTTTTGGGCGCGGGAAACCTGATACTCCACACCTTTTCCCCCCTGCTCATGCTTGCCGATTACGTTATGTTCTGCCAAAAATGCACGTTAAAAAAGCGCGACACTTTGGTTTTCGCGCTTTTTCCCGTAGTTTATGTGGCGCAGTCGCTGATTTTGGCGGCGTGCGGCTTTGTTTTTTATACCAAGGACGGCATCCAACACCATTATCCTTACCTTTTTATGGACTTTAAGGCGATAGGGTTTTGGGCGGCAGTCGCCGTCACCGTCATTTCCGCAATGTTTGTGGGCGCATCCTTATTACTTATTTTCGTCAACAACAAGGATTTTCGGCGGCGGCAGAGACTCGACACACATTCATGATGTCTTCGATAATCTTATGCAGCAACAAGCCCTGCCCGTAGTCTTTGCATTGTATAACAAGGTCAGCATTATCTAAAGCATTCAGAGTAATGTGAATACTTGTGTTCTCGCGCAAGTTTTTAATGGAGCGTTTAGCAGCCTTACCTTTTGAACCGGTGTTTTCGGCCGGCACGATTTCCTCTCCGCATTCCGTATTATTGTCGCCTTTTATAATTCGTCTATCGTTAATATACAAACCAAAGTCCAAAATATCCGAATAATTATATATCCGCGGATAAACCATGTTTTTAAGATCAGATGGAATTATACCGAGAAACCATCTCTTATGTATGTTGTCGATAACAAAATTGCCGCAATTTTCAGAAATAAAAACTTGCTTGCAAACTACAAATTTATGTTGCGACCAAAGATTATTATAAAACGCCTTTGTCGCCTCTTTTCTTTTTTGTTCGTCCTTGTGCCTTACCGACCCGTTTTCCGTACCTTTTGCCGTTATATTTACGTACACTATTATCCCGACCGCGCCCGCAAGCATTGCGATGCCCGCCGAAATCATCAGAATTATATGCAATACCAACCCTAAAACGATAAGAGAAACGCCCGCCAAGAAAATGGAAATCATACACACAGCCTGTACGACGGAATATTTTGATTTTTTTAAATTTGCCATAATTTTTCCTTTCGGCGCCGTATTACCCTGAAGGGTGATATAATTATACTGCAAACGATGACACAAGTCAAACAAATACGGCAGTATGCTTACGCAAGTTGATATTTATTTCCTGCTAAAATACAAGGCAGGAGGTAGCGATATGACCGTCAATAAAGCCGTCGCTTTAAGAATCAGCGAATTACTGCACAAAAATAGGCTGACCCAATATCGGCTGGAAATAAACAGCGGCTTATCTCACAGCAGGATAGGCTGTATTTTGCGGGAAAAGAACAAGACCGTTACGCTTTCAACGGTTATGCTTTTGGCGCAGGGTTTTGGTATGAGCTTGATTGAATTTTTAGACAATCCTTATTTTGCTTTCGACAGGTTGGAAATCGAATAATTCCTGCCGCTCTGTTTTTTTCTTTGCCTACATTGTCAAATCCCTCGCCTTGCATATAGCGATAAAGGCTTTGGCGGTGGCTACTGCGTCGGTAAGTGCCCTGTGCGCGCCTGTGTTCACGATTCCAAAATGCGCGGCAAGGTCGCCAAGCTTGTTTTTGTCAAGCGATAAATGCTCCTTCGCCAAAAGATAAGTGTCCAGCCGTTTGTTGTCAAAAAATATCTTTTCTTTAAGCGCGTTGTGCGCCAAAAAAGGAAAATCGAAGCTCTCTGAATTGTGTCCTACTAATACCGCGCCATCGAAAAATTTGAAAATGTCGGGCAACGCCTCTCCAATTAAAAGCGCGCCGGCGACGTCCGCGTCGGTGATTCCCGTCAGTTTGGTGATTCTTTCGGGAATAGGGACCTGCGGGTCAATGAAGCAGGAAAAGGTCTCGGATAAACGGCCGTTTTTTATCCTCACCGCGCCAATTTCGGTGATTTTGTCGTTTATGCGGTCAAGGCCGGTGGTTTCGATGTCAAAAATTACAAATTCGTTTTTTACCAATATTTCGGGCAAGCCGATGGCTTGGGCGGCGGTCGGGTCGGAAGCGAAAGCGGACAAACCCTCCGCAAATATGTCCGTCTGGGAAAATTCCGTATATGGCTGCGGGAACACGTTTTTATATTTTTTAGGGACGCTAAGCTTCAGCCTGTTGACTTTAAAATCCTTCGGCAATTTGCAAAGCGACAGCCGCCGCACATAAAAATTCAGCGCGCCGCCTTCAAAAGCGTTTGCCTCTGCCCTCCCCTCGACAACGACCTCCGCGCCGTCATTAAGCGTGCGGAACTTATCCACGGCCTTGTCGGTAGCAAAATAGACGCAGGGGATAATCCCCGTGCCGTCGGTCAGCGTAAATTTAAAAAAATTGGGTTTGGGCTTCCCGTCTTTCGCCCCACCCTCCTTCGGCTTTCGGGCAATCTCCTTTAAGCCGCCGACCCGCCCGCATAAAAAGGCAGCGGCGTCCCCCGCGCGGGCATCGCAGATATAAGAGGCGGGGTCGAGGATAGCGTAACCGACAAGCTCTCTTACGTCGTCTACGCGAATAAAACGCCCGCCGCCCTCGTCGAATGAAAAAGCATCCTCCGCCTCGCCAAAATCCTCCTCCGCTTGGGACTTAACCACCGTGATTTCTATGTTTTCGCAGTAATTTGAGTTTATGTAATCGTTTAGTTCGCGCATAAGATTATCGCGGGACATAAAGCTGTCAAACGCGCTTTCCTTCATCGCGATTTGCACCTTGTGAGCTTGTTTTTCATCGTCGTAACCGTAACTTACGTCGCTTTTAGAAACGCAGCCCCGCAGCGAGGCGTAATAATCGAAAAACTCTATAAGGGCGCGGGTGAAAAAGCGGGGGTCAAAATGGCTTTTTATAATTTGTACGGCGACCTTTAATTCCGTTTCCGCCGCGATTTGCGTCGCCCTTGTTATCTCTTGGACGCGTAGAACCGCCTCCCCGTATTTATCCTCCGGGCAGACAAAGTGAAATTCGGCGGTCTTGCTGTTTGTCAAAACCTTGACCTCTTTTAGGCGCAGGTACGAAAACCGCCCGTCCGAATATTCGTTAAATTTGTCTAAAAATTGGCTCATGTTCCCTCGATAGAGAATAGAGGTTAGAGAATAAAATTATGGTGGTTTTTATAAAATGGTATACGAAGTTATTTGTTGATAGGAATTTTTAGCGGACAACTTTACCAAAAATTTGACCGCCAATCTAACCTCTATTCTCTAATTTCTCTATCCTTAACCAATTCCATCAGATACTCCAAAAGCTCCCCGCCAAACTCACGCTTTAGCGCATACTCCACCGTCGCCTTGACATACCCCAGTTTGTCGCCGCAGTCGTACCTTTTGCCCACAAAGTCGTATACATACCCACGTCCCCTTTCGCACAGGGCGTTAAGCGCGTCGGTCAGCTGCAATTCCCCGCGATTGGGCGAGAGTTTTTCTATTTCACCATAAATTTCCTCGGTCAAAACGTACCGCCCCAACGCGGCGTAACGCGAGGGGATCTTATCAAGCGGGGGTTTTTCTACAAAGCCGACGCATTTTTTCAGCCTCTTGATGTCCGCCAAGCCACATTCATGCCCATCAATCGCCCCGCACTCTTTTTCGCCGCCTGCCACATCGACAATAAGTTTGGCGACCCCATACTTGACTATCGAATCACCAGCGAAATACTGCGCCCCCGCAATCGACGCGCCAGCCATCTTATAAGCCTCAATCAGCTGTTTCATGACGGGCGGGTCGGCGCAAATTACATCGTCCCCCCACGCAAGGCAAAAGGGCTCGCCGCCGGTAAAGGATTTCGCCAAATAAACGGCGTCCGCGCTCCCCTTGGGCTGCGGCTGATAAGCATAAGCGATATTCAAACCAAAATCCACGCCGCGCACAAGTTCGGCAAGTTCCACCTTCCCCGATTTTTGTAGCATATCGATAAGCGCGGTATCGCGCGCAAAATATCTTTTTATCGCGTCCTTATTTTCGCCCAAAACCAGCAAAACATCGGTTATCCCGCTTTTCGCTGCTTCTTCAACTATGTACGACAGCCCCGGCATATCGACGATGGGCAAAAGCTCCTTGGGCAATGCCTTGGTTATGGGTAAAAACCTTGTCCCCAATCCCCCGCAGGGGATAACGGCTTTGGTGATGTGCATTGTCTTTCTAACACCCCGTTTCAATTATTTTAGTGCGCAACGCACAATGAAACAACGCACAATGACTGTCGAATTTAATAAAAAACATCCTTCATTGTGCGTTGTGCATTGTTTCATTATGCATTCTCTCCTACTGTTTCTTATAAATAATCCGCCTGCACGACTCGCACACGCAGTACCCCTTGCCGCTAAGCGCGGAGGAATTAGTCTGCGAAAGCGCTAAGCCGCACCCCCGGCAGGAAAAGGTCTTATCGTCGCGGTAGACCTCCACAAACGCCGGGTATATGCGCTCGTGCGTCAGGCTTTTGTACTGTTTCATGATTTCAGGCTCGATTTCCGGCTCCAATTCCTTCAATCGCGCCTTAAGCCTATTGATTTCCGGCTCGATTTTGCCGCGCAAAACGTCCTGCCGCTCCTTTGCGCGGGCGTGAAAATCGCGGATTTTGCGCCCCCGCTCGCTGGCGGCGGCATAGGTCTTGACAACGCCCTCGGCGCGGTTTTTTTTGTCGGAGATTTTGCCCTCCATCTCGCCAAGCCGCTTTTTAAGCTTGTCAAGGTCGGCGATTATCGCGTTAATATCCTCCTCCGAGTCCTCAGAGGAAGCCGCCGATTCTATGCTTTCCATGCGTTTTTGCGCTTCCTCAAAGTATTTTTTGCCCGACGCAAAAAATTCAAGCAATGCGGCGGAGGCTTTTTCACTTTCCTCCACCGTCTTGCGGCAGGCGGCGAATTCGTTTTTCGCCTGCTCGATTTTTTTGGCGTCCTCGCTGCGTTCGACAACGTCCAGCTGTCTCCGCAGCTTTATGTCGATGTCTTGGTATTCTAAGAGTTTGTCGAGTTTCATGGTTATCTCCTTTTTTCAGTGCACAGCGCACAATTACATTGATATTATTAAATAAAATATTTCCTTCATTGTGCGTTGTTTCATTGTGCATTGTGAATTGTTTCATTTTGCATTATCCTGATATTTCAACGCCCTCTGCGCCGTTTTTAGCAGTTTTATATTCTCTTTTGTCGGTTTATATCCTTCCAGACTCTCGCAAAGCCGTATCAGCCGCGCTTTCAGCAAGTCGTCCTTTTGGCGGTAAAACCTGCCGAACTGCGCCTGTATGTTACTCAACCTCTCACTCCCCCGCGCCGCCCTTATCACGTCGTAAAACTTGCCCCTTTCAAACGCGGTAATATCGTGCGTGATTTTGTACCCTATCCCCCCCAAAAACCTGCGCACAAATGGGACATCGGTTTGAGGCTGTAAAATAAGTGCGGCGTTTCCCTTATACCCCATCAAAAAGTCGGCTATCGTGGGCCCGCCCATACCCCAAAGGGCAATAATATCGGGCATAACGGGCTTATCCATGCCGCAATTCAGCACACTTAATCCGTCGCCGACCAAAAATTCCACGTTGCCGGCGCAAGTGTTTTTTCTCGCCTTTTCTAAACATTTTTCGCTTATGTCCGACGCAATTACCCTATCCGCCGTTTTTGCGGCAAAGGCTGCCACCCGCCCGTGATCCGTCCCTATGTCGGCAAAGAGGGCACAGGGGGTTATGAGGGAACAGACTGCTTCTAAGCGTTTCATTTGTGTACAATCACCCCCGTCTGTTTAATGCGCAATGCTTAATGCTCAATGCTCAATTATGGTCATGTTTCTTAGAGCGTACAATTTTTACCGTTCAGGGTACATTACTTAAAATTATCCTTAATTGAGCATTACGCGCATTGAGCATTGAGCATTCTATTACGCACTAAATACTACTGGTCAATAAACTCCTTCAGTTTCTTGCTCCTCGTCGGGTGCTTTAACTTCCTTATCGCCTTTGCCTCTATCTGTCTTATGCGCTCCCTTGTCACCCCAAACTCCCTGCCTACCTCTTCTAATGTACGCGAGCGGCCGTCGTCAATGCCGTACCGCATACGCAAAACCATCTCCTCTCGTGGAGTAAGCGTGTCCAAAATCGCCAAAAGCTGCTCTTTAAGCATACTGAAGGTGGCGGAATCCTGCGGCGCGGTCACATTGCTATCCTCGATAAAGTCGCCCAAATGGCTGTCGTCCTCCTCGCCTATCGGGGTTTCAAGCGACACGGGGTCAAGGGAAATGCGCTGGATTTCGCTTACCCTTTCTGCGGAAATACCCATTTCGCGCGCTATTTCCTCCGGCTTTGGGTCGCGCCCCAATTCCTGAATAAGATACCGCGTAGTGCGCAGCAGCTTATTTATCGTTTCCACCATATGCACGGGGATACGGATGGTCCGCGCTTGGTCGGCAATCGCCCTTGTAATCGCCTGACGAATCCACCACGTAGCATAGGTCGAAAACCTAAAACCCTTGGTATAGTCAAACTTCTCCACCGCCTTCATCAGCCCTAAATTCCCCTCCTGAATCAAATCTAAAAACAGCATTCCCCGTCCGACGTAACGTTTGGCTATGGATACCACAAGACGGAGATTGGCTTCGCTCAGCCGCCTTTTTGCCTCGTCGTCGCCCGCGCCCATCCTTTTGGCAAGATCGATTTCCTCCTCAATACTTAAGAGAGACACGCGCCCTATGTCTTTTAGATAAACCTTGACGGGGTCGTCGATACTAACGTCCATAAAAAGCTTGTCTAAAAGCGGCTCTTTGGCGACGTCGGCGGGCGGCTCGTCCACGCTGACGTTGTTTTCGGCAAGTAAACGGAAAACCTCCTCCATTTCGTGCGCGCTTGCCTCATAGACGACGGCGAGTTTTTCGCCCACCTCGTCGTAGGTGAGTTTGCGCTGCTTGCCCACGGCGATAAGCCGGTTTACCTCTTTTTGCAGTTTGTCGCTAAGGGCAATGCGCTCGTGGGCACGGATAACCTTGATTTTGTTTTTTTCCAAAATCTTAAGTACCTCGTCCATCTCATCGGCGTTTGCAGTAAGCTCGACGGCTATACGCTGTCCAACGTCGTCATAAGTAAGGGTGCCGCCCTTGCCTTGCCGTATAAGTACTTTGACGGCCTCTTGCAGTTGTTCGCTAAGTTTCATGTTTCAATTTCCTCCCTTAGTATCGGACATAGTTTTTCTTGTATTTTGTTTTTCAGTATAGTTCAAAAAGTAAATCGTTGCAAGGAGATTTCCAAAGGGGGGACTCAACCTCCAAGAAGAACGGAACAAAACCGCGAATGTTCTTAAACAGAATCCTCAAGTGTTTCCCTTTTAGTGCCCGTTTCCCACCCCAAAAATCAAGATTTTTGGAGAAGAGGGGAAGAGCGGGCGACGCTTTTGGGGCACGTAAAATATTCCATTTCCACCATATTCAATTAATAAACCCCCATTGTCATTATTTTTCAACCTTTACATTTCACCCTTACATTTTCCTCTTTATTTCCTCTTCAAGTCGTTGATTTTACGGCTGAGCCGATCTATGTCTTTCAACAGCCTAATATCCTTTTCTTTGTTGTATTGTTCAGTAACTGCAACGAGTTCCGCCTCTAACAACGGTCGCTTCAGATTGTTAATGCAATCCCCGTACTTCTCCGCCCCGTCGCCCGGCTTAAAATCGTAATTTAGGAGTCTGTTTACGGTTTCCTCGTCGCCCTCGTCGAAAAACGAATATAACTGCCCGGGCGAGTAATTAGGGCGTCTTCGCGCCTCGCATATTATCCCAAACACTCGCCGCGACTCATCATCCACGAGTAGCGAATAAAAATCCTCACTTAAGTCGGCGTAGGGCTTGTCCGCGCTCAAACTTGCTAAGATAAAATCCTTTGACTGCGCCGTCGTCTTATCCCCTTCCGTCCTTTCGCGCTCGGTCTTTGTCGTATATACCGGGGCGGGCGGCGGCGCGTCCTCCGGCTGAACCAAATCCGCCTGAGTGAACAGCACCTTCATAGAATAACCCGTGGCGGCTTGGATGATTTTAAGGTATTCCTCGCGCTCGACGGGATTGTCCAACAATTTAACCACGTTTACGGCTTGCACGGCAAACGCGCTTTTTCCGTCGGGAGTACTTAGGTCATAAGACTTTTTAAGGCTTTCAATCTTAAATGCGGGCAGAGGCAAAGCCTTCTCCATAAGCCGTTTAAAGCCCTCCGCACCCGTCTTGTTTACCACGTCGTCGGGGTCCATCCCTTCGGGCAAGACCACGACCTTTACGTTAAGCCCCTCGCTCGTCAAAATGTCCAAGCCCCGCAAGGTCGCCCGCTGTCCCGCGCTGTCGCCGTCAAAGCTTATGTACACGTTGTCGCATAAACTTTTTAAGAGGCGCGCCTGTTTGTTGGTCAAAGAGGTGCCCATGCTTGCCGCCGCGGTGTCGAACCCCGCCTTGTGCAGGGCAATCACGTCCATATACCCCTCGCAAAGGACGATGTACTTAATACCCTCCTTTTGCTTTTTGCGCTTGACAAGGTTTATGGCGAATATGGTGCGGGACTTATCAAACACGGGGGTCTGCGAGCTGTTGCGATATTTTGCGAAGTCACCGTCCTCTAAAATCCGACCGCCGAAAGCCACCACGTCGCCGTTCTGGTCGATAATCGGCACCATAAGTCGTCGGGCGAACACGTCGTAATGGCTGTCCGCTTTTTGCGCGGCGATTCCCGCGTCGCGCATATCGGCGTATTCATACCCCTTGTTTCTTAAAAAGTCGATTGCCGCTTCAAAGCCGGGCGAGTATCCAAGCCCGAATTTGGCGATTAACACGTCGTTTATGCCGCGTTTTGTAAGGTATTCCCGCGCTTTTTCCCCCGCCTTTGATTTAAGGCTGTCGTAATAAAATCTTGCCGTATCTTTTAGCAGCGCGAGTAAAACCTGTTTTTGCTTTCGTTTTTTTTCGCTGTCCGCCTGCTGTTCTCCCTCCCTCTCCGGCACGGTCATGTTAGCGGCTTCCGCCAAAGTCTTTATCGCCTCGAACTTTGACATAGACTCGATTTTAGACAAAAACGTAATCGCATTGCCGCCGGCAGAGCACCCAAAACAGTAAAACATCCCTTTGTCGGGTGAAACGGTGAATGAGGGCGTTTTTTCATGGTGAAAGGGGCAGCACCCCCAGTACGTCCCGCCCTTTCGGTTAAGGCTCACGTATTTCGAAACTAAGCCCATTATATCGGTTTTAGAAAGGAGCGTGGCTATCCACTCGTTCCAATCCGCCATTTTTCACCCGTTTTGTTCGTCTATATCAGCCGTAAATTATATTATAGCATATATATGCGAAAAAATGCAACCTTTTTAATGCTCAATGTTCAATGCTTAATGCTCAATTAAGGACAGATTTAAGCAATGTATCACGAATATTAAGTTGTGTTATGAAAAAAATTCGACCATCATTGAGCATTGCGCATTGTGCATTGAGCATTGTTAAAGCTCCCAATTCTCCGGCACCGTAATCTCCTTAAACACCCGCACCGCATACCTATCGCTGAACATGGATATATAGTCGCAAATCCTCTGCTCCTTGCTTGCGTCCAATTTCAGAATTTTTTCGGGTAAGGCGTCAAAATTGTCAAAAAAGTGCTTATACAAAAACCGTATCATGTCTATCGCCTTGCCCTCCTGCGTTTTTGCCAAGGAGGCGCGGTACACTTTTTCAAACAAAAACTCCCTTAGCCCCTCCAAAAGCCGGTTAGTTTCCGCACTCGCCGACACATACGGACGCAAAAAACTGTTATGTATTATGTCCAAAATCATACGGTTGATACGCTCGCCGTGCTTCGCCCCAAGACCACGCAAAAACTCCGCCGGTATATCGCTTTCCCTGATAATCCCGCCCCTAATCGCGTCGTCTATGTCGTGGTTTATGTACGCAATGCGGTCGCTCCAAAACACGACCTTGCCCTCTAATGTGGCGGGGCTGCCCTTATTGGTGTGGTTGAGTATCCCGTCGCGCACCTCAAAGCACAAATTCATGCCCGCCCCGTCGTTTTCTAATACGTCGACGACGCGCAGGGACTGCTCGTTGTGCGCGAAATGAGTAAATTCGTTAAGCGCCTTTTCGCCCGCGTGACCGTAGGGGGTGTGCCCCAAATCGTGCCCCAGGGCGATTGCTTCCGCCAAATCTTCATTAAGTCTCAGCCCCCGCGCCAGTGATCGGGCAATTTGGCTGACCTCCAGCGTGTGCGTAAGGCGGGTGCGGTAGTGGTCGCCCTCGGGGGACAAAAACACCTGAGTCTTGTGCTTTAAACGGCGGAAAGCCTTGCTGTGTATAATCCTGTCGCGGTCGCGGGCATAATCTGTCCGCAGCTCGCACGGCTCGACGGGTTTTAGCCGCCCCTTTGTGTCCTTGGATTTTGCGGCAAAGGGGCTTAGTTCCCTTTCCTCACGTTCGAATATATAGCTTTTAAAATCGGTCATAGGCGGTGTCTCCTTATCAATCGACCGCGTCGGGTTTGGCTCTTTTCTTTTTTACATATCCCGCGATTATAAACGGGACGTGGATTAACACCATCAGAACCAGCGCCACCCCTATAAGCGTGAACAAATAGGCGTAATATCCGTTATCTAAGTTTAACAGCGGCAGATTGTCCATAGGCGGCCCGACCACATACAAAAAGTTTGTACCGTAAACGCTTAAAATACTGTTTACCCAAATACTGAAAATAAACACCGCGCCCAAAAGCAGGAGATTTCGCAAAAACGCAGTTAAATTGATTTCGATTTGTTTGGTGGCAACAAGGTATATAGCAAAAAATATAAGCATCGCGTGGAACATAAAGCTTGTCCATACCTCGGGATTGTCAAAATTCACCCCCACGGTAGGTATTAACAGCGCGGCGGTCGCGCCCACAGCCATAGTCGGAAACAAAAAGGCAAGCGTAATTTTTCTGACCCTTTCGTTTTTAACAAAATAAACAAACAAAAGAAAGAATATTTGCATCGAGCATAAATGAAAGGGCAAAGAGCCGGGATTATATACGCCGCCGCTTTCCGTCACGTTAAAGTGCATAAAGATTTTCGTCAGCTCCGAAACCGCGCACGCCATCAGACAGCCAAACAAGACCCTCCTGAATTTCCACTCAAATTTTATGGATAGAAACACGGTAACGGCAATACCGACGGCGGATATTGCTAATAAAACAAAGTGATTAGGGGTAAACATTTTTTTCCTCCAAATAGGGTATTATTCGTAGGGGCGGCCATCGGCC
>Ga0123353_10005617_pt1 | contig 16506 bp, 10 predicted proteins | sample TergutLab28metaG_3_FD_92763 | JGI IMG/M metagenome (GOLD analysis project Ga0123353, IMG submission 92763) | Labiotermes labralis P3 segment gut microbial communities from Petit-Saut dam, French Guiana - Lab288 P3 | ecosystem: Host-associated > Arthropoda: Insects > Digestive system > Gut ...
GGTGACCATGGGCTCGGTAGGTTGGTAGAATTTAGGTTTAAGGGCCCTCCTGGCACTACATCTTCCTCTATCACCACTCACATCATCGGGACAACGTAACTGCGCCTCATGGGCGTCCCAGCCTCAGAAGTCGGTTACACTCCTGCCATGCCCAGGAGAGAGGACCACGAAACTCCACAAGGACATGTGGTGGCATTGGGAAAAAAAAAATCTTATTAAGACAAGATATAGGACTGTATCGTTAGGGGGATCACAGCAGTCTGCCGTTGAAAAATATATACACGATATTAGATCCCGGAACTTTGGTATTGCGTGGGCATGCAGTCAATATTGAGCACGAATGGGCATGTCTAATCATTTAGTTCCCCTAGCGGGTAGTCTGTGCTAAGCGGGGGTATAATTTTCATGTTGCGTTTATGTCTTTTCGGAAAAAAAAAAAACAAAGGTGCTTCTAATTACTATGTTTCTGTACTTCGAATATAATCTGGTATTCATACTACAACACAGTTTCGGAAATTGGAACTTTTTTTTTCCATCCTTAGGTGAAAGAGTGAGCAGGTACTATTTCAGTTACGGTCCAACGTAAGAATCGACTCTTAATCCCTGGACAGTGTACGACAGTTAACTGCAGGTACACACAAAACTAGCTGGAGGTTTTGTCGATGTACCAAGGACTCTGAAATACATATAAAGTATTAAAATAAGAGTAATAGTTACAAAATAGCCGTATCAAAGGAAACCAAAGTCTAGCCCAAAGAATTTATGCCGGGGGAGAATCGAAAAATAACACAATACACACATCCGTTTATTGACTGTCCCTAGGATTCGGATGAAAGTCGGCTGAGTCGAAACGGACTACAAAATAACAACAAATAAAGCAGCAATACGGCTCGGCCTGTAACGGCTGCCACACATAAATAAAAGAATATCGGCGGTATAAACAAATTAAAAAACAATTACGAGGATTAGGCAATGTCTTTCCATCTCCCTGGCTCACCTGGCTGGGTGCAAAACATGGTCTAGCCATTTCTATTATACGTATTTGTATTATATTTCATTTTCAACTTATAATTATGGGAATAATCAAATCAAGGACGTTAAGATGGGTGGAACAGATAGCATGAATTGGGGATAAGTAATACATATTCAGAATTTCGCCGCAAACAATAAGGTAACAAATGATTAGAGAAGCACAGGCGTGTAAGGTAAGTGAATACTAGAATCTAAAATAAATATTACCAAGACAGGCAGCAACGTCGGGGCGCGTTCGTGCAACCATTTTTGCAGTGGAAAGCAATAAGTATTACATATTCTAATCGTGTATTTGTGGCCTTAAGTATCCAGCATGCAATGTGCATGCACCACATTGTCTTCCGTGGCCTGCCCGGCTCTGTAACATTTTTCCACCTTATCACATAAAGGTACGATTTTCGGGGGAAAAAAGTTATTGAATCCACAATGTATGTTTTCATTTTCTCTACAACTTTTGTCTGAAACATTTTTCGAGAGATATGATCAAAATTGTATATTGGTCTTCGTGTGACGTAATGTCCGGTTTTAATGAAACTCGAATTTTCTAGGCATATATTCGAAAAAACAGTTTAAGTGTCAAATTTCACGACAATCCGTCCAGTGGGAGCCGAGTTGTTCCATACGGACAGAGTGACTGACGGACAGATAGACATGATGAACCTAATAGTCGCTTTTCGCAATTTTGCGAACTCGCCCACAAACCAGCGCTGTGGATGTGGACTGCAACCGACTGTGCTGAACACAGTTAAATAGTTTGCTGCTAGACAGCTGCGAAAGGAAATGCGTGTCGCTCACGTCACTGCGAGTTAAGCAAGTCACAGTACAAAACAAACATCACCAGATTTGCTGTGTCAACTGCAGACTTTTCCTGTCGCCACTTACTCTGCCGATCGTTCTCGTCTGCCGCGACTTGCAAGATGAGATGAGAAAACTGCGTAGCTCGGCTGCCTTCCTCACAGCCATTTAATGTTACATTATTATTTGTTTGAGCTTCCAAGTGAACATTTTATGTGTTTTTCCACATCAAAGTACTGTGCTACAAATCGGAAGGTCGCTGGTTCGGTCCCAGCTGGTGTCAGTGGATTTTTCATTGACATAAAATTCTTCCGATCGCACTATGGTCCTGGGGTCGACTCAGCCTCAAACAGAAATAAGTACCAGGAGTATTTCCTGGGAGTAAAGGCGGCCGGTGCGTAAGGCTGACAACTTACCACCATCCTGTGCCGTTGTCACGAAATCTGGGAGCCTGAACTTCCTGGAACCCTCTGGGCCTGTCCAGGCCTGTAGTGGGACTGCTTTACCTTTTTTTTACCACATCAAAACGTTTGCTCTTTTCAAGCTGCATGTCCGGCTTATCATAACTGCATGACAGTATTAGAACCTACGTTGTAGTCGGTACATCAGAAGGACTGCCACTTTTCAAACTTCTCAGAGAAGAGTATCTTCATGTCCCGTAATTCGACAGTAGTTGATACAGTCTTTACATTTAGCATAGCCATACTTCTGTTTCATGTTACTTCAGTCGTGCATGTCACTCTGTACCTGGCAGCAGCCCAGCTGAACAACGCGCAGCCAAATATGTAACAACGGACTTCTCTCATGATGTAACACAACGCGATTCTTACAAAACTTCGTACGCGATTCGAACGTAGAAACATCGCACACGTCCACATACAGAACAGTGGCTGTTACGTTACACTCGCAAAAACACATTCATATCGATACGTTCCTGTTACGGCCATCATGGAATATTTCCTATGCGAACGTAAATTTGTAGGCAAACAATACTTCTGGTCACAATCAACCATGAAAAACTAAAAAGAAATTTCGAGACAAATATCCGGAATTACCAGCGGACCTACTAAATATGTGAATAATTTCACGAATAGCAACCCGTTTTCTTGAAACAGGCAAAACGTAGGTGGTAAGGGGGGGGGGGGGAAGTCCGTCATTGTTAACTACATGAAAAATTGGTGATGTTAAATGTTATTGCAGTCGACGAAAAAAAAATCGCATACTGGTATTGCCGTGTTCAAGCCCACAGACGGCTGTCCAGAAGTTAGACCTAAATCCTTAGCGTATTCACGTAATGCAAGAACTTACAGTAATTGGCCAAAAAGAAAGAATGCACTGTCGGCGCTGTTGTCGCGCGATCCTTAATTATAAGATTGCCATTTCAGATCGTGTTTCTTGTGATGAAGTTTTGTTCCACTTTAGCGATTACATTTATGGCCAGAACAGCAGGGTAACTAATAATGAAAATCCTGTCTCATGAAACACCCTTGCTTCCTCAAAGAACTGGGATATCGGACGTACAGAATCAAAATGTCCAATTTCTGACAGTTTGCGCATGTTACGAAACTCACTGTTTGTCTGTTGGGTAATTAGTTACGGTAGAACCGTTAAGATTGAGGCAACATCCTTCTGCAGCCGCTCTCCTGCTGGGGTTGTGGTTTCGAATCCTGCCGGAGGCAAGGATATCTCGTGAGTGTTGTGTCAGGTACAGGTCTCTTCGTCGGGCCGATCACTAGTCCGAACAAGTCCTACCGAGTGTGATCGTGAAGCCTCGACAGTAAGGAGGCCCTGACCCACTAGAGGCTGTTGTGAAGGGCGGTGCCAACAAAGTGGAAGAATTGCACTGGTATTCTGCACAATTACAGACAGCCACTAATCCCACCAGAAAGTCTCGTATTCTCTATGCTTCCAAAAACTCAGTTTAGTTTTCAAGGTTATAAAACTCTTTTCAAGTGTTCCAAAAGCCTGCACCTATAGTTTCATAAACCACCAACATTGTAAATTTTAACAAATGTAGATTTTATAACATACAGAACTGGTAATAACAGATACCTACAGGTACACATAGTAGCTTCTTACTTCAGTTTCTTCCAAGCCCAGGTAATTTCATGTTAAATTTGTGATGAACATTATTCACAAGTGTCACTGCTCCATTTCCATCGATTACTATTCCATGCGGTGTGTGATAAACGTGGCCAGGCACCACATTATCACATCTCTGGTCTTTATGTTAGGGGCTTCATCTCTGTCCTGGCATTTTGCTGGTCATAGGATAACAAAATTATGCTTTGAATTTTAGTTAAATGCAACATGTCTGGCTCATATTTCACTTATGATATGAGATTGAAATGATTAATTTTTTTTTGTGATATGAGTCACTGACTTCCAGCTTGTGGTCCTGTCACTTTATAGCCTGTGCTTCTGTAAGGGTATTAACTCAGTTGTAACTATATCTTAGCCTACAGTCTAACAGTCACAGCAGTGTTTTTAAGAGTGTCAGGAAACGTGACTATAGCATAAGGTAGTCAAATTCTGCCCATATAACTAAGGAGTTGCATTACCAGTTTCAGGATTACATGCAGTACCACAACATTACTCTTCTTACCCAGCGCTTTTTCTATATTATCCACATACAAGTTTTGATTTGAATGAAATGCAGAAATGGAAAAAACAGGAGTAATGCATGGCACAGAATTTCCCAGTACACAGGACAATATTAGATAGTGTATAGTGTCATTCTGCAAACTTATACCATGCCATCACACTTCTAAAATTACACATACATTTTATAGATCAGAACATCCTAACAAAACAGTAACAATCACCACACGAAATACACACATCAGAACTGTAGTTGTCACGCAGGTACAGAAATTTAAAAACTGATTACTGCAGTAAGTCTGACAAACTTACGACATATGTTACTTCTTTTGGCAATCCACATTCTTGGTACACAAATTCCATCCACCACATTATGAGCAAATCCAGTATAAACAACTTAAATACCTGTGCTGTAATTCTCCATTTCAGCCACATTCTCCACACACTGTACATGTAAGAAATGTATCAGCAGCCTGTTATCACCACAAAGTTCCTTTCCATAAATTTATTCAGATTCCACAGATCTAGTGTCTTTAAATTATACTTTCCTTTTGCATATCCACATTTTTTCGTGTAACAGTTTTCCATCATCTGATTCTGCTCAGTCTCTCAGCTCTCCTTTTCACTTGCCCTTTTCCAGCCTTACCTCACATCTCTTTCTCATACGCATTCCTGTCAAAGCCTCAAAATTGCGTTCTCATATTTTAGTTGGGATTATACCTGCAATGGTAGGATGTGTAATTCAGCAGTACCACACTTCATGCATTCACTTGCATTGTCACAGAATTTCCTTGATTATCTCTTATATTCCTTGTCAGTAATTTTATTTGCTTACTAATTCAATTCAAAGTTAAGCTCTGTTAAACTTTCTTGATGTAGAGGCAGAAAGTTCAGCAACAGCGGTAACTAGCAGAACACAATAATATTGAAGTTACTTTATGTTTACTTCCAACACCAAAAATGTTATATAATGAGGGGTAACAGCACTGTGCAGTATTGTTCACACTTAGCTACAATGCACTGCAAACACTCTGGTGAAATCTGTTCACACAACAACTTCAAACATCATGTGTGGTTGCTTTTAGTGGATTCACGTTCTGAACAAGCTTCAGGTGATGGAGGTTAAGAATTAACACAAATTGAAGAAAATGGTGTGCTTACCTGAATTATTTAAAGCACCAAATTTAACAAGAGAACAGACAACACACAACTTCCTACTCTACATGTAAACGGTACTGGAATTGCACCTGATCACTATGGTGTAAAATAAAATATCATGTCAATCAATAGGTTGCAGCAAGTTAGACATTTATATCACCTATCAGTTTGAAAACGGGAGCTAGGGTAGCAGTAAGTATAGTAACTTGGCTAGTGGCAGGGTGATCTGGAGTTTGAATCCCAACAGGGACAATAGATTTTTTTTTTTCCCCAAAATGTCCAGGCCAGATTTCGGAACCACCCAGCCTCCTACTTGGGTGGGAGACTGACCACTCACCTCCATCTTGTGTCCATGTCACATATAAGTACTGCTAAACACCCACTCCCCCTACAGGTCTTCATAGCATGTACTTGGACAACTCCACCTTCTTTTACCAGTTTAAAGACTAATGTGCACAAATGTCCTCCTCTCCCCTATCAAGCCCATGGTCATAGCAGTACTGTTTTAAGGTTGTCAGATCAGTTGTAACTGTCATCTAGCCTGCAGTCCAGCCAGTCACAGCAGGGTGACACAACATTTATCCTCAGTGACATCCAGCAGCTATGGCCTGTTGTCTAATTATGTTTAATTTACTAAATCAGTGAAAAATAGTAATGGCACTCTAATTATTTTATAAGTTATGTACAGTTGAGTTTGTTTTCACTTCTCATGAAACATAAAATAATACAGGCAAGGACAATGCCATCTCTCCACTGACTGCTACAGCCGATGCAATCCCATTCTTGTACCCTCCCTCCACCAGGTCAGTGCTGACATGGGCACTGTGCACCAGATCTTGTCTGTCTTTATCAGCAATCACTGGCGTTGCTTAAAATCAAAGTTGCATGTAACTTCACAAAGATCAAGAGACCTACAATCAGAAGAATGCACACAACACACTGAAAACATTCAAAGTACAGCAATACAGGTGGCCCAAGAATGAGCCTCACACATCACTACAGCAAAGTATTACACCCAATCCTGTCAGTCAAAGGAACACAAAAATGGAATAACAAATGGCCAAAATTAAGCTCAAGAAACTCCCCACACAACTAGCTGGCAAAAAATCTGATCAAAATACTGTCCCTTCTCTCAGTAAAAAGCAAGATTTCAACAAGGATATTCAATACACAGGACAAAGACTTTAGCAAACATTCTTTACCATCAGAATATGATACAGTTCCATGATACATACATAAATGTAATTTCAGTTATGCCCAAAAGAGAAGTATGGCCTTCCCATCACTACTTTCACACAACTTGCAAATACTCAGCAGATCTCTTTTACCAAATTTCACTGAAACTGGACAGTATGTGCAGAAAGTAGGGAGGGAAATACATTTATGCCCCCAAGTAAAGTATGGCTTTTACTGCACCCATTTTCATACAACTTGCAACTTATCAACAACAGTATGTACACATCTGTTACACTTAATTACACTGAAATTTGATAATAAATGTCAAAAATATATATAGAAAATAAGGGCGAAAGTTCACTTGCACCCTTCAGTAAAGTAGAGCTTTTCACTGCAGGCATTTTCACAGAACTCACAAATGCTCAGTAACAATATGTGCAGATTTCCTACTCTGAATTTCATCCATATCAGCCACAGAGTTTGGAAAGTACAGGTATAAATTCATTTACACCCTCCTCTAAACCATGACAGTCAGCCAGTCCTCAAGGAACTCAAGCTGGCTTGACACCTCTATAAAGAATTCCTATACCTACAACTGACAACTGGTTTTGTCACTGATCCTAGTTCACAGACAGATGGACAGACAAAGGATGGACATTATCTCCATGCAAGGAGTTTCATTCTTCATGAAGAATGAAACTCCTTGCATGGAGATCATGTCCATGTAGAGCACTTCAGATGTAACATATGCAACTGGAACAAAATAACACACTGCCGTTTTATGAATGTCACAATCAATAACGCTGGCCAGAGCCTTAAACATCCCAGAATGAGACGAGAACTTGGGTGAACAATCATCCCTTAATATAATAACAGGGCTTCAACACCTATACCAATGCCAAATACTCTATCCTGGTACCAAGTAATGTGTCCAAAAACTTTTAATGAACACTTGTAAATGCACAATAATATGAAACACTGGCTCCTAGATTTTTGGAAAATTTGTGGACTTCCTGTACATGCATCTACACATCCATGCCAAAGAGCCATATGGCTATTCAATTAAACCCTCACAAAAGAAAAGGCTGCCTTATGCCACAAGGCAGCAATGAAATAATAAAGCAAGTATACAATAAAACAAATAAAAATTTGCATGATTTGAGGTTCTCACAGTGATGTTGCAGAAGATTCAGTTCATCTGGGATGTTATGGCACATAGGTTGGTTAACAGTTACTGTTTTGAAGAATCACAGTGCCTTTATGCTCAGTGTCAAAGTCTACTGACGGTTATTTTTACCATAAAGAAATGAAAATGCCAAATTGCGCAACATTAGGTGAATGGCTGATCATCATGTCACAATTTTTAAAGAAGCGCTCAGCTATCATGGCAGAAAGAGAGAGAGTCATTTTCATACAAAAGAACCAACTGCCTTCTCTCAAATCAACTTCACTAACCTTTCTAGCACCTTTATGTAGAATTCACTGTTCACTTTTTTTTCTGGCACAAATTATTTATGAATCACAACCTGTTAGTTAGAAAAAAGTAATCAACACCATTTTGATCCTCAGTTTTACAAGCTACACATTTTTGGCCTCAATTGTGATTTTTTATCTAACTCCATATGTTGGATTTTGTTTCTCCAATGTGCTTGTATCCAGTAATGACACAATTATGAAAGTGTAGATTGGTCTGGCAGTCAGGGTGAAGTCTTCACAAATTGTGACTCTGTGCTCCCTTTCCTTATCAGTTGAACTCCTTGGAACAAAGTTGCACTGATCTTCCTATTTCCTACAGCTTCATGAAGAATCTAAAAATCAGTCTCCACAATTGATTCTCCATTCATTTTAGGGTAATTCAATGATCACTTAGTCCTGGGATCACCTTCATGTTGCTCACTCCCCCCACTAAATCCTTTCAGTCAATCAAAGAGATGCACGTAAATTAAGTGACAATTCCATAGAGGGTTTCAGGCAATTTGCATGTTTCTGCGAGTGTCTTCATAAGTTTCGAACAAAACTTAAAGATGTTTCTTCACTCCTCCACAACAAATAAAAAGACAACTTATGTGCAGGGCTGCGATGCAGACTGAAATATAAACTTCTTTTCATGAGGGGGTGCTGATAAGTCCTTAGCCCGACCTACTTCTCGATGTTGTAGGACGGAATCGATAGTGTCATTGGAAAGAGGGGTCTGTTCATATGCCGAATTGCAAGGCTTTTCTTCTTACAGAGGCTCAAAGGAAGCATGTCAGGCGACACGCACGCATTTTCAACAACATGGAGACGCGAGCTGTCATCAAGTTTTTTTTTTCCTGCTAGGCAAGGTGCGAAAGGAAATTCACGCCATTTTGAAAGAAACATTAGGGGAACATGCACCATCGTATGCCACTGTCAAAAGCTGGCTGGCCCAGTTTAAACGTGGTGATTTTTCTACCTGTGATGCGCCGCGTCCTGGACGACCCAAAACAGTGACCACCCCAGAGATTATTGATCAAATTCATGAGCTAATCTTGTAAGACCGCCGGATTTTGGCTAAATCAATAGCTGAGCAATTGGGCATGTCACGTGAGTGGGTTGGGTCCATCATTCATGAAGATTTGGACATGCGGAGGCTTTTTTCGAAGTAGGTCCTGAAATGCCGGAACGCGGATCAAAAATGTCAATGGTGCCAGTCGTCTAGCAACTTTTGGAATTTTTTCGGCGCGATCCAAATGACTTCCTGTCGCGATTGGCGACCATGGACGAAACATGGTTATATCACTATGACCCGGAGACAAAGTAACAATGAATGGAGCGGCGGCATAGCGGCTCACCCCGTCCCAAAAAATTCGGAGTACAAAAATCTGCTGGAAAAGTTCTCGCCTCGATTTTTTGGGATCAAAAGGCATCCTCCTCATTATCTTCCAAAGGGCCAAACTATCAACGCGGAGTATTACTCATATCTGCTGGTGCAATTGAAGGAAACACGCCGCGGAAAGGTCTCGAAGGGGCTCTAGTTCATGCACGACAATGCCCCGGCTCACCGGGCACTTGCAACCCAGAAGAAACTGGCCTACCTGCGCTTCCATCGTCTTGATCACCCACCCTATTCTCCGGATCTGGCCCCATCGGACTACCACCTGTTCCCTGGACTGAAAAACCAATTGAAAGGTCGCCATTTTTCGTTCGACGCGGAGGTCATTGCTGCCGCGGAGACCTGGTTGGACAGACAACCTACTGATTTTTTTTTTCTCGAGTGGCTTGCAAAAGTTAGAGCAATGGACTAAGAAGTTATTGAGCTTCGTGGGGAGTATGTTGAAAAAATCCCGAGTTTGGTCGCTGTAGCTTGTTTCCTTCCTGGTTAGGCTAAGGACTTATCAGCACCACCTCATCCTTGCAGTCATAACATGAACGAACACCAGCTACAACTGGGTCGTGTAACAAATCACACTTGGCGCGAGCATCAGCCTAGGGACACCTTTGCCTTAGGGCAAGCGCGCACGAGCGGTTTTTCGCCGCAGCGACCGATTATTTCTTGGCTGTGCGCACGGACGGCGAAAGCAACGCACGTTCTCACATTTTACTCACAATCTGGTGGAGTCCGTGTGGGCGCTAAACGAACACGAGGCATTTGCTCTGTCACAACATGTTTTACGACCATACCCTACCAGAAATTTGGCTGTTGCCAGACGTATACATAATTACAGATTAACTCGGGAAAGAAGAATGTTGGAATGTGCATTTGGCATAGTGTGTAATAAATGAAGAATTTTTCACTGTGCGATTAATGTTTGCCCAGATTTCTGCAATGTAATAGTTCAAACTTGTTGCATACTACACAACTTCGTTCGTCAGAGAGACGGCTTTCAGTGCCGGGATACTTTATAAGAATATCCCTTCGGGAGTAGTAAGGCTGTTGGCAATAGAGGTAATGTTACAGTAACGGATATGGAGAGGAGGGGCTCAGAGGACGGGAATCTCTCTCCGTTGGGGAGCCTGGCAGGGGGGGCTAGTCTACCGGGGACTTGTGTGTAGAAGAAGGGTGTGGGGACGGGCACCTCTCTTCATAGGGGCCCCACTGAGACGATTGTGGGGGGGGGGGTCCGTTCACGAGAACAATGAGAGATAATTGAAGTAGGGCTCTGGAAACGGAGTATTCCTCTCTATGGGCGCTCTGTGAGGGGAACCTGGAGGGGGGCTCCTTTACTGAGGACCCTGAAGGTTATGTAGAAAAGGCTCTGGAGACAGGAACCTCTCTCCACTGGGGCCCCGCTGGGTAACCTGGAAGGGGGCTCATTTACCAGGGACTTTGAGAGATGGATGAAGGAGACTCTAGGGGTGGAGTGTCTCTGACGTAGCTCTGTGAGTGGAACCCGGTCGGGGACTACATTACTGGAGACCCTGGAAGACAATGTATAAAAGGCACTGGAGACAGGCATCTCCATAGGTGCCCCGCTGGGGAACCTGGAATGGGGCATTTCTCTCTGAGGGAGCTCTGTGAGGGAACCTTGAGGGGGGTTCCTTTACTGGTGACCCCAAGAATATGCTAAGTAATGGTCTGGAAATGGACGTCTCTTTCCACAGGGGCCCCGGTTTTCGGGAAAATTGAGGGACGCTTCTCTAGGGCATTTGAGAGAAGGGATAATTTTTATTTAGGGGAATTTTTATAAGGATTTGAGAGATATGTAAAAAAGGCCTTGTAAGCGGGTAGCTCTCTCCATAGGGCCTTACTGGTGAACCTGGAGGGGTTCATTTACTGGGACTTCTGAGAGGAAAAAAAGAGTGCATATCTGGGGACTATCTGGAAGGAATACGTGGTGTGGCTATAAAATAACCGGACTGATGTTAGAACATTTTTTATCCAAAAAAATTACACAAAACAAATGTTGTCACTCTCAATGCCCTCCCCTCCCCAATCCCTACACCGCTCCACGCGAATCTTCCACTGTTGGAAGCAATGCTGCAGGTCATTTTCTGATACCTTACCCATGAGCTCCGTCACTTTTACCTTCACTGCATCTATGGACTGGAACCTGATTCCTTTTAACGCAGACTTGATCTTTGGAAAAAAAGTCACAAGGGGCTATGTCAGGTGAGTATGGTGGATGTTCCAACACGGTGATCTTGTGCTTCATCAAAAACGTCTTGACAGACAGGGTGTTTTGTGCTGGCGCGTTGTCTTGGTGAAGAACCCATGAGCCATTCTTCCACATTTCAGGTCTTCTTCTTCTCACCCGTTCATGGTCTGTCAAAACCTCCTTGTAGTAAAACTGGTTAATGGCCTGATCTTCAGGCACCCAATCCACGTGAACAATCCCTTGGATGTCGGAAAAAAAAGATCATCAATGCTTTAAATTTGGATTTGCTCTGCTGTGTTTCCTTTTGCCTTGTTGAACTGGGGCTCTTTCAGTGCGTGGATTGGCGCTTACTTTCTGGGTCGTATTGAAGAAACCATGATTCATCACAAGTTATTACATTCTCTACAAAGTTTTGGTCGTTTTCAATGTTTTGAAGAATGTCAGCACAAATGTTCATTCAAATTTCCTTTTGTTCAGAAGTGAGAAGTCTTGGCACCATCTTCGAACACAGTTTTTTCATGTTGAGATTTTTATGTAAAATCTCTCATACAGTTTCCCTGCCAATGTTAATTAACTCAGCAACTGCTCAAATGCTCAGGCAACGATTTTGTCGAACAATTTCACCGACTTTTTCGATGTTAGCTTCTGTTTTTGGTGTGCTGGGATGACCGGGGCGCTGATCATCTCCAATCTCTTCCGCTCCCTTTTTAAACTTGAGTACGAGATAGACATCACCATAAACTTTCTTCAACAAACCATATGTTTCTGTAGTGGATTTTCCAAATTTCACACTGAATTTAACATAGACGCGTTGCTTCACATTAACACTTAACATGATTCCGACAGAGAACAATAATTATGATCCACTTCAAGCAAAGGCTACTGCCAAACTGTTTGCCGCATGACCCTGAAATTGTAACCATGAATGGAGGGGAGTGCAAAAGCTAATACCACACACTGCTCGATGTTGCCAAGTTTACAGGTAAGAGTAAAAAAATTAAGTCCAGTTATTTTATAGTCACACCACACAGGCCTCCACTGAGTTGATAACAGATTATGGAGCACAAAGGGCTCATTGTATAAGGCATAGGTGCATCAGGACCTTTAGGACTCAAACCCAAATGCTAATCAATCAATCAATCGATTGTACAGTGCCAGCCTTTTCTCCACCTCAGTTATTAATCTCTCATTGTCAAGAATCTTGAAGTCTGGATCCATTACGTTTCCATTTGCTTGGAACGGCAGACGAAGACTGTGGTGGCTGTGTGGTTGTTTTGCCGCTCATACGCGCAAGCATGTATGTTCTTTCATGTTCCATTGCCACCACCAACCACTGTGTGGCCACCGCACCACACAGAAAATGAAGGATGCTGCGTTTGGAAAAGCGCTGTGGTGAAACGACCGTCTATGCACTTGCTTCCATTTAAAACAAAACGTGTCATTCTAGTGGCCTCTGCGGCTGTTTCACCGCTGCGGCAAAAAACCGCTCGTACGCGCTAGGCCTTACACCACATGTAATTATATGACCACTATCAGAAATTATGAGGTGGATTTATTCTGAAAATGTGAATATAATAAACAGGTTACAACCATATCTGTATGCAAAATATCTGCACCAAAAAACATCAATGGCTCACACACATACATAACCAGCACATGTGTGTCCTCTAATGAATTTTGCCTTTCATTATAATTCTCATTGTGACACATGCATTCAACGTTTTAGTAAAATATATATATCTATTTGCAGCATAACACATTCTTAAAAACAATATAACATGACAATGAACATGTTGCACTCCCTTTGCTGTTCCTGTACATGTTAAAAATCACATTTCTGCCTCAGCAATTGAGGGATTGGTACCTAGCTATTGATGACCGTGAACTAGCTGCTTTGACAGAACTGTAGCGTTCCTGTACTGTCATATGAAATGGATGAAGTCCTGTGTGTTACTTTTATTGAAACATAAGATATTTTACATTTAATAAAACCTCCAAACAATGTTTAAAAACAAGACTTAACTTTAAAAATACTGATGCATCCTGTAGCTCAGCGTGTGAAAAATAACCAAAAACAATACATTCATGAGAAGAGAAGGCACAATGCTAAACATCATATTACCATAACCTGTGCTGCAGGTAATACAGCCTATAACATCATGCCCACCTTCAGAATGAAACAAATCCAATTAAAAAAATTTTACTACAAAATATATGATCTTCTTTCACTGTCTTCTGCACTGAAAAACTTCTTTTGCCACTTGCTTTGTTTCCTTACTCTTTTTAAGTAATATATGATATTAAATATTACACTTACTTCTAGCAGTATACATATTTTGACTAATGAAGAGAGAACAAAACCATAAACTCGTGCTTCTAATGATTCTGTCTGCCTGTAACTCTCTCATACACACACCACTCTGGGTCTCATGGACCCTGCAGTCACTACTTAGCCTCACTGGCCAGCTTCACTGATCACACGTGTGTCAATACCCTTCTCAAACACACCAGGTATCATCGTAACAAGTATGCCCCACCTTCACGCGAAATGTTACTTTTCTGGCGTTTTGATGAATTTCCTCTTCCAAGAACATTACTGTTCAGACTAGGACGTGTGAAGATCTCAGGAGCATTGGTTTTGTGTTGGGTGTAAACACCATGGTGGTTCTGATGGGGACCTGAAACAAAGAACTAAACATTATGCAGGAACTAGTACTTATTCACCCAAAACCATTCTTACATTTGGACAAATTAGTGACATCACTTTCACGGCTACAATATTGACATGGCTGTTCTGTAAGTCACATACCCTTTGCAAATAACATTAAAATCAAAAGAAAGAAACAGATCCACCAGTATTTAAACAATCAACCAGCTTAAAACTCTCAGAAAATGTACGCTGTTAACTGCAATCACAATATTCAGATCATCCTTGTATGGCCAGTGTGCAATATGCAAGCAGAAGAGACCAAGTAATTCAACCACAGGTTCACTAGTTGTTCATACATTAATGAAAAATGTTCTGTAAACCAGTGTGACAAAAGATATCTGTTCTCTATGAAAGATGTTTAACACATGGAAACCATGATGTTTTATGTAAGGACATCCCATGCAGTACACCTACATGAAACATGCTATGTGTATATAAGGACATTACACACATCTAGCATTCAATGCAGTGTAGCTGAGGATTCCATTCTTTTAAAGATTCGATGCTGTGTCCCACAGTTACTTGATCCCAACATTTCAAAGGAATGTATTCTTCCAGGACCTTCCGCCCCATTAAAATCAGTTCCTTCATAACATCAGAATTTGTTTACTCTGTGATGCATCATCATATTAGAGAAATGCAGACTCCTTTTGGCCATTCCATACAATACACTGGTGTAGCACACCTGACTTGGGTGTCTAGGCTGTTTCATGGACCACAGGTGCATAACAGGTCTACTTAATTACTTTGTATGTGATGATGTTCCACGCAATAAACCTACACAGTACATCCTACTGTACATAATGACATTCTATACAATACAATTGTATGATACATCCCACTTTGTATGCAAGGACATTTAAATACACCTGTATGGTACATTCTACTTTGTATGCATGGGTTACACTTTTGCAATACATCCTTCTTTGTATGCAATGACATTCCACACAATACACCTGCATGATACAGCCCACTCGGTACGTCAACACATTGTACATATCACACCTGTAGGATACAACCCACTTTGTATCTAAAGTTGCTTCTTATCACCACATACCTGACTGATACATCCTACACTGTATGTAAGGATGTTCCATCCAATACACCGGCAAGACACACCCCATATCAGGATGCTGCATACAGTACTCCTAAACTATACATCCTACTTTGTATGCAAAGATGTTCCATACAATACACTTGCACGATACATGTTACTTTATATGGCAGGATGCTTTACACAACAAATCTGTACTATACATCCTACCTTGTATGTCAGGATATTTCCATAAAATACACACTTTGTATGTCACAATGTTCCACACAGCACACCAACACGATACATTCTACTTGGTATGTCACAACATTTTATACAATATGTTTGCATAATACATTCAAATTTGTATGAGAGCATGTTTCAGACAGTATACCTGCATGATTCACCTCTCCAGGTCAAGGTGTTTGACACAATAAGCTCCTGTTCTACATCCTAGTTCATTATGTCAGCACACTGCAAACAATACAGATGCATGATGCATTCTACTTTGTATGTATGGATGCACCATACAATATATTTGCAAGATACAGCCTACTTTGCACATCAAGATTCTCCATACAATACACCTACATCATACATCCTTCTTTGTTCTTCATCATATCCATTTGTCAAGACTGCCAGTATCACAATCTTATGCAAATGTGTGCTAATTCAGTTTTGTAAAATTTCTTAATTTATTGTTCTTGGTGAAAAAGGATTACAGCTACAGGGTAGTTCCTGGGTGTACACTGGAGTGGTCCTGGGGGAGTGAAATGCAGCACACAGCCCTTAACCCCACTAAAACATCCTGGGCCCACCAATGAATCACAGTAAATCTGACAGAAGAAATGCCCTAGCTAATATATTTGTCATATTCTCAACAGACAAGCAGACAGAAACCTTATGGAATTATTTTTCTCCACATTTGCACTCAAGGAAGCAAA
>Ga0123353_10005618_pt1 | contig 16505 bp, 8 predicted proteins | sample TergutLab28metaG_3_FD_92763 | JGI IMG/M metagenome (GOLD analysis project Ga0123353, IMG submission 92763) | Labiotermes labralis P3 segment gut microbial communities from Petit-Saut dam, French Guiana - Lab288 P3 | ecosystem: Host-associated > Arthropoda: Insects > Digestive system > Gut ...
TACAAACCTCGAGGAAGAAGAGATCGTGGACGCCCCAGGAAACGATGGCAATGCGTCGATGCCGGAACAGTTCAAACGACCTAATCCATGGAGGAAGATGATGATGATCATCATTACAAATTCATTCACGCCCTTACGTAATGTATGAGTTTCACTAAGCCGATGTTCATGAAACTTGCGCTTGGTCGACAGCTTCTTTCAGGAAGTTCAGTACCGAATTTCATTAACGCTAGGTCGCACTCAGAATAGGGGACGGGCAAGATTTCTACATAACGCTTTCTTACTTCACGTCATGAAGAGTGCTTTTCACTTATAACACTGTAGATAGCTCGAACTATGCAGCATCGAATTTCTGTGGCTAGTAAATAGTTAAGTAGAAATAAAGTGTAAGAAATCAGCTGGGGCGTAATTTGAGGCGTCGTTCGGGCAGTTGCCCAGAAGGACCGAGAAACACAACTAACACAAAACAACGGATCGCGGGTACAGATTTACACAATGGAACTTCTGATTACGAAACAGGGATGCAGTTCCCTAGACCGCGAGTAGCGGTCCCATTCTTGGGGTCATCTTGACGCATTTTGAATGCTGTGACTGTATTCACAGAACTGTCCGAGAAGGCGTGCAGGTTCTGTCAGTTTTCCCATTGAGAAATCGAACAGTCGTCAATTATTCATTACTGTACCTTAGAGCTAAAGTGACTGTGCATCTGCCCTGCCCCTTTCATCTCCATAATTAATTATCATACTTGGATTAATCTCGTATCCAATTTATTTTCATCTCTGCCACACTCATTAATTTATGTTCTTTCGACTAGCTTTCCCCTCTCATTCCTCTTAACCACCTATCTGCCTCCCCACCTCTCGTGGGAGGCGAGAGCACTATACGAGAGAATTTCAACGATGTTAAAAAAGAGGATCATAACCGAAGTGCAAACTTGCAGTATTCTTTTAGGTTTACCGATCTACATCAATAAACTCAATATTAATATTGCTCATGTTGCGAGACCTCACCCTTCCTTACGCTAGGAAATTTAATGGAAATCCTTTATATCGAGTCACAATGACATAATGGAATGAGCAGGCTTATGTAAACATAATAAATCAACTCTACCCCTTTTATGTATTTTATATAAATAACTACATAAGTGAATTCAAACCTCTACCTCTTCTGGAATATAGCCAATAAAGTGTCACATAAGGGCACTAGAAGGATAATTTCATGCATAGTGAATTCCAGCGCAGAAGTTAAATTCACTATCTATTAACTTTTAAACATAAAAAGTTTACCTGCAACTTTGTATGAAGGATTCACATGCGGCTTTCTCTGAGTTCGTCTTCCAAGCCTGCGGTAAAAAAATTTCTATTACTCTCAGTTTTATTCCTCTTGGTTTTCTTAAAGAGAAATTATATTACTGTGTGTGTGTGTGTGTGTGTGTGTGTGTGTGTGTGTGTGCGTAGGTGCGTGCGTAGGTGCGTGCGCGCGCCAGTCTATCGTATGTCTTCACTGTACCTACTGGTATGTATTATATGAAACGTCAAGCAATCCTGGCACCTTTATACACACCGCATTACACAGAATCAGTATTAACAGCATTTTGGACCCCAAAAATTTTAAGGTTGGAGCGATACAAGCAGTACTGTCTTTACGGTATTGAAATGGTGCATCAAAACACATGTTAGAGCTGGTAAAGGTAAATGTAAATTCCATCCTAGAAGAGGCTACGAAGGCCCGGAGGGGGAGTAGATATACATCTCTACTCTTTCTTTAAACTTGGTGCTAAAATTGGGTTGGGTGATCAACTTCACTTCAGGGCTGCTTTACCCCGGGAAAGAAACAGTACCCATTGTGTAGGAGGCTGGGTGGGCCCCAGGGGCTGTATGAACGGGTGCGGGAAATCTCGTCCCCCCCCCCCCCCCCGGGTTTTCATTCTGGGAACGTCCAGCCCGGAGCGAGTCGCTTTACTGACTCCGCTATTCCGGCCCATTTTTAGAGCTGGGGTGCCAAAAATTTCCCCAAAATCCGTAAGACACCTCAAAATACAAGGCTCGAGATAGGTGACATACAGCATGTTTCGTATAGCGGACCTGCAGATGTTAGGCGACAACGCATATAATTCCTTCGCACAAGCAACCTAACACGCGAAATTTGTGTTCTCTGCCTTAGACAAGAATGCAGATACTTAAGGCAATATTTTGTAAAATGCCAAATAACAATAGTGCAAAAATTCAATTCCCGTGGGTTGTGTGACGCTGATGGTGAGCCAGCAGTTCAGTTCGGTTTTAAGCAGTTTAATACATAACAACAATGTCCCTTTAAACTCTGCCAACTGCTGCCCAACAATACAGCCTCACATCCCACAATAACTGAAACTCCAGCAACGTCGCTGTGAGAAGCTCAAACCTCGCAACAACTAGAGTGCTGTGGAAATTTTCTTTAAGCGTCAGCTTGAAAGAGCGATTGGAAAACATTTTTTTTCCTTCCTCTCTTAGTCTTGACAGCTTTATACCTATTCATTGTAGACGTAGAGGGTATTGTTGCACTTTAGCACACTCATTGACACACCCACACTCGGTAGGACTACCCTGGACGAGCGATCAGCCAGTCGCCAAGACCTCTACCTGACAACACCCAACACTCACAAGAGAGACAGAGAGAGAGAGAGAGAGAGATCCATACCCCAGACGAGATTCGAAACAGCAATCTCAGCACGTGAGTGATAGCAGATATAATCTTAGCCCGCGCGGTCACCGGGATCGGCCGAAGGCGTCTGTGAAGAGAAAGATATTTCCTTTTTGTCAGGAATAGAAAAGGTTATCTCTGTTTTTAAGCGCTTAGACTAGTCACTACACAGACAACACTGTCCCGGCTGCTAGATGGACAAAAAATACACAGACCTACGCAAACACACACACACACACACGCGTGCTCACGCACACACACACACACACACACACACACACACACACACATATATATATATATATATGTATGTATGTATGTGAAAATGCTTTGTAAGTCATCAAGCACACAAATTGTAACATTGCGAAACTTTGGGTCTCTACAAGTCAGTTGAAAAGGCACACGAAAATCTTTTTACTTCGAAAAACATTCACAACAGAAAAATATCAGGAAACAGACAACTAACTGCATGCAGCATATTTCTTTTTGAAAAGCTAATTGTTTCTCAGCAAGTCAAAAAATATTTCCTCGCGTCCTTGCAACACGATAATTCATTACCGCGTTCACAGAACCATCCGCATGTCCCTGTGCGGAGTCAGATAAATCTAAGAGTCCATGTAATCCACGTCATCCCGTCCTACTTCTTGAGTATCCACCTTAATATTATCCTTCCATCTACGCTTGCATCTTCCAAGTGGTTTCTTTCCCTCAAGTTTCCCCACCAAACTCTGAATGGATCTATCCTCCCCAAGTTGCGTGCCACACGCCACGCCCCTTACATTACTCTTTACTTCGTCAACCGGATAGTAATTAGTAAAAAAATAAAAGTCATGGATATTGTCATGTTGAAACTTTTTGAACACATCTGTCATAGGCCCAAATATACTCCTCAAGCTCTATTCTTGAATGCCTTCTGCCTATGTAAAATGGTACAGACTTGGACAGGCACTGAGGATTCCAGGAGCCTGAGGCTCCCAGATTTCAAGACAATATATACATGAAGGCGGTAATGTTGTCAGCCCTACTCACCGGTCGCCTTTACCTCCCAGTAAATATTCCTGGTACTCAATCCTGTTATAAGCTGAGTCGAACCCAAGGCCAGAGTGCTGTAGGAAGGATTATGTCGATGAAGAATTCCTATGACACCATCGGAATTCGAACCCGCGAACTTCCGGCTTATAAAGCAGTACTTCAACCAACTGGGGACCACGATAGCACAGTGCTTAAGGTGCTGTGTTACAAATCGGAAGGTCGCTGGTTCGATCCCAGCTGGTGTCAGTGGATTTTTCATTGACATAAAATCTTTTCGATTGCACTATGGCTCTAGGGTCGACTCAGCCTCCAACAGAAATTAGTATCAGGAGTATTTCCTGGGGGTAAAGATGGCCAGTGCGTAAGGCTGACAACCTACCACCATCCTGTGCCGTTGTCACGAAATCTGGGAACATTAACTTCCTGGAACCCTCTGGGTCCCTCCGGGCCTGTAACGGGACTGCTTTTACTTCAACCAACTACCCCACCGCGTGCCTGCCTATGTTCCACCCTCAATGTGAGAGACCAAGTTTCACACCCATATAAAACAGGTAATTGTAAGCTACCCTATATATTAATATTCATATTTTTTGCTATCACACGGCAAGACAAAAGATTCACGGCCGACTGGTGACAGGAATTCCATGATTTAAAGTTGTTCTTAATTTCGTCATAATTTAAAATTCGATTTTTTAGAATTGTTCTCAGATATTTGAATAATGTCACTCTTTCAAAGAATTTATTGTTAATCCCTATCTTCTACTTTTTTCCTGTATTCTGTTCCGGTCTGAGTGAAGATTGATACGAGTTGTCAGGTAAACAATGCTCCTGTACTTACAAGAGATAAAAGTGGGAAAAGCTTTAGTTAAAAACGAAGCAAATAAAATGTCCAAAGCACCTTGTCCGTAAGACAATCAAGACAGAACTTCTACTCTCTGCAAACAAATGCGCAAGCATATTTCCAACACATCTGCTATTTTTATAGTTGGCTGTCAGAAACAGTATTCATTGACAGATTCAAAAATTCAATACCCCATTGTCTCTGGTATTCGTTTTCTCTGTTTTATCTCATTTCATTTAAAGCAGATTTTCAAAATATTGCCTTATTTAGTCGATCTCTCATACTAGTGAAAAATATTTCTCCCCCTAAGGCAGCAAAAGTCTATTTTTGCACAACTTGTGTGGCTAAAGACCTGAACAGGCTGTATTAAGACAGAGGTTAATTGAAAGGCGATGGCTAGGAGGGTCAATGTAAAGCGATATAACAGCAATGACAGCCAATCAAAAGCGTTATTAGAAATTACACGTGCCTCACATGTCCGATAATTACAGAGAAGAGGATCATCATTTATCAGATGAATTTCATACCAAAGGCGACTTATGGCTACTACCAGGTAGGGTTAGTTTTAATTCCAGAGTAAACTATCAGCACGGCGTCCATGCTGATTGCTGTTGCACGTAACGCCGTAGCTAGATTAACTCTCTTTCGCTTTATATAGGTCTCTCTTTTTTTTTTTTGTGTGTGCATGTACATAAACACTCTGTGTGTGTGTGTGTGTGTGTGTGTGTATGTGTGTGTGTGTGTGTTTGTGTGTGTGCGCGCGCGCTCATAATCTTTCTGTTCCAAATCAAAAACTAAAGTCTGTTATCCCATTCAAATACACGAAAGTTTCAAAACTGTTTCCTCATCCACTTTCACAATTTCTGCATGTTTTAATACAAATTAAAATATCTAATAAAATGAATACGTGCCCCACCTCATTGTAACTGAAAATTGACGATTTGTAAACCAATTTTTAAATTGTACACTTAACGAAGATTCGGTATTAGAATTGCAGTGTATGTAGTTCCCCTTCTAAATCAATAATTAGATATCTTGGGAGACTTTGATGCTGTTTACATCTTACATTCTGCTGTACACACGAAAGTTTGGTTCAATTACATTCAGTTATTACACAGTCCAAAGAGATCAGAACGTTTCAGCAAAGGGAAAAAAAATATATTGCCAATGTGAAATAAATTATTGGCAAGGAGTGCGTCGGACGTCACATTTGGGCTCAGCTTTTCAGTGTAATTTTCGAGAACAACATCAAGTGAACGGCGGTCTCTAGGCAGACTTGCGAATTTCTGAACTTCCTACACAGCAAACTGAATGTTTCTACCGTGCTGTCTACTGCTAACAATCAGCAATGTCTTCATATAACTTGATTACGTCGAGCACCATTTCATTTTTCGTTACCTGCCGCTTGCAATAATAACAAAATATTAAGAATCGTGTCGTTAGATTTTTCTGCAAAGAAGTTACGTGGGTTATTGGATAGATTTAAAATTACAACAAACTCCAAGAAAGCTAAAAATTCGCCAGGTCTATTGTTACTTTCACAAGATAAATCTGTGAGTCCTCTGAATACTGCAGTTAAAGTTAAGATCTACGAGTATCAGAAAGAGAGTGTGGCTGATCCGTGTAAAACTCACCACGTGACAGTCCTTGTAATACCAAAACTAACAATTATCCGCCTTCTTTTTTGAAAAGTATAGTAGTTTTATCAGATATCCGTCACTATGGTCGCCCTATCGAGCCGGATGTGTGTGGTAGGTGACACCGCCCCCTGTTATAGCACAATGCCTGTTGGTTATTGCTATAATATCAGCATGCACTCCTAGTCATAAATTACGGGAGATTTGAGCGGGGCCAGTGATACGGCTAATTATTCTAGTCCCTGGAGGCACCTCTCGTGTTGTGGAGCCTGTATTGTGCTGCGAGTTTATTTGTTACTGTGCTCCTATCATGTTTCGTATTCAGGTTAATGACACAAATGATCTGACATGCTTCGAAGAAGCGCATTATCAGACTAAGTACATGCTACAGGTCACGTGAAGCGATTAATAATGTGGTATTGCAGCGTAATTAATTGCTGTCATGCTTGCGGATTCTGTAAGCACAGACAGAAGGAATTTTAAATTGGTAATTATTGCATCGGCATAACCACTCCTGCAGGCGCCCTACTAACAAGACCACATTCATCTTTGTGAGTTACAAAAGGATGTGGAGGCAAAGTCGAATATAACGATAAAATTTGTGTCAAAGCAGTGAGAGATGTTGACAAAGAATTTACTTAAGCTACTGAAATGAAGTGTAAAACCTTAACTCTTACGGATTCCTAGCGTATAGAGTACAGCATGGATTTCAAAATTAAGTTTTTTTTTGTTTTTGTTTTTATGAAAATGAGTATTGCACAGAGCTGAACTAAAATGGAGCCATGTACTGTTCGATGTTTACAGTTAGTCTTAGGATAACGGCTTTGAAAAGTGCATCAGATCAGCAGATTTAAGCTCAGCTCAAATTTTGGGAGTTACAACATCACTACTGCACTTCATTACTGGCGGCAGCCCACAAAAGAACACATTGTAAAGGTCGTAATCAATAATGTAAGACACAAAACTAACAAAGGCGTTCTTTAGAATACATGAAGCTTTCTTGCAACTGGGAAAGATGAAAGGCAAATTACAGAAAGTCTTCTATTCCTAACATCAGCAAAATCTATAAATGGGTTCTTGACTACATAGAAAATTTCAGGTACAGCCATACCCAAGAGAGACTTTTCGGCTGAAAGTTAAAATTGCCAGAAAATTTTCATTGGAAATCTGTAGCATCGAATTTCAACAATGTCGGCGAAATTGTGTTCGGCACACGGGGGTTCAATTCGTGTCCTTAAGTAAACTAGGCTCTGTTGCATATCAATATGTCTTAAATTTGGAATTGTCCTAAAACATTCGATGAGAACTTATTAGATCAAATTTTAATATAACCTGTAAAATGGTTTATGAGCCATATGCAAATTGTGCTTTATAAGGAATCAGTACCTCTGACAGCAACATAGTGACATAATTTTATATCAAAATTCAAAAACTGCTTTATATTTGACAGCGTTTGTAGCCTCGAGGAAACTGAAAATCGGAATAGTCTGGCAACAAGCAGCGTGAGTACAAACCGTTGCATTTAAAAAAAAAGTTGTCTAAATGCTCAGGAGCCGATACTAGTTCACATACAAACGGAGAGATTAGCATGACTGCCATAAAAATGTTCTTTTCCTGCTTGACAGAGACCGCCTAAGAACCTATATACACTTTTGGGCCTAATGAAAAGTATAGTTGTTAAGATCTGGCAGTTATGAAGAAATGTGTTTAGCAAAACACTAATCTGATAATTAAAACATATCTATGAGCCGAATTTAGTAACGTTTTGAAGACTTGTACTGGAAATGGTGTGGAGCTACGCCTGTTCGTAACCCCGGCAGCAGATTGGCATGAGGGACCGGCATAGAACCTGGCCTCGGACAACTTTCTAGGAGGTGGCTGGAAAGACCGCAGAGTTAAGTCTGCACGATGTGAAAAAAACAAGAAGATCTTTCCCGTTGGGAATAAAACCCTTATTTCGCAGCTTTCCAGCCCGTAGCTTGGACACAACAATAAATGTGTTATGTCAGCTTCCACACAAGCATTAGCAATAACAATAAAAATAACGTACAGTTATTAGTAATTAGTTGTAATGTTGTCGTAATAATATGATTCAAAATAATTTGCTATTACATTTTTTCTCCCCCACGTGGTACTGGTAAAGTCAGGTTCACCCTAGAACAGGCTATGAAATCCCAGAGAGGGAGTAGATGTACATCTGTACTCTTTCTTTAACCTCGGCGCTAGATTGGGGTGGATGGTCAACGCCAAGCCGTGCCATTTTACTCCCGGGAAGAGACCCGGTACCAATTGTACGAGAGCCTAAGCTAGGTGGGCCTCAGGGCCGGTAGGGACGGGTGCGGAAAATCTCGTCCCCACTGGGATTCGATCCCCAGATGGTAAGTCGCTATACCGACTACGCTGGAATTTAATTTATAATTAAAAATTTTACGAGATAACTGCTAACATCGATTACTACTGAAGAACGAGGTGTTTGCGAAAATTGTGGCATGTTGAAAGCACTGCTGCTTCGCTGTGTTGTTGAAGATGCCTACTTTCTAAACCAGAGGATTTGGACTTTTATGCATGGTCTTGACAACACAGCAGCTGCTAACATGACTACTAACGCTAGGCCATTTCTTCCGTATGTCATTCCTGTCTAATTTCTTACGTTAATTTGAAATACTGCTGGACTTTATCTATAACAATGCTACTTCAGTATTTCTGGTACAGGGCACAGTTCACCAATTACGTATTTTTGCCCTTTTTTACATTGTTTTGCTGTCTGACATACATCTGAGAAAACAATAATATTGTCTCGTAAGGACGAGAATAAATTCCGGCCGTCTGGCAGAATACTTTGAACACGCTGGAACTGACCTTCATCCATAAAGAACTTCCTGTTAAGGACAATCGGGAAGTAATCGGTATTTACTGTGAAAAGTAAATGAAATGCATTGCTAACAGCAAGCCTGCAATGCGTAGTTGTTTAAAGTCGTGAAGTGTGGTACACTGACCGACTCACACAGCTCTGAAAGCTTACCGGATTATTGGAAGAAGGAAAAAAAAGGAAATTCAGGAAATAAGGAAGAAAATACACTTAAATTGGAGCATATTTTATTAATGAGTTTAATTAGTTTTGTTGATTTAATTCAAGACCCTCTTAATAACTCAGACTACAGACTACTATAGCATGTAATGAGAGAGTTATTAATAAACAAGTTGCAGAAGATTCGGAAGGAAGCCATTGGGCTCGACTTTATCATCCAAACACCTGAGGAAGGAAAACAGAAATAATCCTCAGTCAGGATATCTGAAATTCACACGGCAGTAATTATGAAGTACTTGTACTGCCACGACATCTTGTTTGGTAGCTACCGTAGAGATGTAGACAGTTGGTTCATACGAAAAGTGATGAATTCCTACCGAATTACATGCCTTCATATCCTACAAGGAATCTATCTTCTCATTCATAATGGCCAGATTTGCAACCTGGAACTTCCAAATTCGCGGGTTGAATACGACGCACCCGGCGGCTCCCTTTGGTAAAAAAGAAAGAATAGGTGCAGCGGAAGTACGCAGAGGAGACGCCACTACAGTGCATCGAGTATCTACATAACACATGTGCTTAGTTCAAGCAGTGAGATAAGAGAACCGCAGTTAAAGGTAAAACGCCGATAGGAAGTGCTTAACTACAGACGACATAAACACCGTAGGACGGAGGGCTAATTTGTGCTGGCACGTGAGAGTACTTCCGCTGGTGTGCTGCTGAGTTCCACCCCTCGACGCGTGCGAAATGTGATTTTAATTGCTACCAGACGCACAACAATGCCTTTGTGCTACGAATATTGTGACACGTTAGGCCTAGGTGCCGCACTTCTTGCATACCCAATGTGCATGGGAACGTAGCTGCTTGCATCATTATCGTGTAGGGAGATAAAATAAATTTCAATACAACGAGAAGAGCATATCAGATGTCATGAAGCTTAATTCCCTGCTGCAAAAATTTGCAACCCAAAACACACACACACACACACACACACACACATATATATATATATATAAACAAATTTATTAGTGTCATTATATTGCTTAATTTTGTAAATAAATGATTAGGCAGTGCAGTTCGTTTTCTACTAGGCTGAGATTGTCACGTAAGGCCTAAGAGTTTCCTAACCTCACCGTTTTGTAATGTTTTAGGTGCGCGTTCTTAAGCCACCTCCGTGCCAAGTTTCACGCACCTACCTTCACGGTTTATTAGCCAATATCATCAGACGAAAAAGCAAAAAATAAATATTTCTGCATTCAAAAATATTTACTTTGTGCTATATAACTTTAGATAGCTCAAAACAACTGCATATTTTTGTAACATCTATTAGAATAGATCATTTCTTGACCTTAAAATAAGTTCCAGTAGGGCCGTTCAAGCCTCTTATGTTCCCGCATCTTCCATTATATTATTATTAATAGCGAGAAAATAATCAGCATTGATAATGGGTGGCCACTAATAGCATAGTGTTCAAAACAAATTACCAAAAGAATGAGTCACTTGGTTAAAACCTTGACACGGAAAATTTGGGTGGGGGGGGATAAAGACAAAATAACGGTTTCATAAGCCTACAGTCATTCCTTTAAGGCTGCAAATAAGTATGGTGAAACTGAAACTTTCTGATTTCCTACAGCAGAAGCAGTATCTAGCTAGCTAACCAAATCTATGCAGCAGAGTCTTCTCTGGAAAGCCTACAGCTCCTCAGGCAGCCAAGAATTTCCCCGCAATTTAAGGAATCCGATTGTTCATTGACGTTTTCACAAGAGCCAGCCGGACGTAATAGGGAATATCAGAAGATGAAATTTACTCCGTTCCGCTGCCACTGCTGCAGAATTAGTGTGCAGGTACTACAGAAGAGTTACTGGATGATATTTGTGTGCTAATTCCGAATCGCTCTGTTGTAAGTCGGATTGAAAGGGTAAAGATCGACATCATAAATTCATCCTTTGCCCTCGTTCAGTTTTAGCTGCTACAGTCTGTTGCTGCATTTTGATATTGATAAGTAAAGCGAAGAACCAAGAACGGTGAAGGGAGTTGAACTGTTGCCTGTACGGTGGCCGGTAAGTTATCTGTCCATCATGTCCGTGGCACAGAAATTAGCTCCAATTCGCTTGTAGCGCTTCACCAGTGTTATATGAATAACTGCTTCCCGTGGATGCAGTAATCTTGGAAAGTAAAAAAGCTGTCCTCCTACCAATTTAAGCAATACACCATGAAGACGTATGGAGTTTCGTTTTTGCGTATTCTTAACTGAGGCGTCAGATGGAGTGAGTGATCCCGACCGCTTTAATGCCAGGGAAACAGCCTCCAGTAAACACGGGCGTCAGCCTCGATGGGTCTGTGAGCGGTGGTGAATAAAATAATTGCGGCATGATGGATATGGAACATTGATTCTTCAGGCTTCTTGTTTTTACCTTAGTCACTACTCCGACTTAGCTATTCCGGCTACCACAATTGTCGCGTTAAAAACAAATTCCATTCACCAAAATTCTATCCTGTATCTCTGTAGTGCAAAACATTTACGCACGACTATGCATATTCATAAATTTACGCTATAGGTGTGAATATATTTTTTTAATTTAAACAAATTTATCTCTTTTAAATCAAACATTTTTAAAAATCTGATATACTTTAATTTGAAAGATTCTAAATTCTTTATTTGTTTCTAATTTTGACGCTAATACTCAAGGCATATACTTGTTAATGTGCAAACATTAAGCACATTTATTATCTACGTATAGATTTTATATATTTTAAGCTTATGTAGGTATGTGTATTCAAGATACAGTAATATTCTTTTGTGTAAAAAACAGCTAGGTTCTTCGGTCTGCTGATGAATGATAATAGAATCGAAACCGATTATAAAACAACATAAGTGATGTGCCTACATATCTACATCGCTCATTTGCGACAACAGTGTCACGACTGAAAATTCGTTATTTTTTCAGGAGAAATTGTAAAGGTTTTGACGTGCTATAATTTTCTATGAGTGCAACGACGACACAACTGCTCTCTAGCGGCGAGTTTTGTAAACTGCGTTATGGCACTATAGGTTTTAAATGTGCATCTGCAAACGTTTCTTTCTATACCAAGAACTCAAAAATTCCAAATTTTGAGTTGTGACACTCTTGTTGCAAATGAAAGATACGTAGCCCTATAGACTGAGAAGTCAAAGAAGAACAGTGCCTGATATTATGTAGTTCCGACAGGCAGCAAGTGCAAAACAATTTCATATTTATTCTATAATACTAAACGATGGGAGCAACAATTTACTTTCACATCTGTCGTCGTCTTGAAAGAGTGCATTCCGGAAGTAGTTTCAGGAAAATACTTTGGATGAACATTATGTGCAGTACTGAGTCTGGGTTGGGATAAGGTAGTTACTGCAGTAACTAGACCATGAGCTATTCGATTCGGACATGGGCAAAAAATTTGCTTCTTCTACAAAACGTTCATGGGGGCAAAAGTTTTCCCATTCAAATGGTCCCTTTGTCTTTTTCTCTAGGATAAAGTGGCTGTGCTTCGTAACCGACCAATGCATTTCGTGTTGCAGTTAAAGATGCTGCGGGTACAGTTCTGTTGCAAATATATGCATTTATGGCGGGCGCAGGAGCAACTGTACGTTTAACAATAGTTACAGTTAACTGTTAAATACAGTAACCAAATGTTTTTTCGGCGTATCGGAAACTGATCCAAGTACGTAAGTGAGATCCAATTCGAGTAGTTGAAATAATAGTGTCAGATACACTAAACCTTTTGAAATATCAGCCATAAAATTACAAGAAGGCAATCCCAGTTGCCGCGCAGTCTAAGGTGTAGGTCTGCGGCAACTCGCTTGTTGGGATTGTGGGTTCGAATCCCGCCGAGGGCATGAATGTCTCTTGTCTCTTGTGATTGTTGTGTGTTTTTATGTAGACGAATCCGTGACGAGCTGATCTCTCTTCCAGAGGAGCCCTAGCGACTGTATTGTGTCGTTGTGAGTGATCTATAAATATCATGAATGAGGAGGCCATAGTCCGCGTTGGGCCACAACTCCAAAGAAGAAAAAAAAATGTAATAGATAACGTGTATCTACAACATGGTGATTTATGCCAATCTCAGTGACAGCGCCGTCTTTATTCCCTCTGACACTAAGATCGATTGTTCAAATCCCACTCCACGTATAGATACATGCACTCTTCTGTAAAAGTAGGAGCATCATGACGGGCTGAATCACCGTCCAAATGTCCTACCAAAGGTCTGCTAGAAATATGTAAAGTCACGGATACAGAAAAAAGAGTGTTTTCTTTAATCTTAGAATTTCATTAAATATTTTCTCTCCTACGGTTTTACTTAACATCAGGCGTATGTAGAATTAATTTCATTTAATCCTATTGACCTACACCAGATTTCCCCTCAAAATGGGATTAAAAATTCCAAGGTCAGAACCTGAACTGCAATGGGCCCTAAGACAACTACTCCTTACCTAACTCAGTATTCTGTCGATCAGGGTGATATGTTACTCATAAAATACTTTCTGGGAATAGAGCCCTTAGTCCTTCTCCAGAAAACTTTCTCAGCTAGTCAACAATTTTCCAGCATTTTACGAAGATCTCATTTTCATCACTGTGGTAAAAACAGGCCCCTATTATACCCTGTCAAAATTTAAGGTCCATTCAAATCTTTCGAAGGAAAATTCTGTGACAGTAACTTTGTTCACCCTACAACAATACCCGAAATATTCCCAGGATTTGCCTGTCTGCCTGTATGTCTTTGATACAAAAATTATCCTGGAGATTAAGTGGAATGGTACCGACAGAGAATAAAACGAAGTACTTGTAAAACCCTGCTCAAAAGCATTATCCACTAAATACCACACGAAATTGCTTGGGATCAAACGCGAGCCGTCGAGATGACAGGTCGGCGGCTAACTGCCTCTAAAAAAAAATAATCTCATTATGTAAAAAAAGTCAATTCCCACCTCATGAAAAACACAGTCAATTTCCATCACAAAATGCCAATACGGAATAATCCCTTTGTTTAGTGTGAGAATTTTACATCGATAAAAATACGAGTATGCAATACAATCTGTGTGAAAAGGCAAAATTTTCGATTGCTTATGTGTAGCAGGACAGCAATATACGAGTGTTATTCTGCCGTCTACACTTTTGTACCCAATGTGTAGCTACACGTACTAGCACCTATCAAATTTATCGCTAATACAAACACTATATTTTAACGCTGCTTAAATGGTTTCAGACATTAAACAATAAAAACAGACAGTGGATTGCAGCTTATTAATTACAGCTCAAAATGGTGTCAAAAGACTCATGAATGTAAAGCTGCCCATACCAGAGTTACGTAGCAGCGCAGTGACTGTCCATACCAGAGTTATGTAGCTGCGTAGAGACTGTCCATACCAGAGTTATGTAGCTGCGTATTGACTGTCCATACCAGAGTTATGTAGCTGCGCAGTGACTGTCCATATCAGAGTTATGTAGCTGCGTAGTGACTGTCCATAGCATAGTTATGTAGTTGCGTAGTGACTGTCCATACCAGAGTTCTGTACCTACGTATTGACTGTACATACCTGAGTTATGTAGCTGCGTATTGACTGTCCATAGCAGAGTTATGTAGCTGCGCAGTGACTGTCCATACCAGAGTTATGTAGCTGCGCAGAGACTGTCCATAGCAGAGTTATGTAGCTGCGTAGTGACTGTCCATAGCAGAGTCACGTAGCTGTGTAGTGATTGTCCACACCAGAGTTATGTAGCTGAGTATTGACTGTCCATACCAGAGTTAGGTAGCTGCGCAGTGACTGTCCATAACAGAGTTCTGTAGCTGCGTAGTGACTGTCCGTAGCAGAGTTATGTAGTTGCGTAGTGACTGTCCATAGCAGAGTCATGTAGTTGCGTAGTGACTGTCTATAGCAGAGTTATGTAGCTGCGTATTGACTTTCATAACAGAGTTCTGTAGCTGCGTATTGACTGTACATACCAGAGTTATGTAGCTGCGTATTGACTGTCCATATCAGAGTTATATAGCTGCGCAGTGACTGTCCATAGCAGAGTTATGTAGCTGCGTAGTGACTGTCCATAGCAGAGTTATGTAGATGCGTAGTGACTGTCCATAGCAGAGTTATGTAGCTGCGTAGTGACTGTCCATAGCAGAGACACGTAGCTGCGTAGAGACTGTCCATACCAGAGTTATGTAGCTGCGTATTGACTGTCCATACCAGAGTTATATAGCTGCGCAGTGATTGTCCATAGCACAGTTATGTAGCTGCGTATTGACTGTCCATAGAAGAGTTATGTAGTTGTATAGTGACTGTCCATTGCAGAGTTATGTAGCTGCGCAGTGACTGTCCATAGCAGAGTTATGTAGTTGCGTAGTGACTGTCCATAGCAGAGTTATGTAGCTGCGTAGTGACTGTCTATAGCAGAGTTATGTAGCTGCGTATTGACTGTCCATAGCAGAGTTATGTAGTTGCGTAGTGACGGTCCATAGCAGAGTTATGTAGCTGCGTAGTGACTATCCAGAGCAGGGTCATGTAGCTGCGTAGTGACTGTCCATAGCAGAGTTATGTTGCTGCGTAGTGACTGTCCATAGCAGAGTTATGTAGCTGCGTAGTGACAGTCCATACCAGAGTTACGTAGCTGCGTAGTGACTGTCCATAGCAGAGTTATGTAGTTGCGTAGTGACTGTCCATAGCAGAGTTATGTAGCTGCGTAGTGACTGTCCATAGCAGAGTTATGTAGCTGCGTAGTGACTGTCCATACCAGAGTTATATAGCTGCGTAATGACTGTCCATAGCAGAGTCATGTAGCTGCGTAGTGACTGTCCATAGCAGAGTTATGTAGCTGCGTAGTGACTGTCCAGAGCAGAGTTATGTTGCTGCGTAGTGACTGTCCATACCAGAGTTATATAGCTGCGTAGTGACTGTCCATAGCAGAGTTATGTAGCTGCGTAGTGACTGTCCATAGCAGAGTTATGTAGCTGCGTAGTGAATGTCCATAGCAGACTTATGTAGCTGCGTAGTGAATGTCCATAGCAGAGACATGTAGCTGCGTAGTGACTGTCCATAGAAGAGTTATGTAGTTGCGTAGTGACGGTCCATAGCAGAGTTATGTAGCTGCGTAGTGACTGTCAAGAGCAGGGTCATGTAGCTGCGTAGTGACTGTCCATAGCAAAGTTATGTAGCTGCGTAGTGACTGTCCATAGCAGAGTTATGTAGCTGCGTAGTGACAGTCCATACCAGAGTTACGTAGCTGCGTAGTGACTGTCCATACCAGGGTTATGTAGCTGCGTA
>Ga0123353_10005620_pt1 | contig 16504 bp, 16 predicted proteins | sample TergutLab28metaG_3_FD_92763 | JGI IMG/M metagenome (GOLD analysis project Ga0123353, IMG submission 92763) | Labiotermes labralis P3 segment gut microbial communities from Petit-Saut dam, French Guiana - Lab288 P3 | ecosystem: Host-associated > Arthropoda: Insects > Digestive system > Gut ...
CGGATTTAGGGCAGGCGCGGGAAATCGCCGAGCTTGCCCGGGAAATGGGCGTCCCGCTCACGGGCGGCACCAGCCTGAAGGGCCTGCCCGCGCTCCCCGCCATCCGAGAGAGTATAGGCCCGGGTTCCACGGTGGTGATCTCCTTCGCCGCCGACCCCGCCAGCCCCTACGACGGCTACTGGTTCTACGGCATCCACGCGGCGGAGCTGTGCCTGGTGCTGTGCGGCGAGGATTATCAATCCGTGCAGGCGTTCGAGAACCGCGGAACAGTGGTATCCCACGTGGTGTACCCCGACAAGCTGTGCCTGCTGGTGACCACGCCACAGTCCGGCGGCCTGCATGTCTCTGTGACAAACGGCGGGCAGACCACGTGCTATGATGTGCCGATGAACTATCAGGACGTCGGCCCGGCGGAGTTCGTCGCCATGGCGCAAACCGGCACGCCGCCCAGGGTGTACACGCACTACACCAGGGCGGTGGAGCTGGTGGGCAGAATCATCGAAACGGCGAATCTATAAAAGGAGCCACGCCTATGGCTGAACCCATGCGCTTCGGGATCATCGGCTGCGGGGGCATCGCCCGCTGGCACGCCAACGCGATACAGAGCATCGGCGGGGCTGTGCTTTCCGCCGTGTGCGACGCGGACGAAGCCCGGGCCGCGGCCCTGGGAAACGAATACGGCGCGCCGTGGTTCACCGATATGGACGCCATGCTGGACAGCACCGACGCCGTGTGCGTCTGCACGCCCAGCGGCCTGCACGCCCAGCAGGCGCAGCGGGCGCTGCTGGCCGGCAAACACGCCCTGGTGGAAAAGCCCCTGGCCATCACGCCGGCGTCCCTGCAACGCGTTATCGATGCACAGAGGCGAAGCGGCCGGCTGCTTTGCGCGGTTTCGCAGCTGCGGTATTCGCCAGACGTGCTGGAGGCCAAACGGCTCATCGAAAGCGGCGCGCTCGGCAGGATTCTCATGGCCGATTTGTCCATGAAATACTGGCGCGCGCCGGAGTACTACCAGGCCGGCGGCTGGCGGGGCACCTGGGCCATGGATGGCGGCGGGGCTTTGATCAACCAGGGCATCCACGGCGTGGACCTGCTGCGCTTCCAGTGCGGGGATATCGAAAGCGTATTTGCGCGCGCGGATACATTACTGCATACCATCGAGGCCGAGGACGCGCTCGCCGCCTGCTTCATCCTGGCGGGGGGCGGGGCGGGCGCGCTCACGGCGGCCACCTGCGCCTGGCCGGGGCATCGGCGGCGGCTGGAAATCTGCGGGAGCCGGGGCAGCCTGGCCCTGGAGGAGGACCAGCTCGTCCGGATCGAAACCAAAGACGGCGTGAGAATCAACAAAACGACCGACAGGAATTATGGCATGGGCGACCCCCTTGCCATTGATTTCGAGCCGCACCGCCGGCAGCTGGCCGCGTTTGCGCAGGCCGCGCGCGCCGGCGGGCCCTGTATGCCCGACGGGGCGGAGGCCGCCAAAACCCTCGCGGTGATTTTCAAGATATACGAGGCGGCGGGCATAAAGTACGAAAGCTGAGGTGGCATCCATGGAAATACCACAGGTTGACTTCTGCGGCAAAAGCATATCGCGCCTGATCATCGGCGGCAACCCGTTCTCGGGCAACTCGCATGTGTCCCCCGAAATGGACGAGGCGATGGAGGACTACTACTCCGCGCAGCATATCAAAGACGCGCTGTTGCGCTGCATGGAATGCGGGATCAACACCATGCAGCTGCGCGGCGACAAGCACATCGCCCGGGTGCTGCGGGAGTTCCGGCAGGGGGGCGGCGCCATGCACTGGATCGGGCAGACCGCCCCGGAGCTGTACCCCTACGAGAACGCAGTGCGCCTGATCAAACGCAACGGCGCCTTCGCGGCATACCACCACGGCACGATGACCGACGCGCTTTTCAAGGCCGGGGAATACGGGGAGCTCAAGCGCCGCCTGGCGGTGCTGCGCGGGGAGGGCCTGGCGGTGGGCCTGGGCAGCCACATGCCGGAGGTGTTCGAAATGGCCGAGCGCGAAAAGTGGGACGTGGACTTCTACATGTGCTGCGTGTACAACATCTCGAAGATCGACCGGGTGAGCAAGGAGGTCACCGGCGTGATAAACAACGGGGAGCCCTTCGACGCGGAGGACCCGGCGGTCATGTACCGCTTCATCCGCTCCACCGAAAAGCCCTGCCTGGCTTTCAAGATCCTGGCCGCCTCCAGAAGGTGCGCCACGCCCGGGGAGGTCCGCGGCGCCTTTGGGGAGGCCTTCGCGAACATCAAGGGCAGCGACGCGGTGATCGTGGGCATGTTCCAGCGGGACCATGATCAGGTGGCCGAAAACGCGGCCATCGTGGCGGATATACTGAAATAACGCATAAAAGGAGCACAACCATGGAACAGTTGGCCATCTTCGGCGGCACACCCGTGAAATCGACGCCCTTCGGCTCGGGCCGCCGCTTCGGCGATGAAGAGCTGCAGCAGCTCAAAGAGGCCCTGGAGCAGCAGACCCTCTTCTACTGGCATGGCAAAAAGGTCAAGGGCTTCTGCGAAAAGCTGGCGGGGATGTACGGCATGCCGTATTGCTCGGCGGCGTCCTCGGGTACGGCGGCCATCCACACGGCCCTGGGCGCGCTGGGCGTCGGCGCGGGGGACGAGGTGATCACCACACCCATCACCGATATGGGCACGGTCATCGGGATCCTCTTCCAGGGCGCTATCCCTGTATTCGCGGACCTGGACCCGTATACCTACAATCCGGACCCCCGCTCGATCGAGGCGAACATCACCGGCAAAACCAAGGCCATCCTGGTGGTGCACCTGGCGGGCAGCCCGGCGGACATGGACGCCATCATGGATGTCGCGCGGCGGCACGGCCTCAAGGTGGTGGAGGACTGCGCGCAGAGCTGGCTCTCTTGGTACAGGGGCCGCCTGGCGGGCACGATCGGGGACTTCGGCTGCCTTTCCACCAACGAGTTCAAGCACATCTCCACCGGGGACGGCGGCGCGGTGATGACCCGCGACGAGCTGCTGTACCGCAAGGCCCTCATGTTCGCCGACAAGAACTACGACAGGATTGGCGGGCTCGCGATACGCAACTGCGAATCCCTCGCGCCCAACTACCGCATGACCGAGCTGCAGGGCGCGGTGGGCCTGGCCCAGCTGGATAAGCTTGCGGGCATCTGCGCCCGGCGCAGCGAGATCGGCGACCGCGTCACCCGGGAAATCGCCGGTCTGCCCGGCGTGCACCCGCACAAGGTGCCGGAGGGCTGCAAGTCCTCCTACTGGTTCTACATGCTGCGCATCGACGCGGCCCAGGCGGGCGTGGACGCCCAGGGCTTCGCCGACGCCCTGAAGGCCGAGGGTATCCCCGCGGGCAAGGGATACATACCCACGTGCATCTATGAATACCCGCTGTTCAAGGGCGCCTACCCCAAGGGGCTGTGCCCGGTGGCCGAGGAGATCCTCGACACCAGCGTGAAGTTCTCCGTCAACGAGTTCTGGACGGATGAGGACGCGGGCGACATCATCGCGGCCATAAGAAAAGTCGCGGCGTATTATGGGGGCAAAGCATAATTAATACTATTCCGCAACAAAGATCGTTGCATAGCCTGCTATCGCGGAGCGACAAGTGGCTTTGCACGTTTTTAGTTACGGCATAGCATCAATCGCGATAAACCCGGCGCGGCCTTTGAACCACCGCCCTTCGTCCAGCAATTGGCGCGCGCCCCGCTGCAGCGCGGTTTGCGGGATGTGCGACTGGTATTCCTCCGGTTTTTTGTCGAAGCCAAAAATCCAATGGAACACCTTCCAGCCCGCGTCGTATTCGCCGGGCAAGCGGGTGAAGCGCCTGGAAAACCGGACGATATTCGATTCCGGCGGCAGCAATTCCTCCAGTTGCTCGTCCAGCAGCCAGCTGTTCAGGGTAAAGGCCTTGTAGTCCCGCTCCGGGAAATGCCGCGCCGCAAATGCAATCGCGCCGTCCAGTGATTTTTGGCACGCGCCGGGGTCCAGGCGGCCGTGGGCGGTGATATGGATATCCAGCGCGTCTGCGCCGGCAGGGATGGGGCCGTTTTCGAACCCGAAGCCTTTGTCCACAATGTATTGCAGGCGGCCGATCTGAAACAGCCTGCCGCGCATGTGATTGAGCAGCCAGTCGTGGTATATCCCGCCGCGCTTGTTGAACCCGTAGAACTCCTCCGCCTTTTCGTTGAATTCCTCCAGCGTGGCTGACAGAATCGTTTCGGGGATACCGCGCCGCCCGTAAAGCTTCAGAAGTTCAGGGAAAACAGCGGCGAAAATGAGCATGGAAAAGCACCCCGCGTCGCCGCCCAATTTTGCCTGCGCGCATGCGCTGTTTTCCTTCAGAAAACGCAGAAAAGCATGGTCGCCTTCGTGAAACGCCGCTACGCCCTCCTTCACAAGGCCCGATAGCTCGCCATCCGCCGCCGCGATGCCGGCCGCGCGTTCGGTGCCCTCCACCAGGGGCCGGAAAACAATGTGGTCCAGTAGATTTTTCATACCGATACCTCCCATGCGCTTTCATCATAACATACTTTGACCGCTGGGACAAGGAGTTTTTGGCTTGCGGATCGTGTTTTTATTTTAGGAGGCAATGGAAATGATCATCGACATCCACAACCATGCGGACTACCACGGCTATAGCTGCAACGCCATGCTGCGCAACATGGACGAAAACGGCATCGATATCACCTGCCTGCTCTCGTGGGAATGCCCGGCAGACGAATATGACCCCGGCTCGAAGCACGCGTTTTCGCCCTTTTCGGACATGCCGGTGCCCTTTGAGCGCTGCGTGGCCTACAAAGAAGCGGCGCCGGCGCGCTTCCTGCTGGGCTTTTGCCCCGACCCGCGCCGCCCGGACGCCATCGCGCGCATGAAAGCGATGCTGGGCCTGTACGATCTAAGCATGTGCGGCGAGCTGAAGCTGCGCATGATGTACGACAACCCGGACGCCATCCGGCTCTACCGCTTCTGCGGGGAAAACGGCCTGCCGGTGCTGGTGCATCTGGATTACGAGCTGGGCCGGGGCGGCCACCCCTGGCCGAACTGGTGGTACGGCGGCGGCATCGGCGCCCTGGAGCGCGCCCTTGCCCTGTGCCCGGAGACCAACTTCCTCGGCCACGCGCCGGGCTTCTGGGCGCACATCTCCGACGATGAACGCTATCTGACAGAGGCATACCCCAAGGGCCCGGTGATCCCCGGCGGGAGGGTTGCGCAATTGCTGGCGCAATACCCGAACCTCCACTGTGACATTTCGGCAGGCTCGGGCCGCAACGCGCTGGGCCGCGACCTTGATTTCACCCGCGTGTTTTTGCAAACCTGGCAGGACCGCGTGCTGTTCGGGCGGGACTACTACGACAGCGCGCACCGCGAACTGCTGGAAAGCCTGGGCCTGCCCGGCGACGTGCTGCGGAAAATCTACGAGGGCAACGCGCGGCGCATTTTGCGCGGCGGGGACAGGATAGGCCGATGCTGAAGGATTTTTCCCTCGAGCGCTTCGATATCGTCATCCAGGCGGGGCAGTCCAACGCCTTCGGCACGGGCTTCGGCCCCGCCGCCGAGCCCTATGCGCCCGACAGCCGCGTGCTGTGCCTCCACCGCGATTTTATGGTCGTGCCCGCGGCGGAAACCGTGGACGGCAACCGCATCCGCGGGAATTTTTCGTTGGCCTTCGCCCGGGAATATCTACGCGCGGGCCTGTTGGCGCAGGGGCGCAGGCTACTTATCATCCGCGCGGCGCTGGGCTCCACCAGCTTTTCCGGCGGCCACTGGGGCCTGGGGGACCCGCTGTTTCTCGGCATGATGGAGCTGCTCGGGGCCGCCCTTGCCCTCAACCCGGCCAACCGGGCCGCTGCGCTGCTGTGGCACCAGGGGGAAAACGACGCGGGCACGCTGGACGGCGGCGCCTATGCCCGGCATCTGACCGATCTGGTCCACGCCGTGCGGGAGGCCTGCCCGGGGCTGCCCTTTATCGCCGGGGACTTCGTGCCCCAGTGGAAGCGGGAAAGCGGGCTGCCGCCCGGGCAGGTCGAAGCGATCGTATCCGCCCAGCGCGCCATCTGCGGGGGGCTCGGCCGCGCGGCCTTCGTGGAAACGCACGGGCTGCTATCCAACGCGGAAACGCTCGGCGGCGGCGATAAGGTTCATTTTTGCCGGGACGCCCTGAACCAGCTGGGCGCCCGCTATTTTGGAGGTTACCGCGATGTCACTTTACTATGACCAGGAAATCATCACCGTATGCAAGGCCGACGGGGCTTTGCCCCGCCACAGCGAGGCGTCGATCATCGAGCTGAACGACGGCGCCCTGCTGATGGCGTGGCAGCGCTTCGAGGCCAGCCGGCATGGCTCCGGCGACGAGGCGCCCAGCACCGTTTCCCTCATGAACTCCACCGACGGCGGGCGCACCTGGGGCAATTTCCGCGTGGCCGTGGAGCGCACGGACGACTGCGTGAACGTCTACAGCCCGAATTTCCTGCGCCTGCAGAACGGGGAAATCCTGCTGATGTACATGAAGTACAACCAGCTCGCAGGCGGGCAGCCCCAGCTGGCCACGGCGTACATGGCGCGCTCCGCCGATGAGGGGGCCACCTTCGGCCCGCCGGAGCCCATCTGGCGGCGGGACCGGCTGACCATCTCCAACTCCTGCGTGAAGCGCCTGACCTCGGGCCGGGTGATCCTGCCCGTGTGCTACAGCGAAGGCGATTGCTGGCGGCCCAATGAGCGCATTCACGTGCGCGTCGCCTATTCCGACGACGACTGCCGCAGCTGGGTCTTCGGGCAGCGGAATATCTCCCTGCCCATGCGCGGGGCCATGGAGCCCTTCGTGGCCGAGCTGGCCGACGGGCGGCTCATCCTGGTGATGCGCAGCCAGCTGGGCAGCCTGTTCAAGTCGTATTCGGCGGACCAGGGCGAAACCTGGAGCCCGCCGCGGACCACGGGCCTTTCCATCCCGGAAAGCTGCCCCTATGTCACCAACATCCCGGGCAGCGACAAAATCATGGTGATCTGGAACAACGCGGAGTACAACATGCATTTCCGCAGTCACTATGGCAAGCGCAGCCCGCTCACCGCCGCGGTTTCCGCCGACGGCGGCGTGACCTTCACGGATTTCTGGGACATCGAAACCGACCCCAACACGGCGTTTTCCAACCCCGGCGTCACCTGGACAAAGGACGGCGTGTGCCTGCTGACCTACTGGGTGATCCCCTATGATAAAGAATGGCGCTTCACCGGCCTGTGCGACCTGCGGCTGGCGCGGTTCCGGGTGCGGGTATGAAAGGAGGCAGCCATGAGGCTCGCCACGACACTGGAAAATTTCACGGACTATGACCCCTCCCCGGCGCGGGCCGCGCGGCTTTGCGCCGCCTGCGGCTTTCGCTTTCTGGACCTGTCCTTCTATATGCCCATGCTCCGGGCAAGCCTGGCCGACGGCAGCTGGGCGGGTCTGATCCAAGAGGCCGCGCAGACCGCCGAACAGCTGGGCCTTTCGTTTATTCAGGCGCATTCGCCGCCCGGCAACGCCTTGGCGGACGACGGCAGCTACGAGCAATACCTGGTGGAAACGAGGCGCTCCATCGAGGCCTGCGGGATGCTCGGCATTCCAAACCTCGTCGTCCATGCCGGCTGCAAAAAAGGCGTCTGGAAGGAAGAATTCTATGAGCGCAACCGGCGGTTCTACCGCGCGCTTGTCCCCGCGATGGAGTACCACGGTGTGCGTGTGCTCATCGAAAACACGCCCGCGCAGGACACCAGGGATTTCTACTACTTTGTCACTGGCGCGGACATGCGGGAATTCATCGGCTATATGGGGCACCCGATGGTGCACGCCGTGTGGGATACCGGCCACGGACACATGACCACAAGGGCAACCGGGCAGACGCAGCGGGAGAATCTCGTCGCGCTGGGGGATGAGCTCCGCGGGCTGCATGTGCACGGCAACAACGGCCTGGGCGACGACCACCTGGCGCCCTTCGTCGGCGGGCTCGACCTGGACGACCTGATGCCCGCCCTGCTGGACATCGGATACGCCGGCTATTTCACCTTCGAGGCCAGCTATACCATCCGTTTGCGCGGCGCGTTCCCGAAACGGCAGGGCCTTTCCGATGGCCTTCTCACGCGCGCGGAGGGCATCGGCGTCAAAAGCGTTGCCCTGCTGTATGATATCGGCAAATGCATACTGGAGGAATACGACTGCTTTGAGCGTTAGGGGGCATATGTTCCTATGAAAATCGCGATCATCACCGATATGGAGGGCGTGGCGGGCATCCTCGATTTTGAGGAATGGACGGAGCCTGCGGGGCGCTACTACGAACGCGGGCGGGAGTTCCTCACCCTGGAAACCAACGCGGCCATTGAGGGCTTCTTCGCGGCGGCGCCCGACGCGGAAATCGTGGTCGTCGACGGCCACGGCCCGGGCGGCATCGACCCATGGCTGCTGGACGCCCGGGCACAGCTGTCCCGGGGCTGGGGCGTGTACCACCAGTTCGGCCTGGATGACGGCTTCGACGCCGTCGCCTGGGTGGGGCAGCACGCGAAATCCGGCACGCTGCTGGCGCACATGGCCCACACCGGCAGCTGCGGCGTGCTCGAGCACAAAATCAACGGGATTTCCATGGGCGAGTTCGGCCAGTGCGCGGCCATCGCGGACTTCTACGGCGCGGCGGCGGTCTTCGGCAGCGGCGACCGGGCGTTTACGCGGGAGGCCCGCGCCCTCATCCCCTGGATACATACCGCCGAGGTCAAGCGCGGCGTGAACCTGGCCGACGGCGGTGACTGCGATAGCGAACAGTACCGGGGGCACACCCTGGGCGCGGTGCATGTTCACCCAACCCGTGCACGTGAGTTAATCCGCGAAGGGGCAGAGCAAGCCCTGCGGGCTTTTATCCTGAACCGGGAAGAGTTCCCGCCCCTGAAGCTCGAGCCACCCTTCATCTGCGAAACCTGGCACCGGGCAAACGGATTCATGGGACCCCATAAGGAGACAAGGCGGCATGGCAGCGACATCGTTGCCATGTACAGCGCAAAGGCGGAAAGAGAGGGGCAATAATCATGGCGATCCAAGTGACGGGCGAGGCCATCCTGCCCGCGGGCCACGCGGGCGAAAATGTCACCACCCTGCTCTCGGAGCAATATACGGGGCACACAGGGCTGCGCCGCGCGCAGTTCCGGTCCTATGAGGCGGATTCGGATTTCTGGGAGGGCCACGCGGTGCGGTATTCCGACGACAACGGCCGTACCTGGGGCCCCTGGGAGGACTTCCACTCGAAGATATACTCCCAGGCGGCGGACGGCTCCTGGGAGATGCTGTACAACGGCTTCACGGCGAACCGGTGGAACCCCGTGCATAAGCACTACTTCGGCGTGGGGATGCACATGGTGTGGCACAAGGGGCACAAGGAATCCTACGACGCCTATTTTTCCAGGGGCGAGCCCATGACCTGGTACCACGCCTATATGCTGGTGCGCCAAGAAGGCGGCGGGGAGCCGGAAGCGCGGCTGATCCGCTTCGAGCCGGGCCCGGACTTCAACCCCGAAGACCCGGCGGACGAGGCCCACGGCCTATCCAACTACGCGTACTACTACATGACACCGGTCGTCGCGCCCAACGGCGACGTGCTCCTGGGGATTTCGCCGCGGATGTCCACCTGCCTGAAGCTGCTCGGGCGCGGCCCGGAGGAGATCACGGGGTCCTCCGGCAACTGCGGCCTGCTCCTGGCGCGCGGGGTGTGGAACGGGGAGCGCTACGACTTCACCTTCTCGCGCCCGGTGGTGATTTCCGACCTGCTGTCCTCCCGGGGGATCGACGAGCCCACCACCGCGCTGCTGAACAGCGGGCGGATCGTGGTGGTGTTCCGGGGCTCGAACTGGCGGGCCAACTGGACGCGCATCGAGCCCGGCGCGCCCGGGTTCAAATGGTACTGCGCTTCCGACGACGGCGGCAAAACCTTCACGGACCCCGCCCCCTGGCGCTTCGACGACGGCGAGGTGATCTACTCCTCCGCCACGGTCTCCCATTTTATCCGCGCGGAGAAAAACGGAAAGCTGTACTGGGTCGGGAACATCACGGGCCACCATGTGGACGGCAACTACCCGCGCTGGCCGCTGCAAATCGTGGAGGTGGACGAGCAATACGGCACGGCCAAAAAAGAAACCCTGACCGTGATCGACACGAAACGCGAATGGGAATCGGACAAGGTGCAGCTGTCGAATTTCAACATCCTCCAGGACCGCGAAACCGGGAACATCGAGCTGCTGCTGGCGAAATACGGCCAAATCGGCCACGACCCCGAAACATACCACTGCGAAACCTGGAAATACACAATTGATGTGGAGGGATAGCAACTTATGTTCATCGACATTCACGCCCACGCCTACAAGTACCAGTACCCCGTGCCCGGCGGCGATATGCTGTTCGTCACCCCGGAGGAGCTGCTGGCCATCCATGACGAGCTGGGCATCGAGCGTGCAATATTGCTACCCATCGTCAGCTCCGAGATGTACGTGCCGCAGTCGGTGGGGGAGATCATCGACATGGCGAACGCCTCGGGCGGGCGGCTCGTCCCCTTCTGCAACGTGGACCCGCGGGTGTATTCCAACAGCTCCGACGCGCCCATCGGCCTGCTGCTGGAGCACTACCGCTCCCTGGGCTGCAAGGGGCTGGGCGAGGTCATGCCGAACCTGCCCTGGGCGGACCCGCGCATGCAAAATTTGCTGTATCACGCGCAGCAGGCCGGGTTCCCCCTGATTTTCGATATGACGGGCCGCCTGGACACCTGCTACGGCATCTACGACGAGCCCGGCATGCCCCAGCTGGAGCGGTGCCTGGCGCGCTTCCCGGACCTGCTGTTCGTCGGGCACGGGCCGGCCTTCTGGGCGGAAATCGCGGCCCTGCGGGACCCCGCCGACCGGCTGGGTTACCCGAAATACCCCGTGGAAAAAGAGGGCCGCGTGGCGCGGCTGATGCGGGACTACCCCAACCTGGCGGTGGACCTATCCGCCGGCAGCGGCGAAAACGCCCTGCTGCGGGACCCCGGCTACGCGGTTTCGTTCCTGAACGAATTCGCGGACCGTATCATGTTCGGCACGGATATCTGCGCGAAGCACAACAGGTATAAAACCGCGGGGTTCCTGCTGGCGCTGCGGGACGCGGGGGAAATATCTTCGCAAGCGTTTGCTTGCATGGCCCGTGGGAACGCGCAAAGGCTGCTGGGGGTATAGCTGGCGGGATCCAGCAGTCCAGACAAAATTTGGCCATATGTGTGTTAGGTGATATGATGCGATACGAAGCTTTGCCCTATGAGCGCAATACGCCGCGCTAAAACGCCGCCTGTATCCTGGCGGTGGACCTGAGCTGCAAAATATTGTAGTGGAAGTACATATCCAGCTGGCCGCCCGGGTTTTGCAGCGCCACGGTGAAGCTGGACTGGCCCTCTTTTGTCTTCTGTGTATATTCGGGCTTCGGGTCCATCCCGTCCGGGTTTTCCCCAAAATCATTGGCGCTGTCCCGCACGATAAAGTTCCTGCCGGAAAGCCGCTTCGAGCCGGTATACGTAAAAAACACCTGGACAATCTGGCGGTATGTCACGGTTTTGCAGATGGGGTTGCCGTCCTCGTCCTCCCCGTCCTTCTCCTGCACATCGAAGGGTTCGTCCCGCAGGATTTCCACCCCCGTGACGGTGAGGGCGCCGAGGGTTTTCCGGGTCTCGATTTCGATGATTTCAATGGGCTCGTTCAGCTGGTATTGATATTCCCCGGGCTGCGCCGTAATCGTGGTGACGCCGCACCCGGCCAATAGCGCCAGGCCCAGCAGCAGTGCCGGCAGCACGGCAATGTTTCTTTTCATGACTGCCCTCCTTTTTCAGGATACTATGATTGTACCAAACCCCGCTGCGAAATGCAAGCAAAAAATGATTGAAAAGGGCAGGCGGGTATGCTATAATGAAATTATAAGGGGGGATTTCGATGGACCGCGAAACCGCGGCGCGCCTGGCGCTGGGGCTCTACGAAAAGGCCGGCATCGTCCTCACACCCGCCGAAAAGGAATCCATCGAGGTGGCGGACTTCGGCCTGGGCGACCTGGAGCGCACCGGCCTGCAGATTGTCGTCTACATCAACACCCAGCGGGTTTGCGCCAAAGAGCTGGCGCTCCTGCCCGGGCAGACCTGCCCCGAGCACAGGCACGTGGGCGCGCCCGGCAAAGAGGAAACCTTCCGCTGCCGCTACGGGCAGGTGCGGCTCAGCGTGGAGGGCGAAGACGTAATTCTCAACCCCGGGGAGCAGTACACGATCTACCCGGATACGAAGCACTGGTTCCGGGCGGGGCCTGATGGCGCGGTGATCTCGGAATTCTCCACCCGCAGCACCGACGAAACCGACGTGTTCACCGACGAAAGGATTGTCAGATGACCCGGCGGAGCGCCGCGGGCGTCGCGTGCCTGGGCAATTTGATCGTGGACGTCATCAAGGAGATCGACGCCTACCCTGGCCTGGGGAACCTGGCGTCCATCACGGGGGTATCCTATGCCACCGGCGGCCTGGTGCCCAACTGCCTGCTGGATTTGGCCGCGATGGACCCCCACCTGCCCCTGACAGCCGTGGGCCTGGTGGGGCGGGATGGCTACGGCCAGCGCATCGTGGACGCCCTCAACGCCGCCGGGATCGATACCCGGCATGTGGGCCGCCACCCTTCGCTGCCCACCGCCTTCACCGACGTAATGAGCCTGCGCGGCGGGGACCGCTCGTTTTTCCACTGCCGGGGCGCCAACGCCGCCTTCGGGCCGGCGCACATCCCCCTGGACGAAATTTCGGCGGATATCCTGCATTTCGGCTACATTCTCCTGTTGGACGCCCTGGACGCCCCCGACGCGGCTTGCGGCACCGCGCTGGCGCGCGTTCTGTCTGAGGCCCGCGCCCGGGGCTTCAAAACCAGCGTTGACGTGGTCAGCGAGCAGGGCAGCCGCTTCGCCGCCTGCGTGACCCCCGCGCTGCGGCACGCCGACTACTGCGTCATCAACGAGGTCGAGGCCGCCGCCGTCACGGGCATTGCCTGCCGGGACGCCCAGGGGCAATTGCTCGTCGAGCGCACGCGGCCCCTCTGCGAGGCCCTTTATGCCTCGGGTGTGAAAGAATGGGCGGTGGTGCACTGCCCCGAGGGCAGCTTCGCGGCGCAGGGGCGGCACTTCTTCCGCCAGCCCTCCCTGGCGCTGCCGAACGAGGAAATCCGGGGCAAAACCGGCGCGGGGGACGCCTTCTGCGCGGGTGTGCTCTACGGCGCGCACGAGGGCATGGAGCTGCCGGAGGCGCTGCGCCTGGCCACAGCCGCCGCCGCCGCGGGCCTGACGCACGCAAGCGCATCGGGTGGATTGCGCCCCGTGGCGGAATTATATCGAATGATCGATCAATATGGCTTTGAGAATGGAGAAATTTGATGCTCGTCACTTTGAAAGAAATCCTGCAAGACGCCGAAGCCAAACAGTATGCCGTGGGCATGTTCAACATGCTCAATCTCGAGATGGCCCGGGGGATCGTCGAGGCGGCGGAAGCGGAGCGCTCGCCCGTCATCCTCGGCGTGGCGGAGGTGCACTTGCCCTATATCCCCTTCGAGCACGCCGCGCTGATCATGAACAGGCTCGCCCGGCAGGCCGCGGTGCCCGTGTGCCTGCACTTCGACCACGGGACGGATTTCGCGCGCATCCTGGCCGCCGCGGACAGCGGCTTCACCAGCGTGATGTACGACGGCAGCGCCCTGCCCTACGAGGAAAACCTGCGCAACACCCGGGCCGTCGTGGAGGCGGTGCGGGGGCTGGGCGTAAGCGTGGAGGCCGAGCTGGGCCACGTGGGCGGCGGCGAAGATGGTGAAGACGATAACTGCGCGGCCGACTACACAGACCCCGCGCAGGTGCGCGATTTCGTCGAAAGGACCGGCATCGACGCCCTGGCCGTGGCCATCGGCACTGCCCACGGGAAATACGCAAGGCCGCCCGTGCTCAACATGAGGCTGCTGGCGGAAATCCACGGGATCGGCGCGGCGCCCCTGGTGCTGCACGGCGGCAGCGGCTTGAGCGGCGGCGATTTCACCCGTGCTATCCAAAACGGCATCCGCAAGGTGAATATCTGCACGGAACTGTGCGCCGCCGCGCAGGGGGCCTACGCCCGGGAGGCAAGCTTCGAGCAGAGCCTTATCGCCGCGAAGGACGCGGTGAAAGAGGTTGCGCGGCAAAGGATGCGGCTGTTCGGCAGCGCGGGGCGGGTATAAATCGAAGGAGGACCACATGAAAAGATCACTTTCATTCGCCTATGCTTTGGCGCTGGCAATTGCCCTGCTCTTGCCCTTTGCGGTTCCCGCGGCGGCGGATCTTTTGGCTTTCCCCGGCGCTACCGCCCCCCTTATAGCTTTTCCGGGGGCGGATGGCGTGGGGAAATACACTGTGGGCGGGCGCGGCGGCGCGGTGTATGAAGTGACCACCCTGGAGGACTATGACGGCTCCACAGAGGACGTGATTCCCGGCTCCTTGCGCGAGGCCATCGAAGCCGAGGGGCCCCGCACGATTGTCTTCGATGTGGCCGGGACCATCGAGCTCAAAACCAACCTGCGGGTGAAGAACGGCTGGCTCACCATCGCCGGGCAGACGGCCCCCGGGCAGGGCATTACGCTGAAGAATTATGAATTCTCCATCCAGGCGGACGAGGTGATTGTGCGCTGTATCCGGATACGCACCGGGGGCTTCCGCCATGGCGACGGGATGAACATTAAAAAAGCGAGCAACGTCATCGTGGACCACTGCTCTGTCAGCTGGGGCGTGGACGAGACTTTTTCCCTCAAAAAGGCCGATAATGTCACCGTGCAGTGGTGCTTCATCACCGAGGGCCTGCACAAGTCCGTGCACAAAAGCGGCAGGATGCACAGCAAGGGCTCGCTGGTCAACGGGCTGGGCGGGCAGGCGGTGTCCCTGCACCACAACCTGTGGGCCCACAACGATGCCCGCAGCCCCCGCCTCCAGGGCGCGAAACCGCCGGAGGAGGACCCCATCGGCTTCTTCTGCGATGTCACCAACAACGTCATGTACGACTGGGGTCGGGGCTACCCCGTGAAGAACGCGGACAGGGACACCATCTGCACGATCAACCTTGTGGGCAACTACATGATCGCCGGGCGCAGCAGCAACGCCTCCAACTTCATGCTGGACAGGAACATCAATTCGCGCATGTATCTCGAGGGCAACTACATGAACGGCAGGCAGCCCGCCGACCAGTACAAAAAGATATCCTACCTCTCCTACATCAACCCATCGTTTCGCAGGGCCGGAAAGGCGAAGGGCTGGAAGCTCGAGACCCCCTTCGACGGCGGGATGTCCGATATCGAAAGCGCCGAAACGGCCTATGCCCGGGTGATGGCGCACGGCGGCGCGGCCCTGCATCGGGATGCCGTGGACCAGCGCATTGCCAGCGATGTGCTCGCCGGCACGGGGCGTATCATTGACAAGCCCTCGCAGGTTGGCGGCTGGCCCGCGCTGGATACCGGCCCCACTTGGACCGACACGGCCAAGGCCGCCTGGGAGGCCGAGTATGGCTTTGACCCCTACACCGAAAAAGGCGCCGAAGCAGGCCCCGACGGCTACACGTATCTGGAAAATTTCCTCAACAGCCTGATGGAGGGCCTTTACGAGGAGGATATCCCCATTCCGGAATTCAGCGGCAGGTGGCGGTGGTTCCACCATATCGCCTACCGCTTTCGCCGCCTCCCCGATGATGTCTGGCTCATGTGCAAGGATGCCTGGATTACTGTTACAGGCCTGTTCAAATAGATTTGGAGGACCCACCATGAAAAGACTGCTCGCTTCCCTTTGTGCCATGGCTTTGGCGTTTGCCCTGCTGCTGCCCTTTGCCGTCCCCGCGGCGGCGGAAGAGCCCCTCCTGGCTTTTCCAGGGGCGGATGGCATGGGCAAATACACCGTGGGCGGCCGCGGCGGCGCGATCTACGAGGTGACCACCCTGGAGGACGGCCCCGGCATCCCGGGCTCGCTACGCGCCGCCATCGAGGCCCAGGGCCCCCGGACGATTGTCTTCCGGGTGGCCGGCACCATCGCGCTGAAATCCAACCTGCGGGTGCGCAACGGCTACCTGACCATCGCCGGGCAGACAGCCCCGGGTGAGGGCATCACGCTGAAAGACTACACCTTTTCCGTCACGGCGGACGAGGTGATCGTCCGCAATATCCGGGTGCGCACCGGCGATGTGAGCGACGACGACGGGATGTACATCGGCAACGCGGACAACGTTATCGTGGACCATTGCTCCGTCAGCTGGGGCGTGGACGAGACGTTCTCGATCAAACGAAACTGCAACACCACCGTGCAGTGGTGCTTCATCACCGAGGGCCTGCACAACTCCGTGCACCCCACCGTGGGCAAGCACAGCAAGGGCTCGCTGGTCAGCGGGAGCGACGGGCAGGTGGTGTCCCTGCACCACAACCTCTGGGCCCACAACGAC
>Ga0123353_10005622_pt1 | contig 16500 bp, 12 predicted proteins | sample TergutLab28metaG_3_FD_92763 | JGI IMG/M metagenome (GOLD analysis project Ga0123353, IMG submission 92763) | Labiotermes labralis P3 segment gut microbial communities from Petit-Saut dam, French Guiana - Lab288 P3 | ecosystem: Host-associated > Arthropoda: Insects > Digestive system > Gut ...
ATTCATCACATTCATTTATCTGTGCAACCAAACTATTTCCACCCCAAATAAACATTACAACAACTAAAAACCGTTTCAAATACATGAAACAGAACAATGTTTTATTGCTGTAAATCAGTTCTTTCATATAAAAAAGTTATCCAAATTCATATTTTTTACGTTATTTCGTATAAAAAATGACATTAGTGACAGGGTTGTTTTTAAACCCTTCTATTAAAAATTCTCAGGCTTAATATTTGAAACTTTTACTATAAAACTATTAGGATACTTAAATCTTAACTTCCGCATTAGTGGTATAGCCTCGTGTTTATGTCTGAAATAACCCACCCGAACTCTCCAGTATGGTTCATCAAATTCTAATGATACTTTTTCGCTTGGAAATTCGCTCATAAGTTTTGCACGGACATTTTCGGCTTCTTGTTTTGCTTTTCTTCCGTTATCAAAATAAACCTGAATTCTGTATCCTTCGACAGTCTTTTTATTATTACCTGAAATATATGACAGCATCAATTGCTCAACACCTACAGGTTGTTGTATTTCAACAACTCCAAATTTTGGGTCTTTTTTTGTTAGCGTTGAAAAAATATCGTTTTGCTGCTGAGAAAATGTATCAGAGCATAAAAACGTATATATCAGAAATATAATAAAAAAATGTATTCTAATCATTATCCCTTTTTTTATTTAATAATCTTTTGCAGGAACAACCAAAACAGGAATATCTGAAATATTCAACAATTCATTAGCATAAGGATAGAAAAACGATTCGAACGGATTTATGCTTTTTCTCACCGGAAGCGCAATGAATGTTATATTATTTTTTTCAGCATATTTCAGAATTTGCTGAGGTTTTTTAACCGCGTCTTCCAAAATAATGGATTCGACATTTATCTGATGGTCTTTTCTGATAAAACGTTCAACCTGACGGACAAACATTCCTAATCTGCCGGGTAAAAACCATCTTTTATTTTCATTAATACCGACTAAAATTATTTTTGCTCCGATAATTTTTGCAAATTCTGCAACTCTTGGAGCAATACGCCGGCTCAAATTACTATGGTCAATAGGCAGCATGATTTTATGGTCTTCATGAATTACCATTTCTTTACGGACTGTTAGAATCGGACAGGGGGCATTTGCCGCAAGCCTGTATGCATTACTGCCTACCCAACGATCTTCAAATCCTGAAACGCCATGCGTACCGATTACAATTAAATTGGAATCATCATAATACGCCTGATTGGTAATTTCTCTAACAATATTACCTTCTCTGATTTTGTAATCAACTTCTCTGTTAGGGACTTTATACTTTTCAACCGCCCTTTTTAACATTGTATTCATGTAAGTAGTGTCAAAATCCGTCAAGAGCAGTTCAGGATTGTTTTTTGCAAATTCCGGAAAATATCTTTGACCGGTTCTTACATGCATTAAGCGCAAATTCGCTTGTATAAGATTGGCTATTTCAACTGCTATATCTAACGCTAAAACAGAATCTTCTGAAAAATCTACAGGAACTAAAATTCGTTTCATATCTCATATTATTTATTTCGCAAAAATAAAAAAAAATTGTTTTGATTATTATTGTGAATAAAAAAAATTAATTAAAAAAATTACTGCTACTAAATTATTTTTTACTTTTGCGCCTTCTTTTTTAAAAAACATGAAAATAGATTGCGATAAATTTTATAATTCACTTGATGCAGATTCCCGTCATGTATATCATGTTTTAGCGTTATGTCCCAGTGCAATAAGTATTGACGAACTGTTTGATGTAGTCAAAGTACAACGAAATGTTAGCAAAAGGCGATTAGATGATATATTGATTGAGGAAAGCACAAAGATATAATCATTCACTATTAGAAGGTAGCGACCAATCAGCAAAACTTTCGATGGATGAGTTGCTGAAACTTATTAGAGAGTAACAAGTGTTATGATACCATTTTCACAAATCATAAACCCCCTTAGTAACAATCTTTTCCAAAATCAAAGCAGTTCTGGAAGGTAAATACAGTTTTAGTTGATGATTATGGCGATTGGAAATCATTGGTTCTGAGAAATGAACAATTGAATTATCTACTCTGCTGAAACCTCCAAATTCAGGTCTGTCTGAATCAAAAACTATTTTGAATTTGCCCGGATTAACATGAATACCATAATCAGTATAAGATTTTAACGGGTTAAAATTAAAAACCATCAACAAACCGCCTCGTTCAAAAGCCAGAATCTGGTCATTTTCATTTGCATAAAGTAGTTGAATATAAGGATGTATCAAAAGGTTAAATTTTTTGATTAATTCAATCATGTTACGGTCGAAAGCGCCTAACCACTCAAATTTCAGGTACCCGTTATCGTGCAGACTCCATTGACGGCGTGCATATTTGTAAGACCAGTTATTGCCCTCGCGTGGAAAATCAATCCATTCAGGGTGTCCAAATTCATTTCCCATAAAATTCAAATAACCGGAGTAAGCCGTAGTCAATGTTACAAGCCGGATTAATTTATGCAGAGCGATTGCGCGGTCAATAAGAAGACTCGGTTTATTTTTTGCCATATTTTCATACATATCTTTGTCCGCAAGCCTGAAAAAGATTGTTTTATCACCCACCAAAGCCTGGTCGTGCGATTCGGAATATGCTATGATTTTTTCTTCAGGACGATGTTGAATAAGTTCATGGAATATTTGACCAACCGACCACTTTTCGTCGCCTTTTTCTTTAATTATTTTAATCCAAAAATCTGGAACTCCCATTGATAAACGGAAATTAAACCCTAACCCATCATCTTCCGGCGAGATTCCTATTCCGGGAAAACCGCTCATATCTTCTGCTATTGTTATGGCGTTTGGTTTTATTTCATGAATAAGTTTATTTGCAAGTGAAAGGTAAGTAATTGCATAGTCATCCACTTTATCGTTAAAATAATCTGAATAAGAAGTAAAATCACGTTCTAATCCGTGGTCTATGTATAACATGCTGGTTACGCCGTCAAATCTGAATCCGTCAAAATGAAACTCTTCAATCCAGTAACGACAGTTTGAAAGCAAAAATGAAATAACACTATCTTTTCCGTAATCAAAACAACGTGAATCCCATGCAGGATGGATACCTTTTTCGCCGGAATAAAAATAAAGGTCTTCTGTACCATCAAAACGGCTTAATCCTTCAGCCTCGTTTTTAACTGAGTGAGAATGAACAATATCCATAATAACTGCAATTCCTGAATTATGTGCTTCATTAATAAGATTTTTCAACTCTTCCGGCGTTCCAAAACGGCTACTTGCTGCAAAAAAATTGGACACATGATACCCAAAACTGCCATAGTAAGGGTGTTCCTGAATTGCCATTAACTGCAATACATTATATCCTGCTTTTTTAACGCGAGGAAGAATTTTATCCGTAAATTCATTGAAAGTACCTACTTTCCCTTCTTCCTGAGCCATACCTACGTGTGCTTCATAAATCAACGGGGTCTGAATATTCGGTTTAAAATCGTTGTCGCTCCAATTGAAAAAATCCGTTTCCCACACTTGAGCGCAGAAAAGTTTGGTAGCGTAGTCCTGCACCGTTCTTGTTGCGTAAGCTGGGATTCTCATAGCCTCGCCGTTTTTCCAGACCATCCAAAGTTTATATAAATCGCCATGTTTAAGATTTTCTTCCGGAAGATATATTTCCCAGACTCCTTTTTTTATTGCCCGTTTAAGACGGAATTGCGGTAATGGTTTCCAGTTTGAAAATTGTCCTACAAGGTATATTTCTTCTGCATTAGGCGCAAATTCTCTGAAAATCCACTCATTCTGAACTTTATGAAGACCAAAAAAATGATGATTAGATGAATATTTCAATAAAGATCCCCATCCTGTATTGATATCTTCTAATTTCAAACGATAGTTTTCTCTTCTTGCATTTATTTGTAATTCAAATGGTTTGAGCCAGGAATCGTATTCTATTAATTTCATAAATTTTTCTTATTTTCGTCTGTTTAAAAAAGCAAATATACAATTTCTACAAAAACAACCGTACCACTAAGAAAACAAGCGCAGCAAGAGTAGCGCTAATCGGAATAGTTAATATCCATGCAATCAGAAGGTTTTTAGTAACTCCCCAACGAACCGCTGATAGACGTTTTGTCGCCCCAACTCCGATAATTGCTCCTGTGATAGTGTGCGTTGTACTAACCGGAATCTTCAATATTTCAGTGAGATACAATGTTAAAGCGCCTGCTGTTTCAGCAACAACCCCTTCTAAAGGAGTTACTTTGGTGATTCGTGTACCCATCGTTTTAACAATTTTCCATCCTCCGGACATTGTTCCTAAGGAAATCATTGTAAAACAGGCTAAAGCAACCCATCCGGGCAAGTCGTTCATAGATTGAACTCCCATTCCTAATCCAAGCGGGTGCGCAGCAATAAGAGCCGCAGCGATAATACCCATTACTTTTTGAGAATCGTTAAGTCCATGACCTATACTGAATAACGCTGAAGATACTAATTGCAACCGCTTGAACCAAATTCCGGCTTTATGTGGATTTACCCTTTTGCAAATATAATGTAACAGTATGGATAACAGCAAAGCAACAACCATACCGATAAAAGGCGCTAAAAATATAAACGAGGCAATTTTCATGATAACAGATGCGCGAATTGCCTCAAATCCGCTGTTCATAATGGCTGCGCCTGCAAATCCGCCAATCAGGGTATGTGAAGATGAAGAAGGAATACCAAGCCACCATGTTAGTAAATTCCACGAAATGGCTGCAATAATTCCGGAAAAAATCACAGGAAGAGTAATAAAATCTTCATATACAGTTTTTGATACCGTGTTTGCAATCCCAAACTCTCCAATTATGAATTTAGCAATAAAAAACGCTACAAAATTAAATAATGCAGCCCATAAAACTGCCTGAAAAGGGGTTAGTACTTTCGTTGATACTATTGTGGCAATAGAATTTGCAGCATCATGGAACCCGTTTATATAATCAAATATAAGAGCTAATACTATGATAGTTACTAATAGAGACATATCTTACGCATACTTAACAATTATTGTTTTGATGATTTTTCCTACATTATAAGTAGCGTCTGTGGCTTTTTCCAACTCTTGCATAATTTCCTTTAACTTAATAACCTCTATGCTATCTTTTTCATTTGCAAATAAATAGCCGAGAAATTTCTCAAACACTTCATCTGCAATATTTTCAACTTCATGCAATTCCTCGCAATATTGTCTGATGCTTTTGGCATTTTTTCTAATATTAGATAATTCACTAACGGCTTGAAGCACAAGATTTGACGCTTTACCAACTAATTTTACCATCTCAGAACCGCTTTCAGGTATATTTTTCGGACGATAAATCATTATTTTTTTGGCGCAACTGTTGATATGATCCGTAACATCATCCATCCGGTTTGCCAAATCAATAATATCTTCCCTGTCAAATGGGGTAATAAAAGTAGTGTTTAGTTCGTCAAAAATCTGAACTAAGACGTTGTCGCTGTTTTTTTCATGCACTTTGATTTTTTTTGCATATTCAACAACTTGTTCATGGTCAATGTTTTTTACACAATCAAGCATGATAACTGCTGCCTCTCCCGAAATTTCAGCCATCTGCCTTAATAAAACATTAAATTTAGTCTCTTTCGGCATAAATTTATTGAAGAATGAATTGTTCATATAATTGTTTGTTCGATTTATTGAAATAAAAATATTTGCGAGGGCAAAAGTAATGAAATATTATTTATTTCGTGTTTTTTTTCATAATAATATCTAATTTTGCAATATTAAAATCATAAAAAAATAAACATTTTCATCTGATAATCAAAACATAACGAATTATGAATAACGAAATATCTAAACGAGCGGCAGACAATATCCGCATTTTATCAGCAGCAATGGTCGAAAAAGCCAATTCGGGACATCCGGGAGGCGCTATGGGAGGCGCTGATTTTGTTCATATTCTTTTTTCTGAATATTTAAATTACGACCCGAATGACAGAACATGGATTAACCGCGACAGATTTTTCCTTGACCCGGGTCACATGTCGTCAATGCTTTACTCTGTACTTGCTTTGACGGGCAGTTACACAATGGATGAACTCACTAATTTCAGACAATGGGGAAGTCCAACCCCCGGTCATCCGGAAGTTGATTTTGCCAGAGGGGTTGAAAACACATCCGGACCGCTTGGGCAGGGGCATACGATGGCTGTTGGCGCCGCTATTGCCGAAAAATTCCTTGTACATCGGTTTGGAGACTGGATGAAACACAATATTTTCACGTTTATTTCGGATGGCGGTATTCAGGAGGAGATTAGTCAGGGCGCAGGACGGTTGGCAGGTCATCTTGGCCTTGGAAATTTAATTATGTTTTTTGACAGCAATGATATTCAACTCTCCACCAATACAAGTGCGGTAACAAGCGAAGATACAGCAAAAAAATATGAAGCGTGGGGCTGGGTTGTTAAAACTATTGACGGCAACAATCATGATGAAATCAGACAGGCTTTAAATGAGGCGATTAATGAAAAAGAACGTCCATTTCTGATTATCGGAAAAACTATTATGGGAAAAGGAGCCTTAAAAGCAGACGGGTCATCTTTCGAGCGACAGGTTAGTACGCATGGACAACCGTTAAGTCAAGCCGGCGCTTCTTTTGAAGAAACAATTAAAAAACTCGGCGGAAATCCGCAAAACCCATTTGTAATATTTCCGGATGTTGCAGATTATTATAAAACCAAAAATGCAGAAAAAGCAGAATTTGCTAAAAAACAAAAAGTTATACAGCAAGTTTGGGAGATAAAAAACCTCGAATTAGCGGCAAAATTGAAGTCATTTTTTTCATTAGAACCTCCAAAATTCGATTTTCAAACCGTTAAACAGAAAGAAAATGACGCTACCCGCTCTGCTTCTGCAACTATATTAAGCATGTTTGCCGAACAAATTGAAAACATGATTGTTATGTCAGCCGACCTTGCCAATTCTGATAAAACAGACGGTTTTCTGAAAAAGACAAAACCATTTTCAAAAGGCGATTTTTCGGGCGCTTTTCTTCAGGCTGGCGTTGCAGAACTTACAATGGCTTCAATTGCCAATGGAATGGCGCTACATGGAGGTATTATTCCTGTTTGCGGTACGTTTTTCGTTTTCAGCGATTATATGAAACCCGCCGTGAGACTTGCTGCATTAATGGAACTTCCCGTTAAATACGTTTGGACGCATGACGCTTTCAGAGTTGGCGAAGACGGACCAACCCATCAACCTGTTGAACAGGAAGCGCAAATCCGTTTAATGGAGAAAATGAAAAATCACAAAGGCGAAAACAGTATGCTTGTTATTCGTCCTGCCGATGCAGAAGAGACAACCGTTGCATGGCAAATGGCGCTTGAAAATACTAAAACACCCTCAGCATTAATTCTTTCGCGTCAAAACATTGTCAATATTCCCGAAAACAGTTACAACAACTCATTGAGAATGAAAAAAGGCGCTTACATCGTCTCAAAAGATAACGGAAAACCGGATGTAATTCTTATCGGAAACGGCTCCGAAGTATCAACCCTGATTGAAGCAGCCGAATTATTAAGGTCAAAGAAAGGGTTGAAAGTACAGATTGTATCAGTGCCTTCAGAAGGCGTATTTCGCAATCAATCAAAAGAATATCAAAAAGAAGTATTACCTCCGGAGATTCCAAAATTTGGATTAACAGCAGGGTTGCCCGTAACTTTAGAAGGATTAACAGGCGACAACGGTATGGTTGCCGGATTAGAACATTTCGGGTATTCAGCGCCCTATAAGATATTAGATAAGGAGTTCGGGTTTACAGGGGAGGCAGTTTTTGAAAAGGTTATGGGTGTGTTAAAAGAATATTGATGACGAGGGATTTTTCACAACGGATCCACATCGACTGCAACTACCACGTACCGCCACCTTTCATCTGATATGACTTTGTCAATACTGTCGCGGATTAGTGTTTTTGCTTTTTGAGGAGATGATTCTTTTTCTAATTTTATGAGTATTCTTTGCAGATAATAGTCGTTTATTTTGTTGATAATAGGTTCATTGGGACCAATTATTCTGCTTCCGAAGATTGTTCGCAACATGTCAGTTAAAACTTTTGCTGCCTGACTGACTGTTGTTTGTTTTTTATGTTTCAACGTAATAAACATTAATCTGTAAAAGGGTGGATATCTGAATTGCTTACGCTCTTCTAACTGCATAGAAAAGAAATCTTTAAAGTCGTTTTCATATACAAAAGAAATAACAGGATGGTTTGGATTTGAAGTTTGCAATACAACTTTTCCGCGTTTGTGTTTCCTTCCCGCTCTACCACTGACTTGCGATAACATTTGAAAACTTTTCTCGAAGGCTCTGAAATCGGGATTATTCATTATTGCATCCGCATCCAATATTCCGACAAGGCTAACGCGGTCAAAATCAAGCCCTTTTGAGATCATTTGTGTTCCGATAAGAATATCTGTTTTACCGTCTTCAAAATCAGATATTATTCTGTCATACCCTTTTTTTGAACGGGTTGTGTCATAGTCCATTCGGACAGCTTTTGCATCCGGAAAGATTTTTTTTATTTCTTCTTCAATTTTTTGCGTTCCGAATCCCATTGTAGTAAGAGCGGGAGTTTCGCAGGCTTTGCAAACATGAAAAGCATTAGTAGAATATCCACAATAATGACACATCAAAAGGTTTACGTTTTTATGATAAGTCAGGCTCACTGCGCAATGACCGCATTTTGGAACCCAACCGCACTCTTTACATTCAAGATATGGTGAAAACCCTCTACGATTCTGAAAAAGAATGATTTGCTCCTTATTTTCAAGAGCTTTTGCCATAAGTTCAATTAAAACCGGAGAAAAATGCGAAACCATCATTTTCCGTCTTCTTGCATCCTTTACGTCAGCAACAATAATTTCTGGCAAACATAACCCTTCATATCTTGTAAAGAGTTCTACAAGTTTATATTTTTCGGTAATTGCATTGTAATAACTTTCAAATGAGGGTGTTGCAGTTCCAAGTAGAATATTTGCATTGAAGATTTTTCCGAGCATGATTGCAGTATCTCGCGCATGATAACGAGGAGCAGGGTCGAATTGTTTAAATGAATTTTCATGTTCTTCATCAATAATTAACAATCCGAGATTTGAAAAAGGAAGAAAAACAGCTGAGCGAACTCCAACTATAACCTGATAGTTCCTGTTGTTTATCAAGTCATTCCAAACTTCTACACGCTCTGCATCGCTGAATTTTGAATGATAAATTCCAAGTTTATTTCCAAAACATGCTTTCAAACGATTGGTTATCTGGGTAGTAAGCGCTATTTCCGGAAGCAGATAAAGCGCCTTTTTCCCACTATTGATGGTTTCTTCGATAAGTTGAATATAAATCTCGGTTTTACCGCTTGAAGTTACTCCATGTAAAAGGACTGGTTTGTTTTCTGCAAAACCTTCTTTAATTTTTAATAAGGTATCTGATTGTTCTGACGTTAGTTCTTTTCTTTCTGAAATAGTTTTATTTGAAAAATCAAGCCTCCCGACTTCACGAAAATCCTGTTTTAAAATATTTTTCCTTATTAATTCATTCAATTGATTAGAACTTGTATCTTCAATATCGGACAGTAGCTCTTTTTTTGTTATTTCCTTACCAATCAAAACATTATTTAAATTGCCTGATTTGTGAATATATGTTAATAAGAAATTTAATTGCTTTGGCGCTTTGTTTAACTCATTGAAGACCTGATTTAACGCTTCTTCCGAACGATATTCCTCTGACAAAGATATAACCTGCTCTTTTTTGGTCTTATATTTTTCCCCGACTTGTTCATCAACAAAAATTGCACTTAACTCAATCAGTTGTTTCACAATGGTATGAGCGCTTTTAAGACCTGTAATCTTATTCAAGTCAGTTAATGCTGCTGATTTTTCTTTTGCCAAATAATTCAAAATTCGTAATGCTTTTTCTGATAAAACAGTTTCAGCTACAAATTCAGAATTATAATAAAAACGACTTTCACTTTCCAATTTTAATCCTGCGGGTAAAGCGGCACGGTAAACTTCACCGATAGAACATTGATAATACTCTGATATCCACTTCCATAAATTCAATTGCGACTGCAAAACAACCGGATTTTCGTCTAAAACCTGCTCAATTGGTTTAGTATCATAATATTCAGGTTTTTTATCATGAATCGAAAAAACTATGCCTGAAATCAATTTTTTACTTCCAAAAGGGACAAGAACTCTTGTGCCAACTTGCAGATTCTGACATGTTTCCGGTACTTCGTAAGTAAACAATTTACGAATTGGGGTTGGAAGCGCTATGTCGGCGTATTTTCGGGGCATGATCGAGGTTTTTCTTTATTTGAAACGCCCTTCCAATTCTTCATTGGAAAGTATTGAAATTACGGGTTTTCCCGAAGGGCTGAAATTTGGAGTTTCGCACATAAACAGTTTATTTACAAGCATTGCCATCTCTTCAGGCGATAGCGCTTCTCCAAAATTCATACAACCGCTTTTTGCCATGATTTTAGCTAATTGTTCCTTAATTTCATTTTCAGGGTTTACCTCGCCATTTTTGTAAGAATCAATGATTTCATCTAATAAACTTGCTATGTTGATATTTTCAAACTCCGAAGGAACCCCTTTTATCGAAAATGTGTTGTTTTCAGTTTCACTTATTTCAAAACCGAGTATTTTCAGGTCTTCTCCTATTTCTTTCAGCAAAATTGAATCTTCGGGATTGAGTGAAATTGTTTCGGGAAATAATAATTGTTGGGACGAAGATTTATTTGTGTGAACAGAAGTTAAAAATCGCTCAAAAAGAATACGTTCGTGAGCTCTTCGTTGGTCTATGATCATTAAACCTGATTTAACGGGAGTGATAATAAAACGGTTTTTTATCTGAAAATAAGAGCATTGCAACGATGAATCTTCATTTATTATCAATTGTTCCGGATTATTACCTATTCCTGATGATGAAAAAACGACAGAATCAGTATCCCAACTATTTTTAGATGAGGAAAATACATCGTAAAGAGATTCCCAATTTTTGGGCGCTGATGTTTGTTTAAAATCCCCATTTCTTGAATCGAAAGGATTGAAATCCGGATTTAAATTCATGCGTGGTTGCTCTACCGACTCACCTTTTCGAAGATATGGAATATCAATTTTCCCTTCCGTATCAAAATCAATAGACGGGACAGCATTAAATTTACCCAGACTTTCACGGATACCTGCGTTCAAAATTTTCCAAATCGTACTTTCATCTTCAAATTTAATTTCTGTTTTTGTTGGATGAATATTTATGTCAATTAATTCCGGATTTACCTCAAAATAAATAAAATACGAGGGAAAAACATCACCCGGAATCAATTTATTATATGCTTCCATAATCGCTCTGTGAAGATAAGGATGCTTAAAAAACCGATTGTTAACGAAAAAAAACTGGTCGGCAGATTTTTTAGCATGTTGCGGATTTCCGGTAAATCCATGTATTTTTACAATTGATGCATCAACATTAACCGGAATAATCTGTGTTTGAATATGTTTGCCAATTATATTAATGATACGCTGCTTTAAATGCGTTACCGGAAGATTGAATAATGGCAAGTCATTATGAAAAAGTTTAAATTGTATTTGTGGATTAGTTAATACAACTCTCTGAAATTCAATGATTATGTTTCGTAATTCTGTAGCGTCTGATTTTAGAAATCGTCTCCGAGCCGGAACATTGTAAAAAAGATTTTTAATTGTAAAACAACTTCCTTTGGGACAGGCGGTTGGCTCTTGTGATTCAACTTTTGAACCTGTAATGACTATTTTAGTACCTAATTCTGAATTTTCCCTTTTTGTAGTCAATTCAACGTGCGCCACTGCTGCTATCGAAGCCAGCGCTTCGCCGCGAAATCCCATCGTTCGTATAGAAAAAAGGTCATTAGCATTTCTTATTTTCGATGTTGCATGACGTTCAAATGCCATTCGCGCATCTATTTCCGACATTCCCGAACCATTATCAATAACCTGAACAAGCGTGCGACCGGCATCTTTTACAACTACATTTATTTCATTGGCTCCGGCATCAATAGCATTCTCCATCAATTCTTTAAGCAGCGAAGCGGGTCTCTGAATTACTTCGCCTGCCGCTATCTGATTTGCTACCGAATCAGGCAATAACTGAATAATATCCGCCATTTATGCTATCTGTCAAAATTTAAAAAAACTAAAAAATTTTTCAAGTCCTGAACTGTAGTACATTAAATAAATCAGCATGAACAAAATAGCAGCAATAACGAGTATCCTTTTATTGGATGTCCGTTGGGCTGATCTTCTAAATTCAAAATTTCCGTAAGTGCGGGCTGCAGTGAATTTGCCTCTAATCCTTTCTTCGGAACTTCTGTTTTCATCCCCTTCCATTGGAGGTAATCCCATTTCAAAACGGATTTGACGCTCACGCTCCTTGCGTTTCTCATTTGCCTCATCGTAAAAAATTGGTTGATAATTAAATCGTCTTGGCTTATCAACTTTGAAAAATGTAATTTTCATAGTAAATTCTATTTATAAAAAGTTCACAAAGGTAGAAATAAAAATCAGATTGTATTAAGTTTAAAAATAATTTATATGCTTATAGTTATTTATAAACCATCTAATCTATTCATCTGCAGGGAATATCACTCCAATTTGCCTTCTAATTTCATCAATAACCCTGATTGTTATCAATGAATTTTCATGACTATTGACATCAGATTCGCTTTTTCCGCTATGAATCAAATCTATAAACTCTGAAATTTCATAAAAATAGTCATGTTTTTGACTGTGAGGACTTATATCTTTGATTGTGCCATTTCGCAATTTCAGAGTAATATTTTTTATATTATTAATTCTGTCGATAATAATAGTACCATTTTCACCCTGTATTTCAGATGATAACGATGAATCTGCTATTTTCGAAAAAATTATAGAAGCCGTCATTCCGTCATATTCAAAATTAACATTTCCTTGCCCGTCAACACCCGTTGAAAGCAGCAAACCGGACGCATTAATCTTTTTTGGTTCTCCAAAAAGAACAACCATCGGATAAATCGTATAAATGCCAATATCAACAACGGCGCCATTAGACAATTCAAGCATGAAGGCGTTTTGCAAAATTCCTTCCTTCAATTGGTCGTAACGTGAGGAATACTGGCAATAACATCCGAAATAATGTCTGATAGTTCCTATTTCTTTCAAATTATTTCTTATAGAAAAAAATTCTGGTTTCAAAGTGGGCATTATTGCTTCCATCAGCGTAACTCCGTATTTATGAGCAGCATCAAGCATTTCTTTAACTTCCTTTTCATTTGAAGCCATCGGTTTTTCGCATAAAACATGTTTACCATGTTTCATAAACAAAATACTTTGAGACCAGTGAAATGAATTGGGCGAAGCAACATAAACCGCGTCAATAAACTCACTTTCAGCCATTTCATCTAACGAAGTGAAAATATGCGGGATTTCATGTTTTTTGGAGAAAACAATTGCTGTTTCCAAGTTGCGCGAATAAATAGCATTTGGAACAAATTGCTCGACCTGCCGTCCTGCGGCAATAATTTTATCGGAAATAGTGTTTGTTCCGATTATTCCGAATCTTGTTTTTTTCATAATGTATTTTTTTAGTATAGAGATACAGATGTATCAGAGTTTCACAGAGTTAATATTTGTTTTACGGAGAAAAAAACTATTAGTTACAAAAAAATGGAGGGTATAGTCAAAATGATTTCTGTTCAAATATTTTGTCAATGTATCTTTTTTTTGCCAAAAAACTATATTTTTGCAAAATTAAAATTTGTAAAATATGGAGACAAATTCAACAAAAACAGGGAATAAAAGAAGTAAAGTTTTATATGTTGTCATCAGTATTATTACTGTTGTATTAATCTGTGTATCAATTCTTTTCATTTTTCAAAAGAAGGAGATGGATGAATTAGTTGATAATCTTAATGAAGAAAAAATTATCCTCATTGAAGAATATCAAAAATTGATGGAAAACTATGATTCATTACAATATATTGATGATGAAAGTTCACCGGATAAGCGTCTTCCCAGAAATACTGATACAATTTATCATCTTTTAGTAGTTGAAAGAGAGAAAGTTGCGCAATTAATCGAAGAAATTAAGATTATTAAAGCAACTAATACTTCTAAAATACGTGAATATCAGAAAGAATTAAGTACAATGCGCAATGTGTTGAGAAATTATGTTATTCAAATTGACTCTTTAAATACTCGAAATGAAGAGCTTACAAAAGAAAATAAGGAGGTTCGCCAAAAATACTCTCAAATTCAAACTTCATACAAAAAATTGGAAGTTGAGAAAGAAGGTTTAGAACGAAAAGTTTCAATTGCCAGTCAGTTGGATATTACCAATCTGATGGTTGAAGCGTTAGGATCAAATGGCAGAAAGATTGACAAAAGCGGACGTGCAGATAAAATCAGGGTTTGTTTTACAGTTTTAAAAAACGTTACCGCTCCTGTCGGAATGAAAAAAATGTATGTTCGTATTGAACGTCCTGACGGACAATTGCTTATGCACGCAAAAGATGATTTATTTACTTATGAAAACTCTCAAATTAATTATTCTGCAATGCGTGATATAGAATACGGAGGTGAAGAAACTGATGTTTGCGTATTCTACAACGTTGATGCAGGCGAACTTATGAAAGGAAAATATACCGCCGATGTTTTTGCAGACGGTTTTCATATTGGGAGCATTGATTTTACTTTGAAATAAACATAAATCTGGTTTTTTTGTATAATAATACAAGTCCGAATAGAATTATCAATATCCACAAATTTGGTTCGCTCATTCTTTGAGTATTTTCGTCAAGGTCAAACGATTTGTTGCTCGACAAAACTTGTTTCTGTTTATTCTCTAAGATGGCTTTTTGAGCCTCATTCTCAACGACTAAGTAGGATGTTACAGGCGTCATTATTTTTGAATTGAAACTGTACTTTACCAAGTTTAGCCATTCTTTGTCCGAGGTTTCAGGGTGCAATATTTGCGACCTCCATTTCGCTTGCAATGTCAGGGCAGATTGCCAATTTTTCTCTTGTATTTCCGATTCTTGAATTTCAAAAATATCTTCCTTTAAAATGATACTTGGTTGGTTGTTATTAGGTAAGTAAACTATCAAATTGTCAGAAAGTTGGTACTCTAAAACCGTTTCGCAAAAAACACATTCACGACGTTGGAATGGAAGTTGTTTTAAAGGGTTATTAATCAATGAATGTTCCTGTAACATTCCATTTTTGTCAAGATTGTAAAATAAATCACTTTCGGGAAATGCAAATTTGAAATCAGCAAAATCTTTGTCCAAAATTGCAGTTTGAATACTATCTGTAACCACTACAAATATAGCGTATTCATTGTTTTTATATGCGTTAAATAATGCAGTTTTTATAGCCCTTTCCAAATAAAAACCACCTTCAAAAGTTTCGGCTTCGTAACATGGTATCCAACGTTTTTTGTCAAAAGGAAACGTATTTACATAACTGCTTACAAAACTGACTTGTGCATTTTCCGAAAACGCAGTATTATTTTCCAAAAACTGTTCTACTCGTTCTGAAAAATCACAAAAAAAGTCTTCTTTACCTTCCGAAGCATCTATCAAAAAATGAAAATACGGTTTACGTTTAACCACATTTAGCGTTTGTTTATGTTGGGAAGAAACATAAATAACATTATCATTTTCAACATTTTCGTAAGTAGTTTCCTCGACATTACCCAATTCAACTGTATGATTATCAATTCTTATTTTTATTGGTTCTTTGTGCAAAAATTCAATGCCTGTTTTTCTCACTTCTTTGTCGGCAAATGGAAAAACTCTGAAAGCAACCTTATTTCCTGTGAGATAATATAAAATTCCCGGGTCGCGGTTTTCGTTTCTAATGTTTGAAAACACCCACATTGCCGACCGTTTTTCAGCCAAAATTCCGTACTCTTTTACGCTATCCATGTACAAATAATAATCGCTAATCCAACAGCCCTCCGGCAAGTCAATAGTAGTGGCATATTCGGCAAACCAACTGTTTTCTCTGTTGTTGGTTATTTCCAAATCCACCCAACTTTTCCACGCATTTTGCGATTTATCGTAGGTACTTGTGGTAGAAATATTGGTAATTTCTACATTTTCGATTCGGATATTTTCATTCCGTACTTCAAAAGGAGTTTGTCCGAAAAATACCTGTTCAATATAATTGATTTTGGCGGAGGACAGCGTGAGATTATCCAAAACCAACCAATTAAAATAGGACGATAAATAGGGTTGCTGATTATTGTCAAATAAATCGCTATTACTTTTATGGTTTTTTATAACAATGAGGGTTTTATGAAGCGATTTTTTATCAATGCTGTATTGTTTTGAATAATCGGGAGTGTATAAATATCCAAGGGTTTTATTCAAAACACTTTTGTCTTTCAGATAATTAACCGTAATAATTGTGGGTATCAGTAAAAATCCAAGCACAGAG
>Ga0123353_10005626_pt1 | contig 16497 bp, 10 predicted proteins | sample TergutLab28metaG_3_FD_92763 | JGI IMG/M metagenome (GOLD analysis project Ga0123353, IMG submission 92763) | Labiotermes labralis P3 segment gut microbial communities from Petit-Saut dam, French Guiana - Lab288 P3 | ecosystem: Host-associated > Arthropoda: Insects > Digestive system > Gut ...
AGTTCCTAAATAAGTTGGTGATGCCCCTTATGTACCCACCATAATATGTAAAAGTGGCCCATACCTTTTTACTGGTTTGTCCGTTAGTACATTCCTGAAGTTTTTTACTCTGTTGTGTCAATATGCGTTGTTTCAATTTATTAATGTCTTCTGTGGAAAAGCCATTATTGTGGGCTGTATTAAGTATTACGTTCCATTCTTTATCTTTTTCTATCTTTGTTGTGGGTAAAGTGGTTTGCCTGTTTATGTAGAATCTGTAAGCTGCAATTCTGTGCTCTTGAGTGCGGTATTGTAGCCAGTACAGAATTTCTTCCATAAAATTAGATGTGATGAAACGATGCTTAATTTCCTGTTGCTTAATTTGGCATGATCGGATTGTTGTTTTCTTTTTCTGGCGGTGTATTACCAATCGGTACGGCAGCCACCACTTATTCTCTCCATTCCTACTAGCTTGATATACTGCAGGCTGGCCGTCACCGGCCCAACATTTGCGGTGCGAACTGCGGCACGGTGCTGCTGCCGAAACGTCCGGAATAAGTCGTAAAATAATAGACTGGTTGATAACGAAACAGAATTACAAGTGAAATTTTCACGACGCTGGCTGACGAACTGCCCACAGCCACGTACAGACTGAATCAAAACACACAAAACAGTGGCCCTGTGAGTTTTGTGTCACGGTGTGCAGTCAGTCCAGTTACTGCACAAACACAACATTTGCTGTAGTACTGTGCAGTGGAACTAGGCAACTGTAACTGTAATTAGCTTGTTGCACCAACCACATGCACACACAATACATTAAAGCCGTATCTCCGACAGGTTCCGGTACTGGTGTACCTGTCTTCAGGGAGAACAAAATGCCGGTTTTGAAAGCAGTTGCCAACCATAAGCTTTACATGTTGCACGTACCTTTTGTTCTTGATTGGTATAAACAATGAAGTACCACCTTGCCAATTACAACTTACCACTGGCAGTTGCTGTGGGTAACACCAGTTGATCAGCAGCAATCAAATCCGCACAAACGCAACACCCGAACGCTGTACGTTCTCTTATTATTATTATTATTATTATTGTTTTCGGTGACATGTTTCGGTCGTTCATTCGACCATCTTCAGGTGAACGATACAGTAACATCAAGTAAGAGGGACAGTCGTTAGCATAATCCAGTCCAACAGTACTTCTGGTGCTGACAGCAGCAGACGGCAATATACAGAGACCTGTTGAACTGTGTCTTTATAACACGTTATTGAGCAGTTTGTGTGTTTATTATTCCTTTATTGGGAATAATATTTAATGCATTTTATCCGGTTGATTGCTAATTGATTTCTACAGCGCAGTTTTCCTTCACGTGACTGTACCTTCTCCCTGAAGACGGTCGAATGAACGACGGAAACATGTCGCAGAAAATAATAATAAAATAACTAATACCGTTCGGGTGTTGTGTTTGTGTTGTGTGGACTGGATTGCTGATGTCTAAAACCGGCATTTTGTTCTCTCTGCAGACGGCACACTTGTACCGCAACATGTCGGGAGATACGCCTGTCATATTTGTATATAACTGACCGTTTAAAGCCTCGCGATTACTTTACTCACCACCAGGTTTAGCATTCAAAAATTCTACGTGGTTCTCACATTGCGTTTATGTGTTTTGTACGGATCTTACAGCAGACAGCGACTTTGCCTTACTCAACGTTAGCAGATTGGTTTTGTATAAACGAGGTGGAGAATGTTTACTGCGCGGCACGGACTGAGTCCTTATATGTAATACACCTTTATTCTGTGAAGGGTTAATACGGTGCATTTAGTTGGTGAAATAAACTGGGTAATTTGGTATGAAAATGCAGGAGTGTACAGCTTTACAAAAAACGATAAAGTTTCACGCTAATACAGGCCATGAAGGCCCAGAGAGGAGTAGATGTACGACTCCACTCTTTCTTTAACCTCATTACTTTACCCTCGGGAAAGAGAGCTGGTACCCATTGTATAGGAGGCTGGGTGGGACACAGAGCCGGTCTGGACGGAGGGCGGAAAGTCTCGCACCCACCGGGATCCGATACGCGGACAATCCTTCCCGCAGCCAGTCGCCATTCTAGCCCACGTGTAACTGCATTCAATCCATTTGTTATTAACAATAATTAACGTGAATTTAAAACACGACACACTGTTTGCAATATGAAAGGCAATCCCTCTCGTTCATTGTACTGACACCACGTGTGTAGCACTCGGAAAGTTGCTGTCAACACGTGTGGCTCTTCCCGAGCAAGTTTAGGTAAGTGGCACAAAGCTACACTCAAATGTTTTCAGTTCTAAATAAATTTGATCGGCTGGTTCCGAAATTGGGAGCAGCCAGCTTCCTGCAATATTTGGGGCTATGAGTGATATGACCCCTCTCATTGGCTACCTTCGTACGCACTGGTTTCGAGATGTTTGTGTTGCTGGCCAGTTGGTTGCACATAACAACAGCACATAACTTGAAAGTTGCTGCTTTTTTGAACATTTGTACTGATGAAATGTGGGGACCCTAAATTGTCAGGTCAAGTTTCTGTTGAGTGTTAGCGCGTGCCTTCGTAATGAGTTCCATCCGGTCGATGTCTAGTTTCGAACTGGGGGCCTTGGTAACAAGGTACCATGCTGCGAGCGGTGTCCTTTGACATGTCTGGTCAGGAGCTGGTCACTGCCTGTCAGAATGGAGCTTGGTCTGAGGTAGAGTCCAACCCTCAGTGGCCTTGTGTTGCCTGCAGTCGAACTAGGCCTGCCATAGATGTATTACAATGTGCAATGTGAAATTTGGCATTCTGCTACTTTGTAGGCAGAATGGAAGAGTAAATGGATGCAGGATAGAGAGAGAAATTAGAAAATAAAGAGCAAGTAAGGCAGAGATAGGGAGGGTAATTAAGGCAAGAAGTTTAGAAAATGAAGAAATTAAAGACGTGTAAGTGCTTTAAAGTGTGTGGGGGAATGAAAAACTTTGTTGATTGAAATGGATTTTGTTCTGAGTGGCTGAACAACGTGTTTGGGGGGGGGGGGAGCAAACCGTTCCCTCTCGAATCCCTTCCTGTCCCTGTAATGGGTTAATGTTGACAAGTGTCTCGAGCTCATTCTTGCATGCAACTTTAATATTTGATGCTCAGCAAAAGTGTTCTGACAATCCCACAAACAGTAACTTCAACAACCCTCGAATATTTTGTTGTGCTCAAGGCCGTAGCAGTGCGTCGACATCTGCCTCCTGGTAGTGATAAGCGAGCGAATGCTTAAAAACCACGATAATCCACTGCGTCTTACAGCAAAGAGAAGAGTCGGTTTCTAGAGTGTAGTGCAACACAACACCTGCATCACGTCAACACCATGATGGGGCGGGCAGGCTTCTGTTAACGGCTGTCTATATTTTTTGGTTGGAATTAGAAATCGGAGGAGGAATGGTGTTGCTGTAATGTTCCTAGGGCCAGAATAATGGTTCATGAAAATTACAAGTAAAACCAACAAACTGCACTTTTTCGTGAATAGAAAACCACTCATACATGTTTATCTCTTATTTATGGCCACCTTCAAGAGCACCAATGTATACTACAGACATAAACAGCGTTATTACATCTTTTGTCCAATTGTAAACTGTACAATGCAGTGTTATTACAACATGAGTGTATAGTGTTGGCAGCAGCCGGTATGTTATGTTCAAATTATGCAGCAGTGTGAGCCACTGGACTGAATTTCTTTAGGTCTTTGCGCGGCCTAAGGGGAGGGTTCGAGGTTTCAGTGAGCTGGGGTACCTCTGAGTTTGGACTTAACGCTGTTCGTTGCTTGGCACATACTTCTCTGGACTGTGTTAGCACGTGGTTAGGAGTGCGTGTCATCGCAGTGGTAGGAAAGTGTTTGAAGTGAAGACATAGGGCCGTGTGCGCCGGATTTTGAAAACTACAAGAAAATAATCGAGAGAGCGGCTGTCTCATTTCAGCAAAGCAGTTGTGGGATAACATCCGAATTAGTTCACGGTCGGTCTGTTGCAAATACTTTCCGATTCATCGCCACTGATCAGTCGCCTCAGCTGTCGACGGTGTATAAGCTGACGTCACTGATACCGGCGTCACATAACGTAAACATGAATCACATGCATTTTGCGGTACAGCGCTTCCAAAATACGAAGCAAGATGTCTGTCGGTATTCACCCAGTCATTTTGCCACATGAATAGGCGCGCGTACCATTTTTTTTATCGTGGCACAAGAGCCCCTAGTGGGCCAGAGCCTCCCCATTATCGCGGCTTCGCGATCACACTCAGGCACACCACTCGGTGGGACTCCTCTGGACGAGTGATCAGCGCGACCTGACAACACACACCACTCACAACAGACATCCATGCTCCCGGCGGGATTCGAACCCCGCAATCTCAGCAAACGAGCGGTCGCAGACCCACGCCTTAGGCCACGCGGCCACTGGTATCGACCTGCGTACCTTTACTGTTAGAATGTTCATAGTTAAGGTACAGGAGATGCCAGTTTAGTTGTATGGATCAGATTTTCGAGTCAGCAATAACACATTTGCGGCCAGGAAGTTACGTGTACGTGAGCCCGGTGAAACACTGACCTATATTTCACACTGAAGCATTCATTCAAACTGCGAGCGCCTCCCTGCTGTATCGACCCACGAGAACAAACATGGCCGCCGTAGGACGCTGTACGCCCGCCCCTCCAACCCCTTCAAATGTAGGATGTGTTTTTCGTTTATCTCGATTCTATAGTCAGGGGTGCCCAAACTTCGCTGTGGACAATTTCTGTGGCAGACGCGTATAAACGCCGTTGCAATTCTGAACGACGTCTTCCTGTGATATTTTGGTCTCATACCCACTGACGAAGGGAGAGGATTGAACTGTGTAGTTCCAAGATTCAAGTCAGCTGGGATGTTACCGCTGTGTCTTTTTTTGTATTTCCCGACGTTTCGAACGGTATAGTGCCTTCGTCTTTCTTGTTGGACTGTTTCAGTCGGAATGTGAAGGCATTGCTTTCTTGCTTGCGTCAGGATAGACGATGTTCCTTCCAAGATGGGTCCAAAGGTTGTAGTGTGGGTTTCGGTAGCTCTCATTCATAGTCTCTTACGAATGTTTGGGTGGAACCTGTTCTCCATTTCTTCTCTGCTGTTTTTTTCGGAACATTCGTAATCGCCCACCTGCCTGCAGTGTCTCGTACCCTGCAAGATGACACTGGTATTTATTACTACGCTAAAACCTCAAATTGCATCGTGATGGTGAAGACTTTTTTTATATAACTGGCAGAGAATTTCTTGACCAGCTGCACGCCAGAACCTCGCGAAGGAAGGTTCTGCCCACGAAATCGGTAACTGCCTTTATTGACATGGGTCGATCCCCGCATATCACCACGCTGGTGTTTTCAGCAATCCACACACAATTGTATAGTTACTTTTTTTCGGTGCTCACTGTAAAAAGTTGTGGACCTCCCCTATTTGCAATTTATGGTACCTTTCTTATCGAAATTATTATGCGCAGTATTTGATAAACATCGTAAGGATAGCTCAGTTGTTACAGTGAAAAGACTGCGGGCTGGACTACCTAGGCAGGGGCACAGAGTTATCATTTCTCCAAATCTTCCAGGCCAGCTGTGCGGCTATTCCCAAGGGCTGAAGTGGTCAGGGCCTGAACTCTGCTCCTACTACGAGGGATGATCAGAAAATAATGTCCCTTTTTTTCCTCGGTAAATATTTATTCCTAGATCTTAACAATAACACATAACAAAGAGTGACGGTTTGACTGCATTCCCTACTTTTCCAGAAAGTCTCTTTCCGCTTCTACGGAACAAGTGTGTGTATGTCTTGTCGGTATCACTGGTGGATGAGGCAACACTGTCCATCCAATTTTTATGATGGCTTCCCATGTCTTCAGACTTGTGTGCAGCGTTGTATTGTCACGCTATAAGAAAGAAGATATGGCGCATTCTTTCTGTGCAGCCTAAGCAGTTCCGTAATTAAAAATTCGGGGAGCTGTACGTCAACTGTCTCATATATTGGTTCTGAGTGGTATTTACTTAAACACAGCGACAAGTTTAAAATTTCATGGCATGTTGTTCGTTCAGTAGACATGAATTCTGTGTACTGTAGCGTATAGACGGTTCTGACACCCCTGACGCAGAGAGTTGGAAGGGGATGTGACGTAATATGGAACAGCACGATGAAAGGTGTGAGAAGATGTAGATTCAGGCACTGTGTGACAAAAGGTCCTTACCGTATCTAATGCCTGGAGCTTGTCACGGCACAGGCCCCATTGTGTGCCGGCAAGCAGCGCTGCTATCACCGATATCCCAATGTACTCTGAGCCGGGGTGCATGTGTATAGTTCAGTGTACTGCAGTCGATATTAGGCTTTCATTTATCATATTGAAAGAAGGTGCTGGGAAGTGTATCTTTCGGCACGCAGACACATCGCTCGTTGCTCTGCGAGGTTCTGCTGTTCATTTTAAAGAAGCTACATCCTGCGTGCTTCCTTTCTTCAGCTTGTCTCCAGTGTAGTTGTGATTGCTACACACTGTCTTAACACAGTGGAGTAGCCAGGCTTTTTGACGCCCGTTGCGAGCAATCACATTGGCCGGCCCTGAGAGACATTAAAAACTTAAAAGATGGCAATTTTTATTTATTCGTCTTAACCATTTAAAATTTTTCGAGAGCAGAAAATTTTGTTTTTTCTTCAAATATATTCATTTGGCGCCCCTTCGACTCTGCTGCCCGGGCGCCACACCACTCGGCCCTCTCCTGTCCCCAGCTACATCACTGATTTAACTTGTCCCACAGTTACGTATAATCGCTCGGGGTCGAGGTGTGGGCAGTGGCGACACCATCGTGCCGCTCTTGCTGTCGTCACCAAACAGTCCGCGAACGACACATAAATATCAGCTGCTCAAACAGGTGATCAGAAATTGTGTCGGAATGTGTGTTAGTATCGCTGTGAATTTATTGTCTCAAAAGTGTTTCCAGTATCTGCGGTCGCCCTCCCAACACACTCTACACCAAATTTATCATCATGTAATGATGCTTTGTGGATGGACCGTGGATTTGCCGCAGACCAGTACCGGTTTTGTTAAGAGTTTGCTTATCCTCTGAGATGAAATACAGCTTCTTTGAAACAAGAAGTGTAGGATCTTCTTCTTCTTTTTCCTCCTCTTCTTCTTCATGGGCCGTTGGAAGGTACTAGTTCGCAAAATTCAGTATTGTTTCACGATCTGTTTCGTAGAGTCGGCGAACCACAGTTGTCTTGTGTGACGTTACTGCAGCATTCAGTTCATGCCGATGCTTCCACACACCCCTACTTGCTCTGTCAGTAGCACCAACTGTTGTATTGGCGATGTCTCAAGTGTCGCATTTATTCTGTTAGCACGTGGTTTCTGCTTGTTCTATTCACGTGTAGAATTAAGCATTGTGCTGGAAACCATTGCACATATTTGTGCAGTAAATTGGAGTGTTTGGGTCGGACACAACAGGACACTCCCTCAGCACTGACAACGACCTTTCCTGTACAGCACCTTCCTACTGTGCATTCCGCAGAAGTGTGGAATGTTCTAGCATATTCCCATTGTGACTGAACACTTTCTACGACTTTTTGCAGACAAAACCATAACGTACGCAGCGCGTAAAGTCAGCAAGTTTTGTGTGTGGTTAACTAGCCGACAGGAAGCGACACATAATATGTCCCAGACTAAGTAAGGACCACTCTGTACAGGGCAGCTGCTGTGTGGTACCGTGCTACGGTGCGATGCCGTATGGTCTGGTACATGCGGACAGACGTTGCAGAAGAACTGCCTGCCTCCACCTGTATAGTATTAATATGAACGCTGTTTCTCCGTAAGGTCGATACGTAACTACCATATTTCAGAAGACACCTATGTTTATGATATTTTTATTTCCGTAGCTTGACGGCCTTAACACCTCATTATCGAGGCTTCACGATCAGACTCAGACACACCACACTCGGTAGGTCTCCTCTGGACTAATGATCAGCCCGACGCAGAGACCTGTAGCCGACCGCACACAACACTCACAACAGACAGACATACATGCTCCCTGCGGGATTGGAACCCGCAATCCCAGCAAACGAGCAGCCGCGGACCGACGCCTTAGACCGCGCGTTCACCGTGATCAGCGTTTATGGCGATAGTCGTGAGAAAATCTAAAGTCTCTCTCCGTAGTTACGTTTGTTCTGAATTCAGACTTATATCAGCACGATAAAGCAGTGCTTATTCAGGTCTGTTGGTGCTCTACAGGAGAGCTCGGTGCGTCAAATTCCGCAGCTGTGCGGCGGACATGCCAGAATGTGGCCTGCGTTTAGCGTTCGGCTCGATTCAGATAACTGATGAAACACTGGTGCTACACACAGTGACTTTTGTACACATGTACACCATGAACACGCCTAACTCGCTTCTCAACTTCAACATAGTTCCCCTCAAGCCTCATGTTTCTCAGCGCAGCTGCAGCACTGTTCAGTTCCAATTGCCATTGCGGGACAGCATTTCCCCTTCGAAGGAAATTATGCTAAATTTAATGGGGCGGAATGTTATGGAGGGTGACGTTCGTCTTAAGGTTTATTTGATGTCGGAAACCGTACCGCTATAAATTGCGCACTGCCCTGGACACTAAATACCGTAACGAGCGTGACATATTTCGAACTTCGTCCATTGTGAGGAATTTGTTGTAGGTATGGCATCTTTGTGTTCATTATCACAGCGCGAGAAACGGACCCTACACAGTTTGGCAGATCTATAAATACAAGCAGGCACAACGACTGGATCACTAGGTTCATTGTTGGAGACTGCTCCTTAGAGGCCAGACTGAACAGAACCTTTTGTACGAGAAGACAGAAGTGTTCCTTGGAGGTCAAGCTGAATAGAAACTTTTGTACGAGAAGACAGAACTGTTCCTTGGAGGTCAAACTGAATAGGAACTTTTATACGAGAAGACAGAACTGTTCCTTGGAGGTCAAACTGAATAGGAACTTTTGTACGAGAAGACAGAACTGTTCCTTGAAGGCAGAACTGAATAGGAACTTTTACGAGAAGACAGAACTGTTCCTTGAAGGTCAAACTGAATAAGAACTTTTGTACGAGAAGACAGAACTGTTCCTTGGAGGTCAAACTGAATAGGAACTTTTGTACGAGAGGACAGAACTGGTCCATGGAGGTCAAACTGAATAGAAACTTTTGTACGAGAAGACAGAACTGTTCCTTGGAGGTCAAACTGAATAGGAACCTTTATATCTGAAGACAGAACGAAATCCATCTTCCGAGGGTTTGTGTTCGAACAAACTGAAAACGCTGGACACACTTCAAAATCAGACATGCTTATTTATTTGCAATTTGCCGTTGTTAGGAACGTTTCTGCTTGACCCAAATTTAGTGACTCATATAGTGTTTTAAACCCCGTAAGAATTTCAGCTGCCAGTAATTAAAAAAGAACCGTTGTCAAAGACACTTGAGTATAATGACAAGTTACCTGAAGGTAAGAACATTTATGTTAGCATACTGAACTGAACTAAACTGAACAGAATTCACCGAGCGGTGCTGCTGCTTTGGTTTGTTGTAGGGTGAACACTGCAATACTTTCCATTGCTGTAACCTTCTGCTCCTTTTCGTAACTACATAAGGCTACAACAAATCAGTCCATTGCCTTCCCAGTTGCTGTACCAGTCTGTGCATTCTTGTCACCACTACAGACATTCAGACTCTGAACAAAGTCAGCGTGACGACTAAGAACTGCCTTGTTGGTTCCTGATTTATTCAACGTTGCTTTTCGTGATTGATTTTCGACTTGTGCCATGATGAATGTGAATGCTGAGTGCTAAGTGATGCGAAAGGAAACTCCAGTCACACAATTTAAGGCAATACTTCAAAGTACGGCTGGCATAGCTTGGTAATATCAAGTTGTGCGGAATGCACATTGAGCTTCTGAAAACCATCGGAACTAAGTTCCACTTTGCATACTGAATGCCTGTAAAGCACAATGTTTAGTATATGCACCACCCGCTGTAATCTGTATCCCACACATTTGAATAATTTCCAAAACAAACTTTTTTTTTTACCGCAAGCAGCATTTACTTTTGGCGCGGAGGACATGCGGTGTGTCCTGGTGGTACAAACTGCCTACGCAAATAGATGTTCTTTGTAGATGGACTGGAGCTGCGGATGGCTCATTCACGCGAGTATTTCGTTCCTTATGCCACTTTTATTGGTTAATGATGGAGAGGGGAGAAGCAGGCGATATTGATGAAGTTATGTAATCGAGACGAAGTTGTGCTGACGGCGTGTCACTGGTTATTTGACCGGCGTCGCACAGTCGCTGGATAGACAGCGTCTTCGCCAGAGTGCAGTAGTGAGACACCCCCACGTCTCAGCCGGGGCGTTTGGTCGTTATCTGCACTAATTTCAGTGCAAGTGCTGTCAGATCTGTTCAGTATATGGTCTGCATTGCAGGTTCTCACAGCGGTAACAGTGACGGAGGCTGTTTATGAGACGTGACGCCGTGGTGTCTAGTCGATAATTATGAGCATTTCGGAGAAACGTACCGTCCACTTCTTATGGGCAACCACGCATATTGAGGTCGGAGGTTGCACCGAAGCATCCGTAGCTAACTGCTGTGTTAGAGGGCGGAACATCTGTGCAGGCTCTCCATCGGATGTGCGCCGTCCCTGCGCGATATGCAACACGCCCGACTGGCCACCAGATGTCTTAACGTCACTCTTCATCTCGGTATTTTGCCCAAAACCCCACACTAGCGTGAACTGGCCGTGGCCATCTGCAGGATAACAAAACCTCCGTCATCAATGGCATTGTGTCCTTTGACCCCTAACTTGGCACCGTTAAATTACAACAATTTATTCTAATCTTGGGTTTGGTTTGGGCATCTAGCACGCATAGTAATGGTGATAAACACATACAGTTTTGTTGAGAAAACGTTAAAGAAATAGACCTATTGAAGATCTAAGGGAAAGGTACTATTAAGAAGTAACAGGTTGGAGCATGAACAGGATGCCTCTGGCTTGCTGGCTCGTGGGAACATGCTGATGGATCTTTGGGTTCAAATAACACGGGACTTTTGTTCAAATAATTTAAGGTTTCGGATAGCCACTACATTAATTTGGCTGTAGTTCATCTGTTTAAGGTAAAGTTAGAGTTCGCCCTGTAACATGCCATAAAAGCATAGAGGAGGGAGTGGAGATATAGCTCTACCTTTTCTTTAACCTCGTTGCCAGATGGGGAGGATTTTAAACGCTACTCCCTGTCCGCTTTATCCCCCGCTAAAGAGGCCCGGGACCCATTGTACAGGAGGGTGGATGGGTCCCAGAGCCGGTCTGAACGGGTGCATAAAATCTCACCCCCGCCAGGCCGGAGCAAGTGTGTCCCGGCCCACGGCTCATCTGTTGCGTGTCGTAATGTGTGCGACAGGTCTCAACAGCTGCCTCTGTGGGTCTCTTTATTCTGCATCGCAATTGGCAAACGTTTCATTTCAGGCATGTGTTTGTGTGAATGCGATACATATCCACTTCTGCCTAGTCACATGCCAGCCAGCCAGCCAGTCAGCCCGGTTCGCACAGTAAGGCAAGGTAAGGTACTGTGCAGAAATTCGGCACCTCCTAACACGAGCTCAACAAATCGTGCTATGTTTATTAATTCTTGTTGGTCGGGCCAAACCAACGGCGCTGTGCAGATTTTATTGGGGTTTCTCACATATTAGGCGATATTTCATTGCAAGATTACGAAAGAAAATATAACTGAAAGAAGACGTCTCAGCATTTAATGTGGTAGAAAGAAACGTGTCTGTTGTCTGCAGACTGACGTTGCAGAGAGATGGTAAGGTCTTGCACAATTTTGACTCCATATGCAGTTCTGTGGCAGGAACTGTCTTCAATATTGTACAGTTAGTAGTTCATACGATCCCCTTTTACAGGCTCCACGGTTTCTTGCCGCCATGACAGACATGCAACTTTGATCCATTCTCTTAAGACAGTTTATTCCATGTGCGTGTTTGTGTTCTTAATTTTTCAGGAAGTGAAACGAAAGGCGCCACTGCACTGTAATTAATCACGAATTCTTATCTATTTTTCCGTTGAAATAATCACACATTGCTGCACCTTAGCCAGCACATTTGTAGTGCCTGCAGCCTGAAACTGATAGCAGTTGCGTACCTAGGCTTCAGCGACAAAAACTTTCAGCGTTTAGTAGAAAACTAATTTTCCTGTAACTGTATAATGACAAGATTTCAAATTTATTGCAGCAATTGGTATAGAGTTTTTCACGCAGACCGACGCCCAGTATGTCGCAAAGGGCCATTGCGTGTTAATATACGTCATGTTTCTGCATTACATTCGAAAGATTTACTTCAGTTTACCAGTAATGTAACACAACCAACGAACTAATTACATGGTAAAGTGTCGTCCAAAGACGCTGTCAGTATTTCGGCTCACACAGCGTCATATGGTCCAGTGATCGCTGAGCAATGAATTGGAAAGGATGTGGAAGGAAGCGATTGTGACGTAACTGAGTGCTATTGCGGCATTTGCCTGCGAGAACTGCGGAGAGCCACCGACTACTAAACGGGATATTTGGTGTCTCGACCGGGATTCGAGCTAAGCGCTTCCGAATGTAAGTCAAAGTGCAAGCTGACTTGCCGTCAGATGGCTGTAGAAGAGTCAGTTCTGCTGTGAACCCAGTCTATTTCACTCCTGTCCCACTGACTGTGCTGTCGGCAGCCAGTTAAATCAGCAGCGATGCCCCACTTTTCGTTCTGCTAGATTTTTACAAATACGAATAGCAAGCGGTGTGACGTCGGAATGTGTAGCGGGTGTCGTTGGGTCTGTGCTGTACAGTGGTCGGCTCGTCTCGAAAGCTTTACTTTGTTTGTTCACAGTAGTAAGAATTACGAAGTTTTGTCAGTGGTGCGGTGCAAGATGCCACAAGTGTAAGGACGTTCAGAGTGATGTAGCTGTTGTGCGTCGATATGGCACACTTTCGTACTTCCTTATGATTGTCAAGACCTTCAAAGATTTGTAAATTTCCCGTCATATTCAGGTTTTGGATAAAATTGTGCAATTTTCGTGCAGTCACTTGTCACAGACTGAGCTTTGTATCCATTTGCATTGTAATTTCATTACACAGCAGTACCCCACACTGGAATTACGTCACCCGTCGTCATCCTTTTCATCACAATTACTCGAATTCGGAGTCCGAACACTGTTGTTGACGATATACTTCTTCAATCTGGTTGTTACCTGTGTTCTCCTCCAGAAGCCCTGCTGACAAGTGACAGTCTGCACGGATACTTCTCTTTATTCTTGATGCCCTGGATTTCATATTTTTGGTGGAGCCGACATCTCCATAAGAATTTTGGTTGGCGTTTCTTTCTGCCAGACTTAGATTAGGTTGTGATGGAAGGACGGTCGGTTGGATGGATAGCTGGATGGACAAACACAGTTAATTGTTACTGAAGACTTCAAGCAAATTAATTAAAGCAAGCTTTGAAGACTGAAACAGAATGGTGTAGGAAGCCGCACACGACGGAGGCAGGACGATTGACGTGGATTTAAACGAGTGAAGTAGCACAGCTGATTGAATTTGTGCTACAGAAAATCGTAATGCTTATGATATAAGGTGAACAAATTTTGTAGAGCCGGGCAGGCCACAGATGACAGTATAATATAGTACATGCGCATTGCTTGTTGATACCTAAGGCTAAAATACACACTCAGAATATATAGTAATTATTGCTTTTGCACTGCGACGATGGTAACACGAACGCGCCTCAATGTTACGGTATACATATATCGCGTGTCTTGTTTTTCAAGGGATTACAGATGTTTGGCAGCATGAAGGGTGCAACATCACAGCATAAGGTCATTGTTTCGAGCAAATTCCAGAACGTGAAATTCATTCCAATGACATATTTCTGCCATTAACAACAATACTTCTCTCACATATCCCATGGAACAAATTTTCTTGCAGGCTGCTTACAAATAGATTGAGTTCGTAGAGGCTGATTCCTTATTCGGAATCGTCCTACTTCGTGCTGACATTCCAGGCTGACTGTGTTTGAACGTGCGAATTGTTTGTACGAGTTCTGTAGCCCGTGGTTAACAGTTTGATCTTTCTATGAAAATCGACCAAATCAGTTAACATACCGGTGGGGCATCTCTTCTCGTCGTTAAGTGGGGAGACTACCAATCTGAGGAGCAAAGAAGCCTCGGCCGATGACGTGACCTTGGCTTGGCTGCAAAATGTTTGTAAGGGTACTGGCAGGCGTATGTAGTGTTGTTAGAGTTACTGCACGCATTAACACGCCCAGAATTATTCCAAATAATTTCCTGCAGTGAATGGTGCAATCCGCTGTACTTGCTTGACAGCACAGGGTCAGCGCGCAGAGAAGTGAGCCCCTCTGCAGGATCTTACAGTTGTGATGGGTGCTTGCTCCTTCGTGCTGCTGAGGCTGCGAAGGAAGTGATGGTGCGGCATCACTGTGCTCAGCTGAAACCCTCGGTTCGTTAATAATGAAATGAAAGGGTTGTGGCTGGAAGTGGTTGTGGCCTACCTTAAGGTCATATTCCGTTATTTAGTGCACGCCATCTTAGCCATTCCCCCCGTCGACACGTTCCCACACCCGGCAGTACCAAACACAAAAGCTACACTTTCAGCTTAATGGTCTTGTGTATGGCTAAGCCTGCTTTTATGATATGCGCAAGGAGAAAGCAGTTTCTTGTCACATTCTTGTGTGTGTTGGACATTGCTTCTCTCTGGGTCGCTCTGATGGACGCTTTTGTTCACCGTTGCTTTTAATGCACTTGTTTTGGTACTTTATAAACCGCATTAACTTTGCGGATAATTTAACTTTGAAGCTGCTGGCTAATGAGCAGTGACTTGGAATGAAATTCTCCGTAGTCCTGTACAGGAATAAGACAACAGTCTGGTGTAATAAACATGTATTTTTAGTACTTTCGCTATATTTTTTAGTTGCTGATTGCTGTTTATATTTCCTTGTGTTGCAGTGTTGCCAGTAATGTCCAATTAATACCGCTGATAGCGGTCAGTTTGTAGCGCTCTTTCTGCGTACAGTATTCATAGATACTACATTAGTAGTAAGCATGGCGGTGTAGGACCCGGAAGTGACGTCACAGTCACGTGATGTAAACAAACATGGCGACGGGCTCAATGACTTCGGACCGAAAATGACGTCACATAAATAAATATGGCGGACGATCTTTCCTCCGGCGGTCACGTGATGTAAATAAATATGGTGGATGACCTAATTATGCCAGACAATGTGGGACCTTAACATAACTTTACTTCTGATATCTAAACAAATGATGTAGTATGCAATCAAATATGGCGGATGACCTAATTATGCCACAGTATGGCGCCGTGTAGGACCAGACAGCTTGGCGCCTCTGCAATTTTGAATTACTGCTAACCTAAGTTTAAAGTCCGCCATTTGAATGAGCGCCATTTTTAAATTTGTACTAAACTAACTTTAAATTTGAAATAGTGCTTTCCGCCATTTTGAATATGGTTACCAGCGCGGTACTTTAAGAAATTGTGCTAACTAACATTGAATTTGAATTGGCGCTTTCCGCAATTTTCATTATGGCTACCAGCGGGCAAGTTTTAAAATAACCCTAACTTTAAAGTCCGCCATTTTGCGATGTGTCGGCCAGCGCGCCAACTTTAAATTAAAACCTAACTTTAACTTTATATGACTTTGTATATTTGAAAAGAGTTGGCTGAAGCGGTATTATTCCGGACTCATAACAAAGATTGTATATTCGAATCCTGCTGCTTTAACCTTTACGCAACGGGATTTAAATACCTCCGCCCTCCCTCAAGGCTCGTCCGTCCTACTCTCTAGGACAGCCACAGCCTCAGCCATTTAAATATTTCGCTCTCAATATATTTAGGGAGATTTCACTCATTTTTAGCTTCACACTAGAAGTTTTTCCAGCTTCTTGCTCCGACTGATCTACCGGTTGAGAGAAAACCACATGTATCCATTTTTTATATGAGGCTGTTTGTACACAGGCAGTACGTTTGTAGTGGTGACTATATATATATAACTTACTTTTTTGCTCCATCCGGTTGGATAATGAATGACTTACTTTGTCGTCTGGAGTACGTGACTAAACACCATTTGGGTTATAGCGACATGGTGACAGGCTACAATAAACAGAACTATAGAATGGCCCCATGCGTTTTTTGTCACACTTCTGGCTGAGTCGCAGACTCAGTTTTGAAGAGAGAGCTTTTTTCATTACCAGTAACCACTTGATCGTGCGTGAGTGTGTGTGTTGTTGTAAAATGAGCCATCCAAGCAAAAGGCGAAGATTCATACAGTCCAGCGAAATAGCTGAAATTTTTCTTGACACTGATAGTGGTGACGCGACAGTATCAAGCGACGCCAGTTCAGTTGAGGGAGGTCCTGAAGGTGTGCCAGGGGTGTCGCATACTCAACCTTACCGCCAAACAGCCAGTAGTC
>Ga0123353_10005627_pt1 | contig 16496 bp, 7 predicted proteins | sample TergutLab28metaG_3_FD_92763 | JGI IMG/M metagenome (GOLD analysis project Ga0123353, IMG submission 92763) | Labiotermes labralis P3 segment gut microbial communities from Petit-Saut dam, French Guiana - Lab288 P3 | ecosystem: Host-associated > Arthropoda: Insects > Digestive system > Gut ...
AGGAGCTACTTGAATGAAAAAAGTAACGGCTCTAGGTCTAGAAAACAGAGATTAACGGCTGTGGGGACCCGTTGCGCTGACCACGTGACACCCCTCTATCCGCAAAAGTAGGTACTAACTTCGCCGACCGGTGGCGGCCGCTCTGTCGTTATAGTACGCGTGCGGACTAAGGCCACGAAGTTTGTTTTGTAGACATTGATGGTCATCCTGAAAAGCTGCGAACTACAAACAATTGACAAACTGGTGCCTAAAATTCAACAACAGAAATTGCATTTTTATAATCTTCAGTCTTCTTTACCAAAGCGACCAAGCATCCTAGAAGTAATGTCTACAGAACTGAAGACGAAAAGTGAATGGACGAATGATTGGGGTCACCGGAACATCAAACTACATATCCAGCTATGTAATAACTGAATGTGTGCGGAAAAGGCTGCTGTGTGGCACTTAAGTAAGGTCCGATACCCAGCTAAAATTCAGTACCGTAACGTATAAATTGTTGCTTTTCTTCTCTTTATTTCATGCCATTAACGTTTAACAACCTACCTTCGCATGTGAATTGTTAATACTGTTACTATCATAAAAGAACAAAACATGGCTGCCACACGAAATTACCAGTTCGGAAAGTAATTCAATTTGTAACAGGATTCTGCAATGTTCTGTCTGAATTGGATCTTCGACATTTGAACAGTTTTATACGGCCAAGTACAGTCCAGTGCTTCACGCAATTCAATCACGTTCACAATTACTACCACTGATTTCTTTCACTCCATATAGAGATTAATCGTCATTAATTGGTCATAATTGACGATCAATATGCATGACGATAAATCGGATATAAACGGTTTATAGGTATGCATTTATGGTCTTATTAAAAACAAACTAACTAACTGCATGGAGCACAGCCCTTCCTGTTGTCCTCAGCTAATCAAGAAATTCCCCGCACTTTATGGAATACAAATGTTAATTTCTGTATTCTCAAGAGCCGGCTACTTGCCCTGACCTGAGCCAAATCAATCCAGTCCATCCCCCCATTTCACTTTATGAAATACAATTTGATATCGTCCTCCCATCTGTGGCTAGGTCTTCCAAATGTTTTCTTTCCTTCAAGTTTCCCCACCAAAACCCTGTATGAACCTCTCCTCTACCTCATACGTGCTACATGCTCCATCTTCTTCTTGGTTTGATCACCCGCATAATATTTGGTGAGGAATACGTACCATAAATCTTCTAATTATACAGTCTTCTCCACTCCCTTGTTACCTCGTCCCTCTTAGACCCATATAACTTCCTCAGCACCCTATTGTCGAACAACCTCAGCCTATGTTCCTCTCTTACTGTTTTTAAAAATATTGGTTATTATTTCTTTATTTATTTATTTAATATAATAATAGACATTGATTTAAATGTAAGCGTGATAAGTCAATATCGCCATAACGTTTCTATTTCATTTCTGTTAATTTTTATATCAAAGCGAAAAGTAAGAATAAAGAAATAAGATGGTAATAATAATAATAATAATAATAATAATAATAATAATAATCTACATATATTCAAGGACTTTGCATGAGTGGGTGAGTGAATGATTGAGTGAGTGAGTGACAGAGTAAATATAGTGTGTGAGCGAAAAATGTGAGTGTCCGCTTGTTTATTTATAAAGTACGATATGTGACCAAAGAACTTTTGGAGCATACAGAATGTAATGAAAGACTGTTCTGTGTGAGACAGCGCTGAGGCTGAACATTTGAGCATCGAACATGCAACACAACACAACACAGCACAACACAGCACAACCGGACTGCAGCACTACTATAATACAGTACTGCTTGGTTTGCTTAAAAAATAAACAGGTGAAGACAAAAGGCCGTGGAGAGGCGCATGAATATTTTGGCAAGGTGTTATATGTTACTATATATTTTATTATCACTGTTATTGTTATTATTGTTATTTTTGTTGTTGTTGTTGGTGGTAATAATAATAATAATAATAATAATAATAAACCATTATTACTACGCACACGCACACACACACAAACAAGTAAACCTTACGGCCATTTCTAAACCTATCATCTTTCACGTATTCTATAACTGCAAACCGAGTGCGTGCCGTCCGTGTCGAGCAAAAGATTGCACAGCAGGCACAGTATTTGATTTGGTGCAAATAAAAAATCAAATTGAAATCCAAGGTTTCGGAATAAATGGGTCATCAGACTTCCACTTGGAAGGTTTCTTGAAACATCTGATGTATCAACTGCTCCGAAAGGCCGGTGACTATTACCAGTCTACAAGGCGTCATATTGCAGAATACTTAAATTTTAAGAAACACAGCCGTGAGAACTTCAAATAAAGATATTTCCTCTCGTTCGAAGCAAAAATATTTTGCTTGTCCCGTACAATTTGCAAATTAGAATATGGCCCAAATCAGGGGACATAGTTAAAACCTTCTTGCACCCAAACCAACAATTTTAATTGACAAAACCTTCCAGTCACCGCAATCATTGTCCATACTATAGCAATGTATAGGACGTGTATTAAGACCGGAAATTGTGTGACTAACTCAGTTCAGGTCCGTGACTTCACTGTCTTGCTTTGGGTGAAAGTTTCCGGGGTTGACTTAAACATCAAGCATGTCACTCGAGATACGACATCAAATAATAAAAGTTTAAATTCAGCGCCTTCTTATAAGCCTGTCACACGGTACTTTGTTACATTCAGGTGTATCGGCAAATAATTTTCTTTTACTTCATTTTGATATACAGAACTAAACTGTAGATTATAGGGTTTTGATTGTTCTTGGCGCGACAGCCCCTAGTGGGCCAGAGCCTCTTTATCCTCGAGGTTTCTAGACCACACACAACGATGCAGCACAGTCGGTAGGACTCCTCTGGAGGATTGATCAGTTCGTCGCAGAGGCCTCTACCTGACAACACACAACACTCCCAATAGACAGACATCCATGCCCCCAGTGTGATTCGAACCCGCAATCTCAGCAGGCGAGCGCCCACAGCCCTACGCCTTAGACCGCGCGGCCACTGAGACCGACATTATACAGTTTTAGTCAAATAAAATATCGAGGCTGCAGTGTGTGAAGTAAATCCGCGAATAAAGTCAGTAAACAAGGCAACAACACCACGAAACGGAGGCAAGAATTTCTCTGTTTCTTCAAGATTCCGAAGTTTCTTTTCCGTATTGACGTGAGCTCTTTACTAGATCGTCTCACTAAGTTACTTGAATCCAATCCACCCCTTCAATCCATATTTCTTTAATACCAATTTTAATATTTCCTCTTTTACACCTACGTCCTCCAGGTGCCGTCTCTTCTTCAGTTTTTTACCAATTTTATTCACACATTTCTTATTCTCTTTGAAGTTTCACATGTTCCGCCCTTCCAAACATTCATTTGATCACCCGAATTACATTTGCTTAAGTGGCCAGAATTGTGGAGATCCCCTTACATCCTTCGTCTTTGTTCTTCCGTCACGTCCTCGATCTCAAGTTCAAATATTTTCCTCAGCGCTGCATGTAGCCATAATTAAACTGCGAACAAGGGTGAAACATAAGGCATAATTTTATACTAAGTAAGTTCATGCACCTCATACCTCTCAAGCAATGAAATTTCTTTCCGTCCTCTTCGCTTGCTAGACTAGGGAACCCGTTACAAATATAACTGATCCCTCTATCGTCGTTTTGGTCGTCATAAATTTCTTCTTCCGTGGGTTGTATATTCGCACAATAACCTCGTGATCCTCTTGCCCCCGTTACATCCTATGTATGCGAACTCTGTCTCTTTTAAATGTAAGACTGGTAGGAATAAAAAGGAAAACAACCGCAAGAAATTGAAACAAATGGACGTAGATATGAAAACGTGTAAATGCTTAAATGTCCCATGGTAACAAACATGTAAGGCTGAATCAGATATAAAAGACAAAATTATTTCTGGTAATAAAAGTTACCGTGCAGTAGGCCATATACGGAAGGAAACATGCATACATTAATTCGTCAATCATTAAGGGAGACTCCATACAACAAAAATTAGACGAGTTGTGACCTGTAGTGCAGAATTATGGACTCCAAAGAATAAAATGGTGACAGCGTTAATGGTGTGGGGAATGAAAATCTTGAGAAAAAATATGGGGGTTAACATACGAAAATGGTTACTGGAGAATAAAAATAAACGAAGAAATGTTTAATAAATTTAAACTCTCCAGTTACTTAACCGCAATTAAAGCGTGTAGAAGGAAACGGCTAGGGCATGTAACATTGGATGGTGGAAGGATAATGAAGGAGTTACTGGAAGGCAAACGAGGAAGTGGAAGGGAACGGAAAAAGGTGGACTTAAATTAAGGTGGACGAATGATTTACAGCAGGACTTGATAAATGCGGGTGTGACAAGATTGGGAACAGGAGATTTGGACAGAACAGAATGGGCGTCTGCCGTGAAGGAAGAGAAGACGAAACTTGAATACCTGCAGTACTGAAGGAAAAGAAGAAGATGAAGAAGAAGAGGAAAAAGAAGAAGAAAATGTTTCTCTTTCTCTCTCTACGTTCCTCTAACAATTACTGCTCTCTTTTTTATTTTTAGGTGTGTTATTTACACAAAATTGTGTATAACAAGATTATTGTTTTGAATAGACTTAAAAGAAAACGAAACAAACACATACAAAATGCGGTCATTGAAGGAAATGGTTAGGCCCATCATTTATCTATGACGCAGAGTGGCTGAAATAAATTCAGCTGGCTCAGAACCTTCCTCTGGTGGACTCTTATGAACACGGCAATAGATTACTTGACTCCATAAGAGGCCCATTTAGCTCCTACAAGATTCTTAAGAGGGACTGTGTTACAGGGAGCTGATGAAACCGTTTGAACTATCTCTTAAATTCGCTTGCTTATTTCGAGTTTTAAATAAATTTGCAAATTGTGTTACTTGTGCAAACTCTTACTTTATCCTCGCTATTTCGGTGCCATGAATCTACTTTGCAAAGGTAACGCAGCCACGTCACCGACACTGATTTCAAGGAAACCTCTGTACGCATCGTTGCTAACTTCTTCATCTGTATTATGTTCAGTTATAAACTGGTGTTTGTTCGGCCTGAAGGAACAATTTAAGGTCACGCCACACGAGAGAGCGGAACAACAGCGTGGTTTAGAGTCTGCAGCAGTACCAGCGTGAACTCGTGCCGCTGGGATGGGATGGTGCGTGCTGTTACAGCCCGAAAGGCAAACCGTGGTGCGCGCACACTTTTTCGTGTATTATGCTGTTTACTGCATGTCTACGAATTCTCTGCCATAACTCAGGCGGTTTGTCATTGGGGTTTCACCACGGAAGCCCGTATTCGATCACAGAATCTCTGAAATAAAAGATGAAATTTTGTTGCTCTATGTTACTGCGACCACTATCAGCTTCGTCTGTTTTCCTACTGTAAAATGGAGCAGGTCCCTTGTTAAAACAATAAATTTGTCTCGTAAAATTAAAACAAGGTCTTTTAGTAACTAAACGCCATGGAACAGATTCCAACTTTAGACGCTTTTAGTCTCATAGCTAATCAGGAAATTTCCTGCATTTTATGGAAAACGGAAGATCATTACCGCGTTCAAAATAGCCCGCGACTTGTCCCAGTCCTGAGGCAGACAAAAATATTCGAGGAAAGCATTCTATTTCTTAAACCATTTGACTATCATTTTTCCTTCTACCCCTAGCTCTTCTAAGATTTCTTTCTTCAGAATTTCCCAACAAAACTTTCTATGGACTTCTCCTCTTCCCCCATACGTGCCACATGTCCCGCCTATCTCATTCTTCTTTGTTTTATCAACCGAATAATATCTGGTGAGGAGGGCGGATTATGACACCTCGCAGCAACAGCACTGTAACTACGTTATATCTACCAACAGAAAGGATTCAGAAAGGAAATATCTGTACCCAAATTATGTCAATCATTTGGCGAATGCATTACAGGAAACTTCCTAATACGTTTATTATCGTTGAATGAAGAATGTTGCAATCAGACGATAGACTTGATAAGTTACTCCGATCGGGATAAGAGGAGAGCGGCCCTCAGTATGGTGTCAGCAGACACCGCGAGGCTCTTGTATGGACAGACCGTGCTCGCTCCGTGCGTAACATAATGAAATTTCCTTTCGTTTGGAGACGGTTGAAAACTGCTGCCAGTTGTCACGGAAGGTGGGGTAGGGGAACAAAAGGAAACTGACAGTAGCACAGCTCTCCAACCGAAATGTAATACGGCATAACAATTTACTGCAACCAAGACCTTGATGTTAGGCGTACGTTGAATACAACTCCGGAAATGGAAGAAGAGGTTTGTAACATTAGTAGCGGGCCGTCTGACTGGCATTCAAGTAGAAGCCGGTTCGAATTCTTGCCAGACACCATACATTAGGCTGTAAGTAATACCTGTACTAGGATCTTTCCAAACCCCCCCCCCCCCCACACACAAAGAAAGCTCCAGGTAGCTGACTTAAAATAGGTGATGACGGCTTCTTCTTATATCCCCGTCGATTCATCGCCATATTTTATCTCATTCGATGCTACATTAAATTAAATAGTTGATTGAACTCCCAAAAATAAAAAATGAACAGAAAAATTATCCCGCAAAGGATCGCCGCTTATGTTTTTCGGACTAGGACTGTATAGAGCAGAATTTCAGAATGAATAGCAAATACTTATTTGGAGAGAATCTGGAAGGATGCAGTCTGCCTTGATCTACGTTTAGCTTGCCATTTGTTTGGAGGGAAATAAGAAGATCCACAAACCCACTCAGAATACAGACAGAACCAAACCGCACTCGAATAAACATAAACTTTGAGGTCACGGTTTGAAAGGAATTGCTTGGTGAACATTGAAGGGTGTGAAAGGAGGTGGTTGTGGCCTGTAGGAATTGCTGTGTATGCCACTTACAGAGACCCACCATTTCATTTATCATCTCATTTATTCAATATCTGTGACAGTGAAAGTTTACAGACGCTCGCACGACATCTCTAAGTATTTCCAGCACAATATCCAGTAACACCACAAACACAGAAATTAAATCACATTTCTCCCCAAATTTTGATAATTTTATATTTCATCAAGAACTCCTAATCTGCGAATTAAACGCAAAATTTGCGTAATATACCTTATTTGCACGCGGCCCGTTGTCTTCCAATATCCACAACCGTAATCACATCACAGCTCTACTTTAGAGCAAATACTTATCGAACTTGTTGTAATCGTTGTTGTGAGATAAATTTTAAATATTTTGAGCTGTCTTGACGATGACAAATTTTGTTGAATTGTAACGTGAGTCAGAAGACTGTAATACATAAATTTTTCATAAAAATTGTAGAGAAACTCAAAACACAAATTTTATGTTCAATAAATTTGTCCGAAAGTCGTGCGGTTTATAAGATAACACGGAAAAATATGGTACACCCAGACAGCCGACAGACTACAACATAATACGGAGCTTGCGAACTGCATGCTGGATAACTAAGGCTACAGACACACACTCAGAATAAGTTAATACTTATTGCTTTTCCACGGCAACAGTCGTGGCGCGAGTGAGCTTGAATATTACGTTTGTACGTACTACACTGCCGGTCTTGTCACTTGCAATAAGAGTTCTGCACTACATTGTGTAGTGGGCTACGACCATATGCCAAACCACCCTATTGTCAGTATAACTGGCATAAGTATATCCTATAAGACATTACACGTTCGGTACATTTCCTAACTAAACTGTTGCTCAGTCCGTCAATGCTGCCTCTTGCTCCGAACCCTCTGTTCTTGTCACTCTGCCCTTCATGCTTAAGAGTGATAAACACCAAAAACACTTTCAATCCTCTATCCCCCCCTCCCCGCAACTATCTATAACTTACTTTCTCTCTAAAAGAGCGACAAAAGCTTACATTATACACGTACTTAACAATAACACTTGTAAGATGCATCTTTTATGTCTATATTAATAATTGTCCAACGAGATGCAATACAAAGCAGTCTACTTATTATTCTGCAAGTTCACTCTACATGTTTCGGGTGTGGTTGACACCCGAAACATGTAGAGTGAACTTGTAGAATAATAAATTGACTGCTTTGCGTTGCATCTCGCTGGACAATTATTAATATAGATCAGCGATGTAAGGGACCATAAACATAAAAAACAAATATATTTTCGTTTGAATAGTAATCGTCGCACCGAACGCGCTATTCGTCCAGTACACCGTGTAGAAGTGAACATAACGCGAAAAACCATGTCGAATACGATTCCTAGTGCCAGATGTGGAATAGTAAAATATTAGCAGTGCGTGGTGGCTGATGGACCGCTGACACTTGCTGAGAGCATAAGGGTTACATTTATTGACACTCTCGTAATATCAGTACAACTGTCTCGGTCTGAGATTTGCGTCACGTGTTGGAAGTAAGCCAATGCCTCAGGGACCAGCTCCTCCTCTATCATGAAGATCTGATATCAGAAACTGAACCACCTGGTACGCTATCACCCAGACAAGAGCCTATAATCCAGTCGTACTGAAATCTTCAAGACACACAAATGTAGCTGAAATATTTTAAAAAACATTGAACCCGTTTTATCAACATTTGGTTTCAGTATTATTGCCAGTATCAGTATTACTACCAGCATCATAATATTGACGATAAACACTGGTAATGAGAGTTTATAGGATCGTAACATAAACATCTGCTTCTTAATCAGTCTGTAACACTGCAACAGGCGAGCCATGTTTACGGCTGAGAGCAAGTCACAAGGCACACGAAAAATGGGGTAAAGTAAAGTTGCAGTCATTCTCAGCTGACTGCCAGCTCCCTTGTACGTTTCAGAATCAGATGAAGGGCACAGGCAATAAAACCACAAATCAAGAAAGGTAAAAGAAATCGTAACCTCCGTAATATCCATTTCGTGTGAAAATCGAATCTTTGACGCCTAATTTTAACCTGAAATTTGTTTAAAGATTCAGACCCTACCGCGCAGTAAACACAAACCACTAGACTTTAAATGGTTAATATGCCTTTATAGGTCAAGTGGTGTGTTTAAATTAGTAAGCATTTTCGAATAGTTAGTTTATAATGGTTATCTTGAAACATTTCACTACAAGTTTAATTTTTACCGCAAGGAATATCATTATTGAAATATTGCCTACAGTAGCTTGTGGTTGAAATATTATGGTTTAACAACAATGTCGTAAATCACATACGTTATCAGGTTCTTCTCCAATACTTTACACAAAACGTTTAATATTAAAACACAAGCAGTTCCTACCATTCACACAAGTTTAACTGCTAACAGCGGCCTGAGCTCTTGGTGGGAACCGACTGACTGCAGGCCGGTTCAGTGTGGCAGCTGGAACGTTCTACAGAACAACATTTCGTCAAATCGCTCTCAGTTCCGAAATACTTGTAACTTTATTAATACTTAGATATATTATTTGCACGCTGTTACTCAAACTTTTCGCATTATTTTACTGTAGATAATTAAAGTTTTCTGTTTATTTGTAGTTAATAAGGAGTAGAAGAAGATTTCAGGCAATTGTTTTATATTTTTATTTAAAAAAAGCATTATGGGCGTTAAAAAGGTACGTCCTGTAGGAAATTACGTTCTGCTGTAAATGCCAGTAATGTTACTTGGTTAGTGAGGGGATGAGACAGCATTTTCATTGCCTCGGCATTTATTTATACACTTAAATATGTAGGTCGAAATTCTGCAAAATGTTTCCCTTTGTTCAATATCGTTTGTAACAGATGATTATGAAATATAACGTTTTTTATTGCCAGTAAAGTTCCATTGTAGGTAAAGTGACATCGTGCTAGGATTTTCCAAAGAAAGCATTGAAACAATACATAAAAAGTAGCTAAAGTGATAGCAATAGTAGGGCAATAATCATGACTCTTTGACCCTCGGCATTCAAGCATTATTCTTCTTTCGATCTTAAATTGTCACTACCGCACAAACAGTATCCAGTTAAGGCACTACCCACCGCACACCGCCCGCCTGTTATGTGACGTAGTCCACATAGACGTGAAGCGGTCTAATTCGCAGTAGTGACCGTAAAAAACTTACGGAGATGCGAACCGTGCATATAACGTATTTGTTACAGCTCAAGTGATGTTCACAGAGACATGGTTTCATGGAAATTGACATAAAGACTTTACCGATTCCGGTGGCTGTCTGGCCTAAGGCTGCTGGAACAAGTGAATAGCGTGGATTTTTTGTTCTCAAAGTTTAACCACAGATGCAGGGGACTTGCAATATTTATACCCTGAGTGAAATAACTTATTGAATACTTTTAAAAACAAGTATGCTCTGACCCGCGTTGGACTTAAGTGGCAAAGAGGGACATTTCAAGATATTTAACAGAATGCTATAAATAAAAATAGTAGAATTTTTTGCTGGTTAATTTCTTCTTATTACACTTTAATTATTCCGGCCCCAGTGGCCGCGCGGTCTAAGATGTAGGTCTATGGCCGCTCGTCTGTTTATACTCTGGGTTCAAATCCCATCAGGGGCATGGAAGTTTGTCTGTTGTGAGTGTTGTGTGATGTCAGGTAGAGGTCTCTGCGACGAGCTGATCACTCGTCCAGGGGAGTCCTACCGACTGTGGTGCGTCGTTGTGTGTGATCTAGAAACCTCGTGAATGATAAGGCCCTGGCCCACTGGGGGCTGTTAAACCAAAAACAAATAAAAACTTTCATTATAAGCAGCATAAAGCTGGTTTCATTTATTCAGAAGGGGAATTCGTTAGATGCTGTGCGGTAGCGAGAAATGGGCGGACAAAACGACTGTCGGGTTGGTGTATTTTAGAGGGGGGAGGCTCCACCTTTGTAGCTACAATTGTACAGAAACACTCCGTACAATTTCTCTGCGGAATTTTTTTCTTGCGGGAATAAAACATCTTACAAACAAGGGAAAAGTTAAACTATTATGTCAACCCCATTGTCAGGTTAAAAGAAACAGTCTGTTTTGTGCCATTCTAACTGCATAGAAATTTCAAACTTTATGCATTTTAGCCCTTTAGAGACGAAATATTATCCGCTTTATTTAAAGAACCAGGCCGTTCCGCGCAGTAAGAACTCTTGTCTCGGTTATAAAACGAATCATTTAGTGTAGTGTAGGGATAAAACCTTGTTTGTTCTGAGATTCATACAAAACACCCAAACACACTCTTCGGGCAGAATGCGGAACTTCTGAAGGTTAAACATGGGGTTACATAGAATAACCTGTGGGTTTTGAAAGGTTACACTGAAGCTTTGTTACCGCGTCCGCAGGGACGGCCATTAAGTATTCTCCTGAAGAAGTCGAATCCAGTGCAAATCTGCATACATTTTCTAATATTTGTCTAGAGTCTTGTCCCTCCCGAACGACTACTGTATGCTATCTTCCTTGATTTGATAACTTTATTAGCGTGTGTTAGAAGACACAAATTATGAAACTTTCAATGTACAGTTTTCTCCAACTTTCTCTTACTTCTTCCACATCCCCACCCCCAACAGCCCCAAAGTATTTAAGTTCCCTCCCCCATCACCGATAGTTACAGTAATTTGAGTATTCATGCGTTCTGTGGGGCTGATCCAGTAGGGCCTTTAGAAGCCCACCCTACGAATATAAAAGCTGTGTTTCAACAAGTTTGTATACTGAAGTGCTGTAAATTCCCATAATCCCCCTGCATACTCTACATAACTAATAATTTAATAGTTCAGTTCTGTGAAATTTTTTTTGAAAATATGAAGACCTGTTACACGAGTTCTCAAACGCCATCGCTCTGCGCTCTATCTTTAGGATGAGATGAAAAAATTCGCGCTCGTGCAAACCAACAGGGCAAATTTATATATTTTCATTTTTACCTCTATGTTCTTACAGAGGAGAACAAAACAACACTGCAGGTCAGGCTGTTTTCGCCAAAATTATCCTGCTCTAATATCGATTAAAAAATAAAGAAACTAAACATCAACAACTTAAGCTGTAACTCAGAAATGTCAAACATTTTCGTCCAGAGGCCACAACAGTTACTGTAAGTTGTTTCGCGATTGGTGCGTGTAAAAGTCAAACCGAATTTTATACGTATCCACCTAAATTGTTGTTAGTTTCATGCAATATATATCATTTACAAATGTGCCTGCGGGTCGTTTAACACAACGTGGGGTTGGCGGGTTGGAAACGCGCACCCTAATATTTCGATTACATTCTTCTGCAGTTCCTGTACGTTCTACATCGGCAGTAAGGAAACATCCATGCTCAGCCTTCTGGCAAAGGATGGATTACTATGATTGTTCTTGGAAAAACCACGCGCATTTCTGCGGCAGGTATGTGGCCTCAGGTCGACGTAATTTGGTATTACAAAGAGGCTTGCATCACCATAAGGCTGGTGACTCCATAGGCAGCTTCCTCTCGACGTTGCTGGCCGGAACTACGGTCCCTGATCACCTCCTGCAGCGGCTGCTGCTTTTCCTGTCTCCACCACCTCTTTCTGTTCTGCTCTTTAGACGGAAAGAAAACTTCTTGTTTTGCATTAAAATGGTAAAGTTCTTGCATTCTCTGATGTTCGATGTTGGTTGAAAATTTTGTACGTTAGAGTTATTTTTCTTTTAGACTAATCCTGACAATGTAATGTGTGCCTCATTATTCTTCGTACTTTTCAGTTCTTGTTTTCATATACAATTTAATTAAACACCTTTCACTTTTCTACGTTTAGTGACCCCCTGTCAAGAAGGTGCATTCTGAGCTTGGTGATTGCGCAGTGAACCTTTGCCTTGGGAACTGAAACAGTGGTGATTATCGATTCACCCCAAAAGGCAATATACAACTAAATATCACAGCAAGTCTCGGTCATTTAAGGATGCTTGTGTAAAAAAGAAAGGAGCAGGTGTTTGCCTGTTATGAATTCAGGACCAGAAATTTCTTAAAGAACCGACCTGCTATCGGCTACTTAGTAAAAATATTGTCCTACTCATTCATTTTATTTTGAAAAAAAAATTGATCCCTAATTATACACAGTTCTTTTTGTTTTCACACTGTATATTCCGTGCATCTTGACTAAATTATTCATTCATGACACCAAAAGATTTTACTGTTCTTTATACTTTTTTGACAAAGTCTATACCACCCTAAACACAAATTAAGAAACGTGTATGTTGTCACTGGCCACAGGAATGTCGTAATATAATAGGAATTGTTTTCCCAATCGATTATATGTTATCAGTTTTAATTAGGCATAAAACCCCCTGAAGGTGGCGTAAATGACATCGAAACATGTAGCAGCAATATAAGACTACATTTTTATGTGCCAAATGTGCATTCATTAAAGTTAAGAATGAAGGATGTACACCGTTGGTCTATAATTTTGTCAGATGACTGTACCCACCAATATAGACCTACACTGCTTCAAATAGTAAGAGTGACGTCACAAGAATTAAAAAAAAAAAGTAGCCTATATTCGATACGATCGGGTAAGTAAATAATGAAAAGGCATGTTGGCCGGATATGACCTTCATACTGGCTTTTCAAGACCCGATATTAATTGAACATGTTACTGCAATATCGCAACGGGAAGGCCCGCCGGTCCACATTTCATGGGTCAACATGAACTGAATTCAGGTTACTGTAGTGGCGAGCATTCGGCATAGAGCAGTGCAGAACAGGGGTTGGCTGAACGGTACGTTGAGAACTGAACAAAGCAATAAGACTACGTTAAATTCCTACTGAATAAGGGAACAATCGGAACTGTTCTCCCTCTGCTTTAGATATTTTACTCCTTGGTGTATGGAAGACCGTGCGTCATTAGAATAACAATGCAAGCAACCAACTAGATGCAACGAATTCCGTTTATTAATCTTTTTATTGATCTAATTTAAATTAGCTCTACATGTTTCGGGCGACAAACTCGCCCATCTTCAAGAGCACTTTTTAACTGTATATACAGCTTTTCGATAAATGCACCGGTCAACAACAATATCGGTGCATTTTACCACAAAGCTGTATTTACAATTAAAAAGTGCTCCTGAAGATGGGCGTGTTTGTCGCCCGAAACATGTAGAGCTAATTTAAATTAGATCAATAAAACGATCAATAAACGAAATTCGTTGCATCTTGTTGGTTGCTTACTTTGTTATATTTTACCCCTATTTAACTATGAAAGAGAAAAGGGCACCACTTTGTTCTTGTGTTCCACGTTTCAGTTTTGGAAAATTCTGACCGATTTTAGCGAAACTTGGTATGAAAGATGTGCTACTGGAGCGCACATCAATGCCGTATTTCATATTTTCTACAAGCAGTAATAGCAACATGGCAGGTGTGTGAAACGTGTAAGGGGAAATCACTCTTTATTAATTTGGTTTGGAGAAAATAAAAGGAGTGACATTGTTAGCACGAGAAATACATTTCCTCGACAATTTTTGTTCAGTGTGTGGAAACCCCGTTCCTCGACAGCTGGGATACAGGGAAAACAAAAATTTTGGGGTGCAATGTAGAAATATTTAATGTTTTCTGTACCATTTCAATGTAAAAAAAAGAGAGGCAATTTGCCTATAAATAAATATTGTGGAGCTTTCACCTAACCATTTCTGTCGTGGCAAGTAATAAGGATTAAACGAGTACGAGCTTTATCGGGCAAGCAATGCGCATGCGCCACATTATATTGCCATCTGTGGCCTGTCCAACTCTACCATATTTTTCCACATTATCTCATAAATGGCACGACTTTCGGGGGAGGGGAGGGGGATTACTGAATATAGAACGTGTTTTTTTTATTTTCTTCACAGCTCTTGTCTGAAAAAAATATTATTCTATGAAGAATTCAATGTGAAATTATCATAAATCTGCACACGTCTTCATGTAATTTACCCGATATTTTTGTCAGATTTTAAAGAAACTTGAATTTTCTCGATAGATTATCTAGAAATATTCGGATATTAAATTTCATGAAAATCCATCCATTTGGAGCCAAGTTGTTCCATGTGGACACACGGATGAAGCAACAGACATGACGAAGTTAATAGTCGCTTTTTGCAATTTTGCGAAAAGCGCCTACAAAATCGATCGTATAGAGAACGTGGCAGAAATTGCTGACACATTTTTAATTATTGTAATTTTTATAAAGGTTTTAAAATGTAACGCACTCACCAACCCTCTAGTTAAAGAGAGATTAGTGGATTTATTTTACAGTTGGCACACCAGTCCAAGATGAAACAGCAGTTGGTGCAGGTTTTAAATCTCACGCAAATATAAAATTTGTCAGCAATTTCTACCGCTTCTTATACATTATCATGGCTTGCTTGTCTTCTTAGTTTTGCAGTTTTATCTCTACTCTTTCTTTAACCTCGGCACTAGATGGAGTGAGTTGTCAACGCCACACCCCGGCCGCTTTGTCCCATGGAAATACCCGGTACCCATTGTACAGGGGGCTGAGTGAGCCCCAGGGCCGGTCTGGACGGGTGCAGAAAATCTCGCCCCCACTGGATCCCCGGACCGTCCAGCCCACAGTATGTCGCTAAACCGACTGAGCTATCTGACCCCCATAGAAAATTCATAGAATACAGAACTGTATTATCCAGTAGCCAGTCCCTACTGCCAGTAACAAAAACGCAACGTTTGCATGACGCACTGCGACGCAACGCTCACACTTTTCGTCGTGTGGCGCAACAAAACTCTGGGCGCTAAGAAGCTGTGTGTGAGCCGATCTAACTACAAGGACAGCTGCATCGGAAGGACAAAAACGAAAACATTGTTACACTAATGGAAGTCCGGCTACAAAGTGAGTCAGAACGTAACGGTACTCCAGTCGTGCCGTATTAATTACACTCCAGCAAGAAGCCGGTCCTGAGCGGATCAAGTTATGGCTTCTCTTGAGTCCGGGGCAGAAGAGGGAATTCACGTTGTATATTTTCGTCCATACCCACTACCAGCGCCGAACAGTTTAGCACAGTGGCATGGAGCATGATTTGTATTCGGTGTGTTAAGTTCCAATCGCATTCCGTATTTCTAAGTTCCTGCAGTTGAAAGTCAGGGTGGTGTCGTACCGAAAAAACAGATGACGGCTTCAGACTTGCGCTGGGTTGTTGGTAAGGCTATAAATTTCCCTGCGCACCTAAAGGAGATATATGAGGAGAAAAATACCATTTTCGAGTACTAAAATAGACTATCTTCTCTGTATTTAGAAAGTCAAGCTAATACTGGAGAGAATTTCAAAAGCTGAAGTTATCTAGTGTGTTAATTACCCGAAGCTTCTTATAGCGTTACATCGTACCGCGTGAGAAAAGAAAGTTAAGGATGTCACCCCCCCCCCAAAGAAATTGTTCTTTTTAATTTTTATGATTTCCCTACACACTATATATAGGGTGAGTCTCTCGCTAGAGGCCCCAGACTATTGTCTATGTATACAGTCGAACAGCGCGGGTTTCTCTTTCGTAAATACTGGCGAACAGGTTCATTTAAAGCATGCCAGACGGCATTTCGAACGGAATTTGGTGAAAGACGTGCACCATCGAAGTGTTGCATC